>Ga0136633_1000105_pt1 | contig 58871 bp, 46 predicted proteins | sample AntDrymeUQ832206_2_FD_105494 | JGI IMG/M metagenome (GOLD analysis project Ga0136633, IMG submission 105494) | Polar desert sand microbial communities from Dry Valleys, Antarctica - metaG UQ83 (22.06) | ecosystem: Environmental > Terrestrial > Soil > Desert | place: Antarctica: Dry Valley...
AAAATAGCGCTTCCTGCGCCACCGTCCGCTCACCCATCATCGACCCGTCTCCGCTTTCTTCGCGGATACTGAATCAGGGCGTCACAACCATTGCAAGGCCGACTTTTTCAACGGCATCGACCCATTGCGGACATTAGGCCATCCGGGCAAACTTACCGAATGAAGCCGACTGTCATTTCGTGCCTGTCTCTTTTTGCGCTCTGTAGTTGCGGATTGCCTTCGAAGCCCAATCCAGCGTTGTGTGAACTTGCTCCCAACCGAGAGGAATATGCGGGGCAAAAGGTCACCGTCGAAGGCATCCTGCTCGTCAGCTACCACGGAAGCGTTGTCGTAGAGCCGAGATGTGACATGGGGATAGGCATCGAGTGGTTTGACGACGATTTGCCTTGGATGCGCGAGTTCGATGCCATTGCAGAACGCTCGCAAACGGAAACCATGATGGCGAGGGTCCGCGCGACTGGCATCGTGAAACAAAAACCGCACCCAGACATGACAGGCGGTCGCCCGTGGTATCTTGATTTGACCGCAGCGAAGGTTGTGGAGGCCTATCCAATAGCCAAGGCCCATGAAGGCCGGTTCGAAAGGTGGCGAAGCGGGCTAAGCCCAGAACCCTTCAGGCCTAGCCGCTAATGTCCGCTTTCCACCCATAGCGGACATCACCGCTCCAGATCCGACGCGAGCCTACATCAACGGCCCGAACCGCTTGCGCTTGCAGCCTATATCGCTATAGGGCGCACTCGTTCGCGACGATCCGGCCGCCGCCGCGGGGTGACCCGATGAGTTGGGCGCGGAGAGTCGCTAATTTTTTGATCCAAGGTTGAGGTAGAGCCGAAATGGCCGTCCCTAAAAGAAAAACGTCGCCTTCGAAGCGCAACATGCGCCGCAGCCACCATGCGCTGGCGGTGCCGTCGTTCCAGGAATGCACCAACTGCGGCGAGCTTCGCATCCCGCATAATCTGTGCGCTGCCTGCGGCCATTATAACGGCCGCGAGGTCGTCTCGAACGAGGCCTGAGTGATATCACCGCCCGGGGCGCCTCATCGATGGACGTGAGCCCACGCATCGCGATCGACGCCATGGGCGGAGACATCGGCCCGACGGTAATGATTGCCGGAATGGCGCGCGCGCGCCGCCGAGATCGCAAGCTGAGCTTCGATGTCTATGGCGACGAGGCCCGGATCGCGCCCGAGCTTGCCAAGCACCGCCCGCTCGCCGATGTCGTCACGGTTCACCACACCAATGATGCGATCGCCGCGAGCGAGAAACCGAGCCAGGCGATTCGTCGCGCCAAGACCACCTCGATGGGCCTCGCCATCAATGCGGTGAAGGAAGGCGCGGCGCACGCGGCGCTGTCCGGGGGAAATACCGGCGCGATGATGGCCATGGCCAAGCTCGCGCTGCGCACCATGCCGGGGATCGACCGCCCCGCACTCGCCGCGCTGCTCCCCTCGCTCGGCGCCCACGATTTGGTGATGCTCGATCTTGGCGCGAACACCGAATGCGATGCGCAGAATCTGGTCCAGTTCGCGGTGATGGGCTCGGCCTATTCGCGGACCGTGCTTGGAATTGCCAAGCCACGGGTCAAGCTGCTCAACATCGGGACCGAGGAATTGAAGGGCACCGGCGAGTTGAAGGAAGCCGCGGCGATGCTTCGCGAGGCTCATTATCTGCCGATGCGGTTCGATGGCTTCACCGAAGGCGATAAATTGTCGCGCGGCGATATCGACGTCGTCGTCACCGACGGCTTTTCAGGCAATATCGCGCTCAAGACCGCGGAGGGCACCGCGCGATTCGTGACCGATTTGCTTCGCCGCGCATTTACCTCGTCGCTGCGCTCCAAGGCGGGCTTCGCCTTGTCCAAGCCGGCGCTGAACCTGCTCAAGACGCATCTCGACCCCAATAATCATAACGGGGCGGTGTTCCTCGGGCTCAACGGGCTGGTCGTGAAGAGCCACGGCGGCGCCAATTACAAGGGCGTCGCCAACGCGATCGCGGTCGCCGCGTCGATGGTGCGCAACGACATCACGCGCAAGATCGGCGAGGATCTAGACAATTTCCGAGCCCATGCCTTTGCCAATGGGAGCGTCGGATGACCCTTCGGTCGGTGATCAAAGGCACCGGATCGGCATTGCCCGCGCGGCGGGTCGATAATGCCGAGCTCGCGGCGATGGTCGACACCACCGACGAGTGGATCGTCGAGCGCACCGGCATCCGCAGCCGCTACATCGCCGGCGACGGCGAGACCACCGCGAGCCTCGCCGCCGAAGCCGCGCGGCTGGCGATCGAAGCGGCGGGCCTGAAACCGGCCGACATCGGGCTGATCGTGCTCGCCACCGCGACTCCCGACCAGACTTTCCCCTCGTCCGCGACCAAGGTCCAGGCGCTGCTCGGGATCGACGACTGCATTGCGTTCGACGTCCACGCGGTGTGCACCGGCTTCCTCTATGCGCTGACCGTCGCCGATTCGATGTTGCGCGGCGGAACCGCCGGCCACGCGCTGGTGATCGGCGCGGAGACCTTCAGCCGAATCCTCGACTGGGAGGACCGGACCACCTGCGTCCTGTTCGGCGACGGCGCCGGCGCGCTCGTGCTTGCCGCCGAACATGGCGAGGCGGGCATTCTCGCCACCAGGCTTCACGCCGACGGGCGCCACAATGACATGCTTTATGTCGACGGCGGACCCTCGACCACTGGAACGGTGGGCAAGTTGCGGATGAAGGGTCGCGAAGTGTTTCGCCATGCGGTCGTCAACCTCGCCGACGTGCTTCGCGAAGTGATCGCCGCCGCGGGGCATTCTCCCGAGGAGGTCGACTGGGTGGTTCCTCACCAGGCCAATGCCCGCATCCTCGACGCCACCGCGAGGAAACTTGGCCTGGCATCGGACAAAATCATCGTCACGGTCGACCGTCACGCCAACACGTCCGCCGCTTCGGTGCCATTGGCGCTCGACGTCGCCATCCGCGATGGCCGCATCCAGCGCGGCGATTTGCTCGTGCTCGAAGCGATGGGCGGTGGATTTACTTGGGGTGCGGCCGCGCTTCGCTATTGATCGGATTGAGAAATCTGGCAAAAGTCGAATTGCAGACGTAGTATATTTGCGGTAGCGTAACGATCTGCGCCGCAACGGCGCAACCAGGGGGTGGAGAACATTATGGCAGATGCTGGAGTTGCCCGTTCGAAAGACGGTCTTCATGCGGGCACACTGACCCGAGCGGATCTGTCGGACATCGTTCACAACCGACTCGGCCTGTCGCGTTCGGAAAGCGCGGCGGTGGTCGAGCGCGTGCTGTTCCATATGTGCCAAGCCTTGTCCGAGGGTCACAACGTCAAGGTTTCCGGTTTCGGCAGCTTCCTGCTCCGCGACAAGGGTGAGCGGATCGGCCGCAACCCGAAGACCGGGATCGAAGTGCCGATCGCGCCGCGGCGGGTGATGACCTTCCGCGCCAGCCAGATCATGCGCGACCGGATCGCCCAGTAGCGTCATGATGACGATCGGCGAATCGGTTGGTCGGCCGCCCTCCGGCGAATCGGTTGGTCGGCCGCCCTCCGGCGAATCGGTTGGCCGGCCGCCCTCCGGCGAATCGGTTGGTCGGCCGCCCTCCGGCGAATCGGTTGGTCGGCCGCCCTCCGGCGACAAGGCACCGGACGCCTTCCGCACGATCGGGGAGCTTAGCGCGGAACTCGGGGTCGCTCAGCACATCCTTCGCTATTGGGAAGGGAAATTTCCCCAATTGCGGCCACTCCAGCGCGCTGGCAATCGACGCTATTACCGCGCCGAGGACGTCGCGCTGACCCGGCGCATTCACCGCCTGCTCTACCAGGAAGGCTACACCGTCCGCGGCGTCCAGAAATTGCTTGCGGACAGGAGCGCCGACGACCCCGCGACCGCGACGCCAGGCGATCCGCCACGGACCGACTCACAAGCTCGGCCCGCCGCGCCCGTGGACAACGGCGTCGAAGTCGATCGGCTGATCGCCCTGCGCGACCGGCTCGCCGCCGCCCTCGCCGACTAACCTCGCCCGCACCCGATCGAGCGCTGCATCGAGCGGCAGGCGCGACACCGCGACCTCGGGCGGAAAGGCAGTCAGCAACCGCGACGGCAAAGCGCTCGACAGGATGACGAACAGGCCGCGATCTCTTTGGCGCCGGATCAGCCGCCCGAACCCCTGCGCCAGCTTGGCGCGCACGACCCGGTCATCATAAGAGCTCCCGCCATTGGCCAGCCGCCGAGCGGCGTGCAGCACCGTCGGCCGCGGCCACGGCACCCGCTCCATCACTACCAGCCGAAGCGACTCGCCCGGCACGTCGACCCCATCGCGCAAGGCATCGGTCCCAAGCAGCGACGAGCGCGGATCGTCGCGAAAAATATCGACCAGCGTCCCAGTATCGATCGGGTCGACATGCTGCGCGAGCAGCGGCAGGCCGGCGCGTGCCAGCCGGTCGGCGATTCGCGCATGGACCGCGCGCAGCCGCTGGATCGCGGTGAACAGACCGAGTGTTCCACCACCGGCGGTCTCGATCAGGCGGGCATAGGCCCCGGCCAAAGCGGCGATGTCGCCCCGCGCGATATCGATGACGACCAGCACTTCGGCCTGGCGCGCATAATCGAACGGACTGGGCGCTTCGAAATGCATCGTCGGGCCGCCGAGATGCACCGCGCCGGTCCGCGCTTCGGCGCTCGGCCAGCCATCGGATCCGCGCAACGTCGCCGAGGTGACGAGCACACCATGCGCTGGCTCGAGCACTGCGCGCGCCAACGGCTTGGTCGGGTCGAGCCAATGCCGCCGCAACCCGATGTCATATTCGCGCCCCTCGACCCGCTCGATCGCGAGCCAGTCGACGAAGTCGGGGTCGGCTAGTCCTCCGACCCGTCCGACCAGCGCAACCCAGGCGCCGAGCGTCTCGCGCCGCCACGCAAGCCCGCTGATCGCCCCTTCGACGCGCGCTCGGGCCTGGGCATCGAGCCAGTCGGGGGCATCCTCGAGGACGGCCTCGAGCCTTCGCGCCAGCGCTGCGAGTGGCCTTGCAACCGCTTCGAGCGCCGCGGTCGCCGCGCTCGCGGCCGAGACCAGCTTGCCATCGGGCTCGGCGAGCTCGGTTTCGAGGCCATAGCCCGCCTCCTGCGCCTTCGATCGCGCGTAGACCGTTTCGCGCACTTCCTGGAACAGCGTTTCGAGCGGCCCGAACGGATCCCCCTCGGCCAACCGCTGCAGCCAGCCATCGGTGGGAAGCGCCCGCGCCGCTTCGACCGCCGCCTCGAGCGCCTGCGCACCCGCCTCGTCATAGGAACAGACGTCGAGCAATCGCGCGGCAAGCCCGCGCCTGCGCCCGCGCGCCTTGCCTTCGGGCCCGACGATCCAGCGGCGCATTTCGATTGCTTCCTGACCGGTCAGCGCCGCCGAGAAGGTCGAATCGGCGGCATCGAACAGATGATGGCCTTCGTCGAAGATGATCCTGGTCGGCGCATCGGGGCGACCTCGCGCCGCATTGACCATCACCAGCGCATGGTTGGCAATGACGATGTCCGCTTCCCGCCCGGCGCGCTCGGCGCGTTCGATGAAGCATTTGCGGTAATGCGGGCAGCCGGCATAGACGCATTCGCCGCGGCGATCGGTCAAGGCCGCGGCGCCGGCGCGGCGGAACAGGCTCGGCAGCCAGCCGGGCAGATCGCCGCCGACCATGTCGCCGTCCTCGGTAAAAGCGGCCCAGCGCCCGACCAACTGCGCGAGGATTGCGGCGCGTCCGGCAAACGCGCCCTGCATCGCATCTTCGAGGTTGAGCAGGCACAGATAATTCTCGCGCCCCTTGCGGATGACGATTCGCCGCTTGCGTTCGTCGGCGTCGGACACGATCCGCGCGCTCTCGGCATCGAGCTGCCGCTGAAGCGCCTTGGTGAAGGTCGATACCCACACCGTTCCCCCCGCCCGCTCCGCCCACAGCGAAGCGGGCGCGAGATAGGCGAGGGTCTTGCCGATCCCGGTGCCGGCTTCCGCGAGCAGCATGTTGGGCTCGCCGACCGACCGCCGCGGCGCGAAGATCGCCGCCGCTTCGCCGGCCATCGCGCGCTGGCCCTCGCGCGGCTCCGAACCCGCCCCGGTCAGGACCGCCAGCCGGTCATGAGCATCGCCGGCCGGGATCGAGAGGGTTCGCGCCGGCGGTCGCTCGGCGGCTTCGTCCCATTGCGGCAGGCGCGAGAACAACATTCGCTCACCGCGCTCGGGCTGGGCGAGCTGCTGGCCGACGAACCGAGCCCAGCTCCAGCCAAGCCGGTACAGCGTTGCATTGGCCGTCCACGCCCCCTCGCGCTCGGGCCAGTCGCTTGCGCTCAACCGCTCGAGCAGCGCCTGGGCAATTGCAGTGAGTGCCAAAGCCGCCTCGGCATCGCTTTGGGGCGGCACGACCCCCGTCGCGCGGGCCAGCCCCGCCACGGTCGGCACCGCAAACCGCGCCGGATGGACGAAAGCGAACAGTTCGAGCACGTCGAGCCCCGACACTTCGGGGTAGCCGAGCCGCTGCCCGACCAGTGACGCATTAAGCAGAATGTGCGGCGTTTCGGCGAGCCGCGCTATCGCTTCGCTTCGGGATGCCTCGCGCACCTCGCCGTGCGCCGCAATCCAGATGCCGGCATGGGTCGCGTGGAGCGACGGAATGGGAAGTGAAGCCACTTTCAAGCTTTGAGGCCCCGAGAACGAAAGGGCAACGAATATTTCCTTTCGATGCGCTTGCATGGGGAGGTGGCGGGGAGGGACTTTGCGCGCGGTTCCCTTCGCTGGCATCACGCGCTAATCGCCCGAAATGACCGATCCCTCGCTCAGAGCCGCCGCCCTCGCCAGCAAGGCCTGGCCGTACGAGGAAGCGCGCAAGCTGCTCAAGCGCTGGCCCGACGGCAAGCCGGACGGCACGCCGATGCTGTTCGAAACCGGCTACGGTCCGTCGGGCCTGCCGCACATCGGCACCTTCGTCGAAGTGCTCCGCACGACCATGGTCCGCCATGCATATAGCGAGCTTAGCGGGGGCGCTCCGACCCGGCTGGTCGCGTTCAGCGACGACATGGACGGCCTGCGCAAGGTTCCCGACAATATTCCGGGCAGCGAAATGCTCGCGCCGCATCTGGGCAAGCCGCTTACTCAAATCCCCGACCCGTCGGGCGACTATCCGAGCTTCGCGCACCACAATAATGCAATGCTCCAGCGCTTCCTCGACCGCTTCGGCTTCGACTATGAGTTCATCTCCTCGACCGACGCTTACACCGGCGGCCGGTTCGACGACGCGCTCCGTTCGATACTGCTTCATTGGGACGACATCCTTGGCGTGATGTTGCCCACGCTGCGCGAAGAGCGCCGCCTGACCTATTCGCCGGTGCTTCCGATCTCGCCTGTCAGCGGCCGCGTCTTGCAAGTTCCGGTAACCGTCGTCGACGCAAGGGCCGGCACAATCGCGTTCACCGACGAGGACGGCACGCGGGTCGAGCAATCCGCACTCGGCGGCCTCGCCAAGCTGCAGTGGAAGGTCGACTGGGCGATGCGCTGGGTCGCATTGGGCGTCGATTACGAAATGGCCGGCAAGGACCTGATCGATTCGACCATCCAGTCGGGACGGATCGCGCGCATCCTCGGCGCCCGCCCGCCCGAAGGCTTCAACTACGAGATGTTCCTCGACGAAAATGGCGAGAAAATCTCGAAGTCCAAAGGCAACGGTCTAAGCCTCGATCAATGGCTGACCTACGGCACCGAGCAGAGCTTGTCGTTCTTCGCGTTCCGGGAGCCAAGAAAAGCGAAGAGCCTGCACATCGGAGTGATCCCGCGGGCGGTCGACGACTATCTGCAATTCCGCGGCAATTACGCCGCCCAGCCGGTCGAACAGAAGCTCGGGAACCCGGTTCACCACATCCACGGCGGCAAGGTTCCTGATGCCAGCCTGCCGCTGACCTACGGCTTGCTACTCAACCTCGCCTCGCTTCCCGGGGTCGGCGACAAAGCGACGGCATGGAAATTTGTCCAGCGCTACGCGCCGGCCACTGCCCCCGACACCGATCCGGAACTCGACAGGCTGATCGGTCTCGCGGTCAATTATGCGCGCGATTTCGTCGCCCCGACGCTCACACGCCGCGCGCCCGCAGGTCATGAAATCGATGCCCTGCGCGATCTCGATTCCGAACTTGCCAAACTCGAGCGCGACACCCCCGCCGACGCAATCCAGAATCTGGTGTTCGAGATCGGCAAGCGCCATCCGTTCGACGGCCTGCGCGACTGGTTCCAGGCGCTCTACGAAACGCTGCTCGGCTCGTCGCAAGGCCCGCGCATGGGCAGCTTCATCGCGCTCTACGGCATCGACAACAGCCGCCGCCTGATCGCCGAGGCGCTCACGAACTCCAGTTGAAGCGACGGCCTACCAGAAGAAGTTGCGCTCAACGTCGACCACTTGCCCGGTGTAGATATTGACCAGCAGCGCATCGTCATAATAGCGAATCCAGCGGTACGGGCCGTAGGTCGGCGGCAAGCGGTACTGCCACGGGTCGTTGAGCCAGAATCGCGAACCGTAATAGCTTGGCCAAAGGCTGAACCCGATCGAGAAATTGCGATAGCGATAGCCGTAGGGATCCCAATAATTGCCGAGCCGGAACAGCGAATGGTGTTGGTGGCGGTGGCGGCGCCAGTCATAGCGCCCGTCCGAACGCCAATGGTTGCTCCAATGACGCCCGCCGGTTGACGTTTGAGTGCGGCTGCGGTCGGCCGTCGGGGCCTGGTCGCGATGGATCACCGGGGTGCCGCTTTGGGAACGCCGTGCCTCGATCAGCCGCTCGGCAAAGGATCGGTCGCCGGCCGCATCGCGTATTTTTCGCCCTTCCGGCGTATCCCGCAATTGCCGCTCGAACGCCGGCCGCTGCGGCGCTTGCACCTGGCCTGCTCCGTCGTCTGAAACAACCCGCACTCGCCCGGCTCGCTCGCTGCGAAGGCGTGGGGCCTCGCTTGCCTCGTGCACCTGCTCGGCCCGCTCGGCGCGCCGCTCGACCCGCTCGGCGCGACGTTCGGCGCGTTGCGAACGCGGGCGCTCGCTATCTTCCGTCGCCGCAGGCCGTTCGCCACGATCGCGATTGCGTCCGCCATATGGCTCGCGATCCTGCGCCTGCGCCGGGACCGTAAAAGTGCCGGCGAGCAGCACGGCGATAATCAGCTTCCGCATTTCGAACTCCACACCAACATTCGCCACCGAACAAGCCAGTTGTCGCCATTTCGGATGAGCGCATGCTGAATGAATCAGCGCGCCGTTGCGAGCGGCGCTTGTCCCGATTTCACGGCGCGTTTCAGGGCGCGCAAAATTCGCGGTCCCGCTCCGCAGCGGCAGCGGTTGGGCAGCGCTTCGAGGTCATCATTTGTCGGGTCGGGGCTGCTCCGCATCAACGCCGCGAGCGCCATGATGAAACCCGGATCGCAGCGACCGCACTGGCTGACCTGCTCTGCCGCCCATGCCTGCTGGAGAGGGTGCGAGCGGGCGCTCGACAGCCCTTCGATCGTGACGATTTGCGACCCTTCGAGCGCGGCGATCGTCACCCCGCAGCTGAGCACGGCCCGCCCATCGACGATCACGGTGCAACTTGCGCAATCGCCGCTGTCGCAGCCATATTTGGTGCCGGTGAGGTTCGACGCGTCGCGCAGCGCCCATAGCAAGGGCGTGCCGGGATCGAGGCGATAGCGGATCGGCTCGCCATTGACGGTCATGCTGGTCACATCGGCGGCTGTAGCGTCCGGCTTGCGCGTTGCAAAGGCGGTCGCCATGGTGCCGCGCGATGGGGGCAATCAAGCTTGATAGCGGTGCGATCGGTGTCGTTTCGCGAGGCGCGGACCTGACCGCGACCCCAATGCTGTTCCTCCACGGCGTCGGGTCGGACAAGTCGGCGTGGGCGCCGCAATTGGCTTTTTTCGGGGAACGACGTCCGGCCTTCGCATTCGATTATCCAGGTTACGGCGAGAGCGAGCTTCGGCCCGCCGCGAGCCGCGACGATTTCGCCGCGGCGATGTTCGAGGCACTGGACGCGCTCGGCATCGAGCGCGCGCACATCTGCGGGCTGTCGCTGGGCGGAATTGTCGCGATCGCGATGCACCAGCTGGCGCCTCGGCGCTGCGCCTCACTCGTCCTCGCCGACAGTTTCGCGGTCCATCCCGAGGGCGAGGCATTCTACAGGCGGTCGGTCGATGCCAGCCGCACCATGCCGATGCGCGCGATCGCTGAAGCGCGCGCGCCGCTGTTGCTTGGAGCTGGCGCGTCCGCCGCCCTTTGCGCGACGGTCGTCGAGACCATGGCTGCAATCGATCCGGAGGCCTATCGGCTCGGCGCCGCGGCGGTGTGGCTCGCCGACCAGCGGACGCGCGCCGCCGCGATCGACGTGCCGACCTTGATCCTTGTCGGGGCCGAGGACCGGATCACGCCTCCCGACTTGTCCGGCGAGCTGGCGAAGCTCGTCCGGGGAGCCCGATTCCAAGTCATCGCGGGCGCCGGCCATCTCGCCAATTTCGAGCAGCCTGGCGTCTTCAATTCGATGGTGGATCGATTCCTCGCCGAATCGGAGCCAGAAGTCTGAAGTTACCGCGGCATTAACCCTATGCTTTAGCGTGGTTTTTGCCACGCGCTGCGAAAAGCTTGGGCATGCAGACGATTGCTCGCCCCCTCGCTCTCCAGATTTTCGCTACCGCCATGCTCTGCGCGACGGCGCTGCCCGCTCACGCGCAATCACCCGGCGCGGGGAACGCCACGCGGACCAGCAAGGCCGAGGCGATCCTTGGTGGCTCGTCGAGCAGCCTCGCCGCAATCCTTTCCGCGCAATCGAGCGGCGCGACGGTCGCGGTGAGCGCGTTCGCGGCCGCCGTGCCCGCCGCTTTCCCCGCTCGTCGTTCCGGCACGTTCGGCTATGCCGCGCCGCCGGCGATCGACCGCGCCGCTTCGCCCGACCGGCCCGACGTATTCTACAGCGTTTCCTTGCCGATCGCGCGCACTTCGCTCGACCGCCGCTGGAGCCACGTCGGATCGGCAAGGGTCGCTGGCCGTCCGGCGGTTTATGCCGCCGGCCTTCGCGCCATGTCCGAGCGCGCGCGGATCGAGTCGGTCAACGCCTACGTCAATTCGAGAGTGGCGTTCACCGCCGACAGTCGCCAGTTTGGAGTGGCCGATCGTTGGAGCCCCGCCGCCGAGACGCTCGCGCGCGGTCGCGGCGATTGCGAGGATTACGCGCTCGCCAAGATGGCGATGCTGCGCCGCGCCGGACTCGCCGACAAGGATATGTATTTCGTTGTGGTGGACGACCTCGCTCGCCGCGCCGATCATGCCGTGCTGGTTGTCCGCAGCGAAGGCCGCTTCCTGGTGCTCGACAATGGCACCGACCGCTTGCTCGACAGCGCCGACCTTCGCGACTACCGGCCGATCCTGACCTTTTCCGCGGGCCAGCGCTTCACTCATGGCTATCGCCGCGCGCCGCCCGCGGTGCCGATTTTGCTCGCCGCCGCTTACCCGAAATTGCCGCCGATCGCCGCCGCGTCGATGCTGCCGTCGTCGACTTACGCGACTCGCTGACCTAGCGCTCGCGCAACGCGTCGCTGCGGGCTTTCATCACCGGCTTGAGCAAATAGCTGAGCACGCTCTTGCGTCCGGTGATGATCTGGGTGTCGGTCATCATTCCCGGCGTGATCGGCAGCCGCCGCGCCTCGGACCCGAGGAACGCGCGCCTGGTCTCGACGATGACGTTGAAAAAAGCGGCGCGCTCGGTTTCGTCGTAAATGCTGTCGGCGGAGATCTGGACGACCCGTCCGTCGAGCCCGCCATAGGTCGAAAAGTCATAAGCGGTGACCTTGACCAGCGCCTTGTCGCCGACCTTGATGAACGCGATGTCGCCCGGCTTGACGCGGGTTTCGACGAGCAATTTGTCACCCATCGGAACGACTTCCATGACCTTTTCGCCGGCCTGGACGAACCCGCTGATGGTCGTCACCTGGACGTCGTTGACGATCCCGTCGACGGGTGAGCGAAGTTCGAACTTGTCGACCCGCCCGCGCGCACCGCGCAGCGACTCCTCGTTGACCGCGATCTTGGCGTTGATCCGGCTGCGCTCGTTGAGCGCTTCCTGACGAAAACTATATTGGGCCTCACTGGCCTGGCTCAACGCCTCGCTGACCGCGGCATTGGCGCGCCCGCCCTGTTCGCGCGCGGCGGCGATCCTGCCCTGGAGGTCGATCACTTCGCGCCGAGCGGTCAGCAATTCGGTCTGCGGGACGATGTTCTTCGCCGCCAGCGGTTCGAGCATCCCGACCTGGCGCTGGGCCAGGGCTAGGCTGCCCTGCAGGCTGTTGATCGTCGCGGCGGCCTCGGCCGACTCGCGGCGGCGCTGTTCGGCCGACGAGCGCAACGCGCTGACCCGGCTCGCCAGGGCCTGGCGGCGAACCCCGCGCAGCGCCGCCTCGTCGGCACCGACCGAAGACGAGGTATTGGTCCCCTCGCCCTGGAGCCGCGCGGCGCGTTCGGTCAACGACCGGCCTCTTCTGTCCCAACCGGAGCATAATCCGGACGACCATTTAATTTATCCAAAATTTAACAGGGGAGCCGCTCGCGCTTTTGGGTTATCCACAGGCACCGCCAAGATGAACGATTTCGGGATTTTTTTGCTAAGATCGTCCCATCATGGGATTTTTTAACGTCGGCTGGAGGACTCACTCCTTACCGAAGCGCGCGACTCGGGACCGCCGGGTGGCGACGAAAGAGGAGCCTGGAGTGAGAATTGCATGCATCGGCGGCGGCCCGGCTGGGCTCACCTTCGCCATTTCGATGAAGGTTCGCGACCCGCAACACCGGATCGAGTTGTTCGAACGCAACGCGGCCGGGGAAACGTTCGGCTGGGGAGTAGTCTTCTCCGATCAGACGGTCGAGAATCTGATGGCCAACGATGCCGTGTCGGGACAGGTCATCGCGGACGAGTTTGCGCATTGGGATGACATCGAGGTCCACATCCATGGCGAATGCGTCCGGTCATCGGGGCATGGCTTCATCGGCATCGGCCGCAAGCGCCTGCTCGAACTGTTGGGCGAGCGGGCGCTCGAACTCGGCGTTGTGATCCACCACGGTGTCGAGGCGCATCCCGAGCTTGGCGCGTGGGACGGCTGGGATCTTGTCGTCGCCGCGGACGGGGCCAACAGCCGCTTTCGCCAGGCCCATGCGGACAGCTTAGGCGTGGGTGTCGAGCAGCGCGCGAACCGCTTCATCTGGCTCGGCACCGCCAAGATTTTCGCGGCCTTCACCTTTGCCTTCGAACAGACCCCGGCCGGCTGGATCTGGGCGCATGCCTACCGCTTCGCCGAGGATTGCTCGACCTTCATCGTCGAATGCGCGCCAGCGACCTGGGCAGGCCTGGGCTTCGACCGGATGAACGCGCAAGAAGCGATTGCGTGTTGCGAACGCATTTTTGAGCGCTACCTCGATGGCCAGCGCTTGCTGAGCAATGCGGCGCATCTGGCCGGCCCCGACATCTGGCTCCAGTTCAGGCGGATCGTCTGCGAGCGCTGGCACCATGACAAGCTGATCCTGCTCGGCGACGCGGCCCATACCGCGCATTTCTCGATCGGGTCGGGGACCAAGCTCGCGATCGAGGATGCGATCAAGCTTGCCGAAGTGCTCGACCGGCCGGGGCTCGATCGCGCACAGGCGCTTGCCGAATATCAGGCCGAGCGCTCGCTCGAGGTGCTCAAGCTTCAAAACAGTGCCCGCAATTCGACCGAATGGTTCGAGACCGTCGATCGCTACCTGGACTTCGAGCCGTGGCAATTCGCTTATTCACTGCTCACCCGCTCGCAGCGGATCAGCCATGAAAACTTGCGGTTGCGCGATGCAGCCTGGCTGGAGGGGATCGAGCGAAACTTCTGGGCGCGCGCGACCGGCGAGGACAAGGCCGCGCCACCGCTGTTCGCTCCGTTCCGATTGCGCGAGATAATTCTCGCCAACCGCATCGTCGTGTCACCGATGGCGACCTATTCGGCGCAGGACGGGACTCCGAACGACTTTCACCTCGTCCATTATGGGGCACGCGGCGAGGGCGGCGCGGGCCTGTTGTTTACCGAGATGACCTGTGTTTCGCCCGAGGGCCGGATCACTCCGGGCTGCACGGGGATGTACGCGCCGGCGCACGTCGCGGGTTGGCGGCGGATCACCGACTTCGTCCATCGCAATTCCGCGGCGAAATTCTGCCTGCAGCTCGGCCATTCGGGGGGCAAGGGCTCGACCCAGCTCGGCTGGGAAGCGATGGACGCGCCGCTCGCGACGGGAAACTGGCCGCTGATCGCCGCGTCCGATGTCGCGTGGAGCGGGTCCAGCCAGCGACCGCGCCCGATGACCCGCGCCGACATGGACGAGGTACGTGATCAGTTCGTGAGTGCGGCGCGGATGGGCGTGGAAGCCGGGTTCGACATGATCGAACTCCACGCCGCGCATGGTTATCTGCTGTCGAGCTTCATCACTCCGCTGCAGAACAAGCGCGACGACGAATATGGCGGAAGCTTAGACAATCGCCTTCGCTTTCCGCTCGAAGTGTTCGCGGCGATGCGCGAGGCGTGGCCCGCCGAACGGCCGATGTCGGTGCGCATTTCCGCGACCGACTGGGCCGGCGAGGACGGCGTTACCCCCGACGAGGCGGTGCTGATCGCCGAGGCTTTCGCTCGCGCCGGCGCCGATTTGATCGACGTTTCGGCGGGACAGACCTGGGCCGAGGCCAAGCCGGTTTACGGGCGATTGTTCCAGACGCCGTTCGCCGACAAGATCCGCAACGAGGCCAGGCTGGCGACGATGGCGGTCGGCAACATCACCGATCCCGACCAGGCCAATGCGATCCTCACCGCGGGCCGCGCCGACCTCGTCGCGCTCGGGCGGGCGCATCTGATCGACCCGATGTGGACTCTTCGCGCTGCGGCCGCGGCGGGCTATCGCAAGCAGTTCGTGCCGCCGCCCTACCTCAACGGGATGAGCCAGCTTGCGCGCACGCTCCAGCGCCAAGCCGACGAAGCGGCGGCGCTTCGGGCGTGACCCCTAACGTCCCTAGAGTCCCAAGAGTCCTGGACCCGGCTACCATTTGCCGGGGCGGAGGCGTCGCAATTGTGGAGGCCCCTCCGAAGCATGGCAGGATCATGCCGTGTAGGACAGCGGATATTGCACGCCATTGAAACCGCACGGTGAAACGGCCATATCGGCACTTGTGACGCTGCGCCTCATCTTCGCGATTCTGATCGCGTTCGCAATGCTGTTTGCGCCCTTTGCAATGCAGAGCGCGATGGCGGCGACGAGCGGTCATCACGGCCAGGCGATGGCGGCGGATCATTGCGGAGAGCAATCCGCCGAGGGGAAGTTCGACAAGTCCGGCGCAAAGCCCTGTTGCGCGGCGATGTGCGCGGCGGTCACCGTAGCGCCCCCTTCGCCAGTCGAAAGCATTGCGTTCGCCAAACCGCTCCATCACCCTGCCCTCGTCAGGGCCAGCCCGAGCTTCCTCGCCAAGCTGCCGACGCCGCCTCCGCGTTTCGCGTGAAATCGACCTAAATTCCTCGATTTTCACGGAGATTCACATGAAGACGCTTATTGCCGCGGTCGCCTTGTCGATCGCTAACCCTGCCATTGCACAGGCCCAATCCACTCCGGCCCCGGCAGCCAAGATGGAATGCAAGATGGACTGCTGCAAGGACAAGGCGGCCGGCAAGGGCCATGCCGGCCACGACATGAAGTCCGACACCGCCCCGCAGGCCGATCCGCACCAGAACCATAAAAATTAAGCAGGCGGCTGGCGTCGCCTCATCGGCGACGCCAGCCGACGCTGTCTTTGTGGCCAGCCAAGGAATTCCAATGCTCGGTAAGCTCGCTCTCCAGCGGCGCGATTTTTTGCGCACTGCCGCGCTCGGTGGCGCCGGGCTTGCCGGCGCCCTGCCGGCATGGGCGCAGACGCTGTCGCCCGGCCTCGCGCGCCCGCTGCCCACCGTCAGCGGAACCGACATCGCACTGACCATCGGCAAGGTTTCGGTCAGGGTCGACGGCAAGATCAGCCGCGCGGTCGGAGTCAACGGCACCGTCCCCGCGCCGCTGGTGCGGTTGAAGCAGGGTCAAAAAATTCGCCTGCGGGTCGCCAACACGCTCGACGAGGAAAGCTCGATCCACTGGCATGGGCTGCTCGTCCCGTTCGCGATGGACGGCGTGCCGGGGGTCAGTTTTCCGGGGATCATGCCCCGGTCGACCTTCGATTATGAGTTCGATGTCGTCCAGTCGGGCACCTATTGGTACCACAGCCACTCCGCCTATCAGGAGGAAGACGGGCTTTACGGACCGATCATCATCGATCCCGCCGACGCCGATCCCGTCGCCTACGACCGCGAGCACGTGCTGGTGCTGTCCGACCACAGCCCGATGACCGGCGCGACCATCTTCAGGAAATTGAAGCAGATGGGCGGCGGCTATTTCAACCATCAGCGGCTGACGCTGTCGGGGCTGCTCGCCGGGCGCGACCTCACCGCCGCCGAGCGCCGCCAATGGGCAAGGATGCGGATGGACCCGGCCGACATCGCCGACGTCACCGGATCGACCTATGACTTCACGATCAACGGCGCCGGCCCGTTCGACAATTGGACCGGGCTGTTTCGAGCCGGCGAGCGCGTCCGCCTGCGGATCGTCAACGCTTCGGCGCAGACCAATTTCAATATTCGCATTCCCGATCTGCCGATGACCGTGGTTCAGGCCGACGGCCAGAATGTCCGCCCGGTGACGGTCGACGAATTCCAGATCGGGGTCGCCGAGACGTACGACGTGATCGTCACCCCGGGGGATCGTGCCTACAGCTTCGTCAGCGAGTCGATCGATCGATCGGGGCTTGGCCGAGCGACGCTCGCTCCGCGCGACGGCATGTTCGCACCGGTGCCGCCGCTTCGCCCGCGCCCGATCCTGACCATGGCCGACATGGGCATGGGCGGAATGGACCATGGCGCAATGGCCGGGATGGACCATGGCAGCGCCAGAGCGCCCGGCGGTGGCGCGATGGCGGGTATGGACCATGGCGCAACGGCCGGGATGGACCATGGTGCCCCCGCCAAGCCGGCATCCGGGGCGATGTCGGGCATGGATCACGCTGGCATGAAGCATGGCGGGTTGCCCGGCATGGACGCCCCCAACGCACCCAACCCGGCGGCAATTCGCGGAGTCGATCCTTCCGCCGAGCAGAATGCGTCGAAGGATCTATGGAAGCTGACCGGGTGGAAGGACCCGCCGCCGCCCGGCAACGCCACCGCCGCGGGTGCCCCGCTGCCCGCCGCGATGGACCATGGAGAGATGAAGATGCGCGACCTCAGTATCGCGCCGCAAGTCGCGGACGATCCCGGCGTGCAGACGATTTCTCCGATGCCGACCGACCGTACGGGTGAGCCCCCGGTCGGGCTCGAGGGTCTCGACCACAGGGTGCTGCGCTATCGCGATCTCGTATCACTGACCCGCAACCCAGACGTGCGCGCTCCGAGCCGTTCGCTCGACATCCACCTGACCGGCAATATGGAACGCTATATGTGGTCGTTCGACGGGGTGAAGATGAGTGAGCCTGCTCAGCCGATCCCGTTCCGGCTCAATGAGCGGGTCCGGGTAACGCTGATCAACGACACGATGATGCCGCACCCGATCCATTTGCACGGCCATTTCTTCGAATTGGTCACCGGGCACGGCGCGTTCGGGCCGCGCAAGCATACGGTCAATGTCCCGCCTGGGGGCAAGATGAGCTTCGACGTTACCGCCGATGCGGCGGGGGACTGGGCGTTCCACTGCCACAACCTTTACCACATGACCGCCGGGATGATGCGCGTCGTCACGGTTCGTCCGCTTGCCGGAGATACGCAAAATGACGCGGCTTAAACTCCTCCTCCTCGCTACCGGGGCGAGTGTGCTGCTGACGGTGCCCGCGCAGGCGCAGCACCAGGGCCACAACATGCCGGGCATGACCATGCCGATGCCAAAGAAGCCCGCGGCGAAGAAACCGGCGGCGAAGAAGCCCGCAGCGAAGAAGGCCGTTCCGAAGAAGCCTGCAGCGAAGTCCGCCGTGAAGAAACCGGCGGCCAAAAAGGCGGTTGCCAAAAAGCCCGCCGCGAAGAAGCCCGCCGCCGCGCCGGCCACTGCGGCCGACCCGCATGCAGGGCACGACATGTCGACGATGGCGCCGCCCACGGCCGTGACCGCCGACCCGCATGCCGGGCACGACATGGGGGCGATGCCCGATGCGGTTGCCACGGGGACCGACCTTCCCGCCGGCAATTCGCCGCCGCCGCCGGTCCCGACCGATTACGCCGCGGACGCCGTCTATGGTGCCGAAGTCCAGCAACATGGCCGTCACCACCTCGACAAATTCCACGGCGGGCAAAAATTCGGGCAAGTGATGTTCAACATCGCCGAAGCGCAGGTCCGCCGAGGCCGCGACGGGTACGAATGGGACGGCGAGGGCTGGTACGGCGGCGATATCGACCGCCTGTGGATCAAGAGCGAGGGCACCGGCGAGTTCGGCCGTTCAATCGAACAGGCCGAGGTCCAGGCGCTCTACAGCCGCGCGATCGGGCCCTATTTCAATCTTCAGGGCGGGCTTCGCTACGATTTCAAGCCGAACCCGTCGCGGGTTTATGCGGTCGCCGGGTTCGAGGGCCTCGCGCCGAGCTTCTTCGATGTTGAGGGTGTATTGTTCCTGTCGAACAAGGGCGAGGTTTCGGCGCGGGTCGAGGGATATTACGACCAGCGCATCACCCAGCGCCTGATCCTCCAGCCGCGCGCCGAACTCAATCTTGCAGCGCAGAACGTGCGCGAGCTGGGCGTCGGGCGCGGCCTTTCGGACGCCGAGATCGGGCTTCGCCTGCGCTATGACATCCGCCGCGAGTTCGCACCCTATGTCGGCGTGCAATATGAGCGCTCGTTCGGTGCTACCCGCCGGTTCGCGAAGCAAGCGGGCGAGGACGCGGGCGGGTGGAGCTTGCTCGCCGGCGTTCGAATGTGGTTCTGAACCTTCGGAGGCGAACATGAAGTGGATCATCACGCTGGCAGCCGCGGTCATGGCCGCGCAGCCGCTCGCTGCGCAGGCTGTGGCAGGGCCCGCGACGGCTGCGCGGAGAATCGACGAGGCCGCGGTTCGAGCGGTCCTGTCGCAGTATAAAGCGGCGATAGAGCGGCTCGATGCGACCGGCACCGAACGGCTGTTCACAGCCGATTCGACGATCTTCGAGACCGGCGGGGTCGAAGGCAATTACGCAAATTACCTGAGCCATCACCTCGGTCCCGAACTCAAAGCGTTCAAGTCGTTCAAATTCTCCGATTACAAGGTCGCGGTGCGGTTCGAAGGTCCGCTCGCGCTCGCTAACGAGACCTATAATTATCGGATCGTCACCGCCAAGGACGAGATTGCCGAACGGCGCGGGGTCGCGACCAGCGTGCTCAAGAAAATCGGCGGCCGCTGGAAAATCCTGTCGATGCACAATAGCGCGCGCAAGCCGAAGGGAAGCTGACATGGGCTCGCCGACAATCGGCCGCTTCTTCGCTCGCGACATCTGGCGCGCGCTTGCACTTTTCGCCGCGATCCTGATGGTCGCGGCGGCGCCGGCTTTTGCGCATGAGGATCACAAGAAGAAGCGTGCCCAGGCCGCGCAAGTGGCCGTGCAGCCGGTTCAGCCGGGCGCGGCTGCTCCGATCGCGAGCGACCCGACCGCGATGCACGCGCAAATGGGCGAAATGATGGACACACCGGCGAGGAATCGCTCGCAGATGAACCTCGCCGAGCGGCTGGTCGACTGGCTCGGGCGGACCCATGCGGTAATCGTCCATTTCCCGATCGCCTTCTTTCCCGCCGCTCTGTTCACCGCGATTGTCGGGCGCAAGCGGCCGGCGTTCGCCAAGCCTGTCCAGTTCCTGGTGCTCGCTGGCGGGATCATCGCGCCGGTCGCGGCCTTGTTCGGCTGGTTCGACGCCGGGGTGGATTTTGGTAGCGACGATGCGATGCTCGCGCCGCACCGCTGGCTGGGGACCGCGATCGGCGTCGCGGGCGCGGGACTCGCGTTGTGGGCGTGGCGTCGGCCCGAGGAGGATCGCGGCGCGGGGATGATCGTCGGTCTCGCGATCATAACCGTAGCGATCGTCGTCCAGGGCTGGTTCGGCGGCGCGCTGGTCCACGGCATGGATCACATGAACTGGTAGCCCGTTACGTCCCGCAGTAGGTCGCCAGGACGCGTTCGTGCGGCTGGGGCGGCAAGGCGAGGTGAGCGAAGTGCGGCTGATCCTCGAACGGCCGCGCGAGCGCCTCGAGCAGCTCTTCGAACGGGGCGAAGTCGTTGTGCTCGACCGCCGCTGTGATCATCGCCTCGACCCGGTGGTTGCGCGCGATGAAGGCCGGATTGACCGCGTCCATCGCGGCGCGGCGCTCGGCGGGATCCCGCGGCTCGTGGCGCAGACGCTCGCGCCAGCCTGTTGCCCAGGCGTCGAACGCGGTCGGATCGGCGAACAGCGACCGGACTGGCGAATCCTCGCCCGCCGCGGCCAGGCCGAGGTTGCGGAACAATAAGGTGAAATCGATCTCGTGCGCGGCCATGATTGCAAGGAGATCGCCCGCGAGCTCGACATCGCCGTCGCTCGAGATGAACAGCCCGAGCTTGGCCGACAGGCCGCGGTAATAGGCGCGCTCGAACCTCGGTCCGAAAGCCGCGAGAGCCTCCTGCGCTTGGGCGATTGCGGATTCCTGGTCGTCGGCGAGCAAGGGTAGCATCGCCTCGGCCAGCCGGGTCAAATTCCAGTGCGCGATTCGCGGCTGGTTGCCGAATGCATAGCGGCCCTGGCGGTCGATCGAGCTGAAGGTCTTGGCGGGGTCGTAAGCGTCGAGGAAGGCGCACGGGCCGTAGTCGATGGTTTCGCCCGCGATCGATGCATTGTCGGTATTCATCACGCCGTGGACGAAGCCGACCGAGAGCCAACGGGCGACGAGCTCGGCCTGGCCGGCGATCACCGCGTCGAGCAGCGCGCGGTGCGCATGGGCAGTGGCGGCGGCGGCGGGAAAATGGCGCTCGATGACATGGTCGGCGAGCAGCCGTACCGCCTCGACGTCGCCCTGCGCCGCAAAATATTGGAAGGTGCCGATGCGGACATGGCTCGATGCGACGCGGACCAGCGAGGCCCCGGGTAGCGGCGCTTCGCGAAGCACGGTCTCGCCGGTGGCGACCGCGCTAAGGGCGCGCGTGGTCGGAATGCCGAGCGCCGCCATCGCCTCGCTGAGCAGATATTCGCGCAACACCGGGCCGAGCGCGGCACGGCCGTCGCCGCCGCGCGAAAAGGGGGTCCGCCCGGCGCCCTTGAGCTGGAGATCGCGGCGGCGGCCGTCGCGGTCGACGACCTCGCCGAGCAGGATCGCGCGGCCGTCGCCGAGCTGGGGCACGAACTGTCCGAACTGATGCCCGGCATAAGCGGTTGCGATCGGGTCGGATCCCCCGGCGATCCCGCCCCCGGACAGAAAGGCGAGGCCGTCGGGTCCCGCCAGCCATTGAGGATCGAGGCCGAGCTCCGCCGCGAGCGCGTGATTGAGCCGGATCAGCGACGCCGCGGGCGGCCGCGCCGGGGCGACGCGCTCGAAAAAACGCTCGGGCAGGCGCGCATAACTATTGTCGAAAGCAATGGGCATCCTAATCAACCGCTTGAGATGCTTGAAGTTTCCGCCGGTGCGCACACATAAGCGAAACTGTGCAACTTTTGAAAGGAGGTGGTCGAATGTCTCATTGTCTCACGCCATTGATGGCCGATCGGAAGAGCGCGACCCCCGATACGAGGGCAATTCGCCTCTGACTACAAGCCAGCAATGGCCGACAATGGAAGGGCCGTCCCCGCGAAGGGGGCGGCCCTTCGCATGTCGATTGGCGCTCAATCGCTTGCGGTCAAGGAACCGCGAACAGATCGCGGAGCGGCTTGGTATCGGGCAGGATGTAGGTCATGGCGTTGGTCCCCTTGAGAAGCGGTCGAACGACGCCGTCGAAGAATGTCGCGGGGACATTGATGCAGCCGTAGGTGATCCGATTATCGCCCGCGGTCACCGAGGCAAGGCGCTGCAAGCGGCGGTCGGCGGCATTGCCGCGCACTACTCGATGAAGCGAAATGCCATCATCATAATCGACCCATAAAATGTCGTGCGGGCCGAGGTCGTTGCCGAGCGCGGCGACGAAGCGGCCGGCGGGCGTGATCCGATCGGCAGGAGCGATCTCGGCGAGCCTGCGCTGGCCAATTCCGGGCGGGGAAATATCGCCGCGCGCAAGGCCGATCAGGATCGGGGCCGAACCACGCGGCGTGCCGTCCGCGGCGAACGCGAATACCCGGGCGTGGGTCTTGTCGACGATCAGGAACGGCAGTTCGAGATTGTCGCCGCTCGAGACGACCCAATCGGCCAGGTCGCCAGCGGCGGCGGAGGCTTTGGCATCGACAAACTTCGAGCGCGGCGCGGGCATGGCGGCTTGCGCGGAGGCCGCGCCAACGCCGGTCGACGCTTGCGGGGGGGGGGCCGGCGGCCGCGGGTTTCGCCACGAGCGGTGCTGCGACGAGCACGCCCAGCCAGGCGCCGAACATTGCCGCCGCTGCTGTCGCGATGCTCGACCGCGCCGGCTTCATCACCGCTCCTCGCCGCAGCTTCGCACGGCCGGTCCGACCATCAATATCTGGCCCGCTTGCGCGGGTAAATGATCGGCTTGCGCACTTCGCGGATTGCTTCTTCGCGAGTTGGAGAGTGCGGAACCATTTGCGGCTGAACGTCGACCGGCGCAGCTGGTGCCTCGGCGAGCTGTTCGGCCGGGACGTTGACGCCATTACCGATCACGGCGAGCGTGAGGCCGACCGGCGCGGCGATGGCCGGCACCCACAGATCCGATGCATCGTCCGAGGCGTTGCCGCTGGTCGGCGGAGTAATGACCGGAGACGGCGTCGGTGTCGGCCCGGGTGTCGGAGTGGGCGTGGGCGTGGGCGTAGGGGTCGAAGTCGGAGTTGGTGTCCGGGTTGGTGTGGGGGTCGGAGTTGGCGTCGGGGTCGGAGTTGGCGTCGGAGTCGATATCGAGCCCGTCGTCCTGAATGTCGAAATGCAGCATGAGCCTGCCAGCGCATATTGGTTCGCATTGGCGCCGGCGAGCGTATAGCCCGCGTAGGTTATCCCGACGTCGGTGCCGGCCGCACTATCGTCGAACGTCGCGGTCGCGTTTGGACCCGCGACCAGCGTCACCCCGCTCGGCAGGCCCGAGGTGGCGGTCGTGTTGAACCCGGTGAGGATGGCGTTGGCGGTCCCGTCGAACAGCTTGTCGCCGTCCGGAAACAGCAGCATTCGCGCGGTCAGCGAGGCGCCTTCCGTGAGCGCGAATCTGGTCGAGAAATCGGTCGGCGCGGAATAGAACACCGGATTATAGTTGATGGTCGCCGGCGCAGCGGGGACGGTGATCGGCGGCGCGGTCAAAGCGAAGATCAGCGTTCCGTTCTCGACGCCCGGGCCGCGTCCGGACGAACCCGCGATCAGCGTCAGGCCGACCGGCAAGCCGAGGCTTTGGGCAGGAATGGTCGTTCCCTCGGTCAAGGTGATTGCAGCGTCGATGTGAATATTGCGCCCCGCGCACAGCGCGATATTGCCGTCGGTCGTGGTGATCGCGAAGAACACCTTCACGTCCTGACCGGCGTTGAGCAGGACGCTTCCGTTGGTCGTCGTGATCGCGGCGTTGACGTTCACATCGCGGCCGCAGCAGGCGACGAGATTGCCGTTGGTGGCGGTGATGGCGGCGTTAATGTTGACGTCGCGCAGTGCATTCAGCGGCAGCGTCGTCGGTGTTCCCGACGCGGTCCAGGCAATCGCGTCATTGACGAAGATATCGCCATTGCCGCTTGTCCCGTCGCCGGCCGAGGCAAGCGTACTGATGGTGACATTGGTGGTGACGAGTTGCGCCGACAGCGTGGCGCCCGAAATGTCGCCCCGGCACCGATGATGAAATCCTTGGGATCGATCAGCCAGATGCCGATGGTCCCCAGCGGCGCTTCGGTAGTGATGCGGACTCCGTTGGCGATCTTGACGGTGGCAGCCGAGGTTTCGATGAAGCCGCCATTGCCGCCGTCGGGAGCGCTTGCATCGAGCACGCCGGAGACATTCATGGTGCCGCTTTGAAGGTCGCCGAGCAGCTTGATTTCGCCGTTGCGATTGTCGAGCGTTCGCGCCTCGATCACACCGCTGTTGTTGACCACCGTGCGGAGCAATTGCCCCGCCGCCTGGGCGGTCATCAGGACCCGGCCGCCATTGGCGCGCAGCACACCCCCGTTCTCGACCAGCGCGTTGACCGCGCCCTGGTCGATCGCAATGTTGAGCAACCCGTCGCCCGCGACGTCGAGCGTCATTGCGGCTCCGGCGGCAAGCGCGACGGTCCCCAGATTGGCCTGGATAAGGCCCTGGTTGCTGACGCTGGCGCCGAGCAAGGCGACATAGCCGCCATCGGCGTTGATCATCCCCTGGTTGAGCACCGCGGCCCGACTCGACCCGCTGAATTGATAGCGCCCGGCCATGAAATCGGCATCGCTCAGGTCGAGCGTGGAGGCGACCAATCCGCCGACATTGACCTGCGCGGTCTTGCCGAACAACACGCCGTTGGGGGTTGATCAGGAACACCTTGCCATTGGCCGAGAGCGTTCCGAAGATCGCCGAGGCGTCGCCGCCGACGACCCGGTTGAGCGCGACCGAGCTGCTGTTGGGCTGGACGAACACGACCGAATTGCCCTGCGCGATGTTGAAGGACTGCCAGTTGATCGCCGTATTCTGGCTCGACTGGGTGATCGTTACCGTCGAGGCGTTGCCCGAGATGCTCGCCTGTCCGGCGGTGACGGTTCCGTTGGTCGGCAAGCCCTGCGCGTGAGCCGCGGTTGCGGCCGCGAACGAAGCGGCCATCGCCCACAGCGCCAGGCGCGTGAAGCCGGCAAAGGCGGTCGATGCGGACAAGCCGTGCATGCTCGACTTCGCGTTCATCAGATGGTCGCGGCTCATGTCGAAATCCTTTGGTCGGGGGCGGACAGATAGTCGGGGTGCTTCACCGCGATCAGAACAGTTTCGCGACGCGGAACCAGAAGCGGCCGCACCATCGTCGAACAGGGCCGACGGCCGGTCGCCGAGCTTGTGGGCGTAATAGGCCTGGGCGAGGGAGTTGTTCGGGACGGTCCAGTTCAGACCCGCTCCGACGCCGCTGCGATGCGCGACATTCGGCCCGGTGAAACCCGCGGGCCCGTCGTCCGCCGCCAGCGGGGGGCGCTCGACGCGGATTTCGGGGACAGCTTTGTCGGGGACCGGGGGCGGGGGGACCTGGCGAATTTGGGTCCCGGCGTCGATCACCGGCTGGGCCTGCGCGATCTGTGGAACGAGGAACAGGGCCGCGGCCATCGCACCGGACTTCGACATGCTTATCTCCAAAATCGGTGAGCGCTGCGGAAATGCATTTCCATAACGCGACAAATGTTCGCCAATATATCGGTCAGGTCCCTAACAATCATCTGGAACCTTAGGAATGACCTAGGGATATGACTGATTAAAAAGGAATAAATACTTTTGGCCATGAAAAACTATCATGACCGTTCTGAACGAATATTTACCGGGACTCAGCACAAGGCCGCCTCTTCATTGTGCACATGTCGAAAATTTAGCGCCGAAACGGAGGCGGTAGCCGCGGGTTTCCGGTGGGCACGGAAGAGGGTCTCGGCGACGCTGGCGGGCAAAACAGCGGACAACCCCCCGATGGAGGCTGGGAGTGGAGTGGGGTCTCGCTGCCGATGAGGCGCTTCAGCGATCAGGGCGAAGCGGCAAGGCGCACTTCGGGCCGGGCTAGATCAGGGCGAGCGCGACGGTGGACGAGTTGTTGTCGCCCGCCGCCGCGCGTGAACCGGCTTACGCCACCGCGTCGATGATCGACCGGATCGACCGCGACTGTGCATCGACCTGGTAGATCCGACCGTCGCTATAGCGATACAGATAGTCGCCGCCGTCCTGATAGCGGTCGCGATACTCATAGGGCAGATTGTAGGCGTCATAGCCGGCCGGCAAGGTGCCGCCGACCGCAAGATCATTGCCAGTCACCAGCGCCGCGAGCGCGCTGACTATCTGGCTGTCGCGGTCAAGCTGGTAGATGCCGCCATCGAAATAGCGGTAGTCGTAATCGGGCGAAGCGAAGTACAGCCCTTCGTAATATTCGGGCACCGGATAGCCCGGATAGGCCGCCGGGATCGGCTCTCCGATCACATAGCCGTCATAGCTTAGCGGGATCGCCGCCTGGACGATCCGGGTGCGCGGGTCGACCTGATAGATTTGGCCGTCGTCATAGCGGTACAAGGCGTCGGGCCGATCGTAATAGCTCGCGCGGTATTGGCTCGGCACATTGTAGGTGTCGTAGCCGGCCGGAAGCGGCTGCCCGACGCTGAAGTTGGCCCGGGTCACCAGTCCGACCAGCGCCGACACCAATTGGGTCACCGGATCGACCTGGTAGATGCCGCCGCCCGCGAGGTGATAGTCGTACCCCGGCTCGTCGAAATAGAGGTCCTCATACGCATAAGGCACCTCGTACGCCGGATACCCCGAATATCTGCCATATCCGCCGTAGCTGGCATAGGCCGGAACCGGATAACCGACCGAATACATATCGTAGGCAACGGGCATCATGCCGACAATCCGGCGCGAATAGGGGTCGACCTCGTAAATGTACCCGTCGTCGTAGCGATACCAGGCGTCGTCGCTGTCGAAATAATCATCGCGATAGGCGAACGGCACGTTGTAGGCGTCGAAGCCCGCCGGGAGCATCTGCCCGACGCCGAACCGTTGCCCGCTAAGCAGCGCGACCACCGCCGTCACCAATTGGGTAGTCGGATCGACTCGATAAATCGCTCCGTCGCCATAACGGTACGAATAGTCCGGCGTGTCATAATAGAGGCTGTGATAGCCGTAGGGCACATTGTAGCTGTCGAAGCCGAGCGGCAAGACCTGGCCGACGCCGAACGCCCCGCCAAGCAGCGGATAGGCCGCCGATACGAGATTGCTGTCCCGGCTGACCTGGTACAGGTAGCCGTCGTCATAGTCGTAGAAATAATCGGGCGTGCTGCCGATCGACGCCTGGTAGCGTTGCGCGGCAAGCTGGTCATACCAGTTGCTGCTGGCGCGCGCTTCGCCATCATAACGGGTGCCGACCGAATATTGCGGCTCGATCGTGCGCAGCGCCTGCCGCTGTTGCACGCGCTGCTGCTGCCGATCGAGCCGATCGTCGAGACGCTGCTGCTTGAAATCGGACTTTTGCGCCTGGCGAACGGCCTGCCGCTCGACGCGCTGGACCTGACGGTCCTCTATGCGGTCGAGACGTTGCGCCCTGGCGTCTCGGCGAGTCGCCCGTTCGGCACTGCGCAGGTCACGCTTGCCGATCCGTTCGCGTTGCACCTGCTCGGTCCGCACCTGCTTGATTCGCTCCGGCCGGACTCGCTCGGCGCGTTGCTCGCGCTGGACCCGATCGGTCCGCACCCGCTCCGGGCGCGCGCGCTGCTCGCGCTGGACCCGCTCGACGCGCACGCTTTGCTCGCGCTGCGGACGCTCGATCCTGATCCGCTCCTCGCGCTGCGGCCGCTCGACCGCGACTCGCTCCTGGCGCTGGGGCCGCTCCATCCGGACGCGCTCCTGGCGCTGCGGGCGCTCGACCTGGACGCGCTCCTGGCGCTGAGGGCGCTCAGCCTTTTGCTGCTGTGGCTGCTCGGCGCGCTGCTGCGGTTTTTCGGCGCGTTGCTCGGTTTTTTCGGCGCGCTGCTGCTCGCGGTCGGGCCGCTGGGCGTGAGCCGGAGCGAGGATGGCAAGTCCCGCCACCGCTCCGCCAAGGATCATCTTGCTCGTCATCGCACGTATTCCAATCTTGTGAAAATCAGCCGTGCTTTTGCAAAAAACCCCCTGATTACAAGATGAACGTCATTGCGCCGGAGCGCCCCCGCACTGCCATTCAACGCACCCCTGCCACGGCTCGTCACGGACAAAGCCTGGCTGGATCGATCAGGGCAAACCAGTGCCGCGACGTCCGAGCATCCTGGGGTCGCTCAAGCACCCGAGCCTAATTTTTCGCGGGCGGCCTGAGGCCCGCTATCCGCTCTTCCGATCGAGCAATCGCCGGCAGCGCCGCGGCTGGCGTGTCGAGGTAGAAATAAGCAACCGCCGCGACATCGTCGCTTCGATAGAAATTGGTGTGACCGTCGGGAAGCCTCGAGTCCGACAGCGGCTTCGGGTTGGTCAGAAGCTGTTGGAAGTTGTTGCGCGAGCCGGGATCGATCGTGACCGGGATCAGCGGAACGCCGCTCTTCTGAAGATCAGCCACGATCTGCTTTCGAGCGCCACCCATCTGCTGGATTCCGACTTCGATGTCGCGGCTGAAGAAGATCGGATCGGGAATGTGGAAGCGGTAGAAGGTCCAGCGCCCCTGCCCTTCATCGGCTACCGGCGCGCCCTGGAAGCGGTTGATATAAGCGCCCTGGCCGCAAGCGGTGCCGATATAATCCTCGGTGCCGGTGCCGACCAGCGTCGGCGCGTCGAAGGAGTCGCCGTCGAGCGCGATTTTCACTTCGCCCTCGCCCCAACAGGTCTTGCCGTAAGCGGGATTGGTGAGCACCGTGACGCTCGCGCCGAGGAAGCGGCCGCGGCCCCTGACCCGCGGCAGGATCCTGAAATCCCGGCCGAGCCTCGTCGCCCGGTCGCGGCTCCAGTAAGCGTGGAAATAAAGCGCGTCCTCGGGCTGGCTCGTCAGGCGCCGATAATTCACGTCGTAGAAGATCAGATTGACCTGCTTTTGCGACTCGTTGCTAACGAGGATTCGTGCTCCCTTTCGAAACGGCATCGGCACATAGGAGACGAACGAGCGGCCTTCTGGGCTGGCCAAAAGCGCGGTCTCCATCGGCACCATCTCGCTGCTCCGTGGAGGAAGAAATCGCCGAGCGGCACCGACACTGCGGGAGTGGCCGCCCCGTCCCAGAATATCTCGAACTTAAGCCCGCGAAGCGCTTCGGGCGAGCGGTCCTCGATCGTGATCCACATCCGGTCGATCGTTCCAGCGCCCTTGATGTCGGCGAGAATTTGGGAGCCCCCGACCGCGATCGTCTCGAAAGCGTGGCCCTTCCCGCCGCGATTTTCGCGAGCGCCCGCGCCCTTCGCGGCGGTCGGGTTTTCCGGGCTCGCCCAGCGCGTCTCCTGCGCTTCCTGGAAGCGGTAAAGCGCCGCCGCATCCTGGCCCATCGCGGGCGCCGCGCAACACATTGCACTCAAGGCGATCAGCCGCATTAGCCGCAATCTCAACGCCGTTCTCCCGTCACTCGGCTGGAGGTAGAAATCCAGTCACCTTCTTGGCCCTGTTTGAGCTGGGCTGGTGCGGCTTTTCGACCTGGTGAGCAGCTGGAATATCTCGGCTTCACGCTGGCGGTAGGGTTTGCCGTCGGGTTGGAGGAGGTCGTGGAACCAGACCACCGGTTGCTGGAGCGTGTACGGCCGTTCCCAGCTGTCCCACGGCAAATGGGTCTGGATCTCGCCCTTGACGAAGCCCCAGTTGACCATTCCGACGTTCTCGCGGGCCGCAATGGGCAGGATCGTGTCCGCCGTCGAGCCCGCGCTCCGCGCCAGCCACTCGGTGCACAGGATCGGGCGCCCGTAAGGCTTGAGCTGTGCGATGCGCCGTTCGAAGGCTTCGGGCCATTCGTAATTATGGAAGCTGATGACGTCCGATTGATCGAGCTGGGTGCGCTGGATCGAGGTCAGCTTCGGCGGACCGGGTGACCAGTCCTCGCCGAGCCAGACGCCGCTGGTCAGCGGCTGGATCAGTTTGCGGCTCCGCGCCCAGGCGAAGACCCGCGGAAGCAGTTGCTCGATGCGCTCACGCTCCTGGGCAAGCTGGTCGTCATTGTAAGTGCCGCCGCCCGGATTGTCGGGCTCGTTCCACAGATCCCAGGCAAGCACGCGCGGATCCTTGGCGAGGTGCCGACCACATCTTCGACGTAGCGGCGGAAGCGGGCGTCGTTGCGCGGGTGGATGAGATCGGCGCGGCCGGGGCTCTGCAGCCAGCCCGAATTGTGGACGCCCGGAATCGGCGGATGCTGGGGGCCGAGCGCGGGATCGGGGTTCCAGCAGCTGTCGAACAGAACGAAGATCGGCCGAATGCCGTGGCGCGAGGAAATCGCCAGGAACTCGTCGAGCCGGCGCTTGAACCCTGCCGCATCCTGCCGATGAAGGAGATCGTGGAGATAGACGCGCATGGTGTTCATTCCGAACTGCTTTGCCCAGCCGAGCTCGCGGTCGATCTCCTTCGGATTCCAGGTCGCCGCCTGGAACATGTCGAGCTGGTTGATCGCGCTCGCATTGGCGTAATTGGCGCCGACGATCCACGGCTGGCTGTCGTACCAGCGGTGCGCCTGAGCCGCGGTCCAGCGAGTCGAACTTCCCCGGACGGCCTCTGCGCACGCCGCGGATGCGGCCGCGGGGCGCTGCGCCTCGAGCGGAGCCGCGGCAAGAATAGCGGCGAGTGCAATCCAGTGCGCTTTCATCACAGACCCCTTATGTTCGCGACCGAGCAGTGGAACGCACTTAATGATTGTGGCGTGGCACTCCATGGACCTGCCCGATCCGCTGATATTTAACCGCGGGCTCCATCACCGCTCCGGTCCCCAACTGGCCGACCGTAGCGCGATGGATTTCCTGCCACGGCGTCTGGTTTTCCGGGTAGCGGTAGCCGCCCTGCTCTTCCAGCTCGCGCCTTCTCAATTCAAGTTCCGCCTCGTCGATCAGGATATTGGCCTCACCGCGACCGAGATCGATGCGTACGCGGTCGCCGGTGCGGAGCACCGCAAGGCCGCCGCCCGCCGCCGCCTCGGGCGAAGCGTTGAGGATCGAGGGAGAGCCCGACGTGCCCGACTGGCGGCCGTCGCCGATGCACGGCAGCGCATGGATGCCCGCCTTGATGAGGTGGACGGGCGGCCGCATGTTCACGACCTCGGCCGCGCCCGGATAACCGATCGGTCCGGCACCGCGCATGATCAGCAGGCTCGACAGGTCGATGCCCGTCGAAGGATCGTCGATCCGCCGGTGATAATCCTCCGGCCCGTCGAACACGACCACTGGACCTTCGAACGCATCGGGATCGTCGGGATTGCTCAGATAGCGCTTGCGAAAATCGTCCGAGATGACGCTGAGCTTCATGATCGCATTGTCGAACAAATTGCCGCGCAGCACCGAGAAGCCCGCGGCCTGCTTCATCGGCCGGTCGAACGGCCAGATGACCTTGTCGTCCTCGATGCTCGCCTCGCGATTGTTGTCGCCGATGGTGCAGCCGTTCACGGTCAGCGCATCCTCGATGATCAGACCCTGGCGCATCAGCTCGGAGACGATCGCCGGGACTCCGCCCGCGCGGTAGAAGTCTTCGCCGAGATATTCACCCGCCGGCTGCAGGTTGACGAGAAGCGGGATGTCGCGGCCATATTCCTGCCAGTCGTCGATCGACAGTTCGACCCCGACATGGCGCGCGAGTGCCAGCAAGTGGATGGGCGCATTGGTCGAGCCGCCGATCGCGGAATTGACGCGGATGGCATTAATGAACGAATCGCGCGTCAGTACGTCGGAAGGCTTCCGGTCGGCGGCCACCATCTCGACGATCCGAAGTCCGGTTCGATAAGCCGCTTCCTGACGGTCGCGGTACGGCGCCGGGATCGCCGCCGAGCCCGGCAGCGACATTCCAAGCGCCTCGGCGAGCGAGTTCATCGTGCTCGCCGTCCCCATGGTGTTGCAGAAGCCCGTCGAAGGCGCGGACGAGGCGACCAGCTTGATGAAGCCCTGATAATCGATCTCGCCGGCTGCGAGCAACTCGCGCGCTTTCCACACGATCGTCCCCGATCCGGTTCGCTCACCCTTGTGCCAGCCGTTGAGCATCGGGCCGACCGACAAGGAAATGGCGGGGATGTTCACGGTCGCCGCGGCCATGAGGCAGGCAGGCGTCGTCTTGTCGCACCCGGTGGTCAGGACCACGCCGTCGAGCGGATAGCCGAACAGGATTTCGACGAGGCCGAGATAAGCAAGGTTCCGGTCGAGCCCGGCGGTCGGCCTTTTGCCCGTCTCCTGGATCGGGTGGACCGGGAACTCGAGCGGTATCCCACCAGCCTCGATGATTCCGGCGCGGATCCGCTCTGCGAGGACGAGATGGTGGCGATTGCACGGGCTGAGGTCGCTTCCGGTCTGCGCGATGCCGATGATCGGCTTGCCCGACTGCAGCTCCTCCAGTGCAAGGCCGAAGTTCATGTACCGCTCGAGGTAGAGCGCGGTCATGTCGGCATTCGAAGGATCGTCGAACCACGCTTTGGAGCGAAGCCGCTTTGGCGGGGCCGGGTTCTGGTCATTCGTCATGGGATGCGTTCGTCTGCAAAATTGTTGGTGATGAAGCGCGCGATTGAAACATCATTACCATCCTGGTGCAGTGCCTGCCCATTGCCCCGCCTCCGCACCGCGCCGGCGAGCGTCTCGGCCCAGGCTGTTTCGTCGAACTGCGTCGCCGAAGCGCGCGGCGGCCAGCCCCCGGGAATGGTGTAGTAATGCAGCGACAGCGCATCGATCTGGCCCGAGGCCTCGCGGATCATGGTCTCCGTCCAGCGGTAATCGTCGACGTTCGCACCGGCAGCGATCTTCATGATTCGCGTTCCCGCGGGTGGCTTGATGAAGGTCGCATAGCGGCGCGTGAGGTCGGCCGCATATTCGGGCCGCATGTTGCCGCCGCAGCCCCACAGTTCGTTGCCTACGCCGAAGAATGGCACCTTCCACGGCTCCTTGCGGCCATTGCGGGCGCGCTCCTCGGCGAAGCTGCCGGCGGGCGACGTCATATATTCGACCCACTCCGCCATTTCCTGAACCGTGCCGTTGCCGACATTGCCCGCGATATAGGCTTCCGCGCCGATCTGCTCGGCCAGGTCCATGAACTCGTGCGTGCCGACGGTGTTGGGCTCGGTCACGCCGCCCCAGTGGGTGTTGATCTTGACCGGCCGCTTGGAGCGCGGCCCAATCCCCTCGCGGCAGTGATATTCGTCGGCGAAGCAGCCGCCCGGCCAGCGGATCGTCGGAACGCCAAGCCCGCGCAACGCCGAGACCACGTCGTTGCGAAAGCCGCGGGTGTTGGGAATGCCCGAATTGGGGCCGACCCAAAGACCGCCGTAGATGCCGGTCCCCAGATGCTCGGCAAATTGGGTGAACATTCGCCGGTCGTAGACGGGCGCCGGAGTGTCGCCGCGGATGGTGGCGGTGGCCGCGCCATCGCTTGCTGGAGAGGGCGCGCTCTGGGGGCCGGCGAGGCTCGCCGCCGACGACAGCAAAGCGGCCGCCGCGCGGCGAAGGATTCGGCTCATCATTCTCTCCTCAATCATGAAACGGCTCCACAATCTCGCGCCGGCCGCGCAGGAAGGCGTCCGCCACCAGGCGAAGCGGATCGGTGTCTACATCGCTGCTCCCCGCGAAGACCAGCGTTGCGAAACGCGCATAGAGGCCGGGATATTCGCGATTCTCGCTTCGATGATTTGTCCCCGGCAAGTTCAGCACCGCGCCGCCCTCCGACAGGCGGCACGAGCCCGCGTCGGTCTCGACCACAATGTCCCAGGTCTGCGGGCCGGTCTGCCGCCAGTCGAGGTCCATCGCGATCGGCGCGCCGCCGATGTCACGAAAACGCAGGTCGGCAGCGATCGGCGCGGCGCGGTTGGCGGGGATGGCGAGCGTCGCCTCCGTCAGGAAGAAAGGCCGCGGCAGGATATGGGTCGCGATCGAGAGCGCATTGATCCCCGGGTCGAACACGCCGAGCCCGCCCGATTCCCATATCCAGGCCTGGCCGGGATGCCAGACGCGGACATCCTCGCGCCAGCGGATTTGGACTTGCTCGATGCGCCGCTCCGCAAGCCACGCCCGCGCCGGCTCGACACCCGCGGCGAATCGCGAATGCCAGCCGGCGAACAAGGTCGCGCCGGCCCCGGCTGCCAAGCCTTCGAGCGCGGCCACCTCGGCGAGGGTCGCGCCGGGGGGCTTTTCCAGGAACACATGCACGCCGCGCGCGAGGGCCCGCGCGGCAAGATCGTACCGCACCTGGGGGGGGGTGCAGAGCGCAACCGCGTCGATCGGCGGCCCATCGGCGAGGACTTCTTCGAGGCTCCTGAAGTGGGCTACTCCGTCCACGCCGGGGCCGTTGGGACTAACCGTTGCGGCGAGGGTGAATGCCGGATTGCCGGCGATCGCCGGGAGATGCTGGTCGCGCGCGATCTTGCCCATGCCGACGACGCAGATGCGGATCGGATCCCTAGTCAAAGCGCGCGGACCGAAACGGACAATTCCGCAGCGCGCGCGAGCGGATTGCGGAGCGGGAGCGCGAACGGCGCGGCCGCGATTTCGAACTCGTCGCCAGGCTCGGTGCGAACGCCGTCGCTGAACGACAGGGTCGCGGTGCCGAAGAAGTGAACGTGGACGTCGCCCGGCCGGCGGAACTGGGCATATTTGAAATGGTGATGCTCGAGATTGGCGATGCTGTGCGACATGTTCGCTTCGCCCGACAGGAAGGGCTTCTCCCAGATCACGGTGCCGCCTCGCCGGATCCGGCTGGCGCCCTCGACGTGGGACGGCGGCGGGCCGACGAGCAGTTCGGGGCCGAGCGCCGCCTGGCGGAGCTTGGAATGCGCGAGCCACAAATAATTGTGCCGCTCGGTCACATGATCGCTGAACGCGTTGGCGAGGCATAGGCCCAGGCGGAAGGGCGTGCCGTCGGGCCCGATCAGGTAAATGCCGGCAAGCTCGGGCTCCTCGCCTCCGTCCTGCGCGAAGCCCGGCATTTCGAGCGGGGCGCCCGGCCCGACGAGTTGCGAGCCGTCTCCCTTGTAGAACCATTCGGGCTGCTGGCCAAGCTGGCCGAGCGCGGGTTTGCCGCCCTCGACGCCTTCAAGGAACAAGCGCATCGAATCGGTGACATCCCCCGCGGCGGCCTGCGCATGCATCTTGTTGCGCCCTTCGGCCGAGCCGAGATGAGTGAGCCCGGTGCCCGTCATGTGGAGGTGCGCCGGATCGTGGTGATCGATCGGCGCGACCAGCCGTCCGGCGGCGAGCTCGGCCTCAAGGTCAACCGGATCGCCCGCTTCCCAGCCGGCAACGAGGTCCATGAGACCGAGGCCGTCGGCGATCGCACGGCCCGCGAGTGCACGGACGCTGTCCACGCCCGGCATGATCGCCGCCCGGTCGCCCTGCGCGACGATCACGGAGCGCGCACCGTTCCCGTCGCGGCGCTGAAGCAAGCGCATGGCCAAACTACACTCTCCCGTGCGGGCACTTAGCCGCTTGTTGACCCTGAAAGCTTGGTATAGCGTGCCGGGTCAAGGCTCAAGAGGGCCACGATGAAGCTATAATCGGGGAACCTATCATGCGGCATTTGTCATCGACATTCTGGTCTGGAACGGCGCTTGCTCTGGCGTTGGTCGCGTCACCCGCAGCGGCGCAGACCCAGCCTGCGCCCGATCCCATCCCCGTCCCCGTTGCCGAGGATGATCCCGCGGCCCAGGCCGCGGCTGAAGCTGCCGCTGAGGATGCCGGCACGCCGGGCGCCGGCGGTGAAGAGATCGTCGTCACCGGGATCCGTCGCAGCCTTGAAGCGGCAAGGAATATTAAGCAGAACAGTGACCAGATCGTTGATGCGATCGTGGCCGAAGACATCGGCAAACTGCCCGATATTGCGGTGTCGGAGACTGCAGCGCGCATTCCTGGCCTCCAGGTAACGCGCCGTGCAGGCGAGGCGGATTCGGTGCTTGTGCGCGGTCTGCCGGATTTCGCCACCACCTATAACGGACGCGAGATTTTTACCGCGCAGACGCGCGTCGTGGCGCTCCAGGATTTTCCCTCGTCGAACATTGCGGCGATTGAAGTTTTCAAAAGTTCGACTGCCGATCTGGTCGAAGCGGGGCTCGCCGGCCTCGTTAACGTACGCTCGCGCAAACCTTTCGATTTCAAGGGCTTCGAGTTTGCCGGCTCGGTCTGGGCGCTCCGTTCAAAGCAGGCGGGCAAGATCAACCCGAATGCAAACCTGCTGCTTACCAATCGCTGGGACGTCGGGGACGGCGGTCAATTCGGGGCTTTGCTAAACGTCTCTTATACCGAGCTTGATTATCTCGATTCTGAAATTTCGAACACCGACTTCATTGCACCGGGACCGCAAGGCAGTCGCTTTCCCGACATCCAGCGCATCTTCTACAACAGCGGCAATCGCGTTCGCCCGTCGGTCAATGGAGCGCTTCAGTACCGCCCATCGTCGGGCCTTGAATTCTACGCCGAGGGCCTCTGGCAGGGTTTCCGCAACGAGGTTTCAAGCCGCTTGTGGACCCAGCCACTGTTCGGCGGTCAAGCTTCAAACCTGGATTTCCGTGAGGGAACCAATTTGCTGTCCAGCGGCACGATAACGAACCCTCGCCGGGCCGATGGTTTCCAGGGCGGCACGTTCAACAAGACCGACACCTATCAATTCGCGGTCGGTACGATCTACGACGCTGGTCCGCTGCGGTTGTCGGCGGACTTGGCGCGGACGAAGAGCAAGTTCACCGGGTCCACATCGAGCGTCGATTTCCGCGTTCGGGAGGGTTACACTGTCAACTTCGACAATGAGACGCCCGAGTTCGACCTCGTCGGGTTCGAACGCGAAAATCCCGCCAATTACTTCTTTCAGGGCTATTATGAGGAAGAGCAGGTTTCCAAGGGGGACGATTGGCAATTCCGCGCCGACGCCGACTATGAAAGCGGGATCGACTTCCTGCCCAAGGTCGAAACCGGTTTTCGCTACAGCACACGCGATGCGCATCGCGAGTTCGGCAATCGCTTCGCCCAATTCGACAACCAAAGCGTGCCGATCAGCTCGGTACCGGTCAATTACGAACTTTTCCGCAGCGGCTTTCGCGGGACGGACGTGCAGAGCGGGTTCAACAATTGGCTAGCGCCAACCTATAACAGCATTCGCAAAAACCGCGACGAATTGCGGCAGTTCGTGATCGGGCTCCCCCGCGGAAACTTCGGTTTCGTCAATGACGTCTGTTGTACCGCCAATTTTTCGACTGACGACGTAGCGCCCAATCCGACCCAAACCTTCGACGCGACCGAGAAGACCACCGCGGGTTATGTCCAGGCCCACTATCGCTTCGGCGACGTCGTCGATGGGGTAATCGGCCTGCGCGCGGTGCGCACCAAGACCGGGGTCGAGGGGACGTCGCGGATTGACACGGGCACCGGCATTTCGTTCCAGCCGGTAAGTGGGAACAACAGCTATACCGATTGGCTTCCCAATGCCAGCGCCAGGATCCATCTCACCGAGCAGGTGCAGTTGCGCCTGTCCGCCACACAGACCCGGACCCGGCCGACGTTCGAACAGCTTAATCCGTCATTCGGTCTGGGGGCACCGCGCGTGGGCTGTAATCCGGCGGGCGACCCGTTCGCCTGCGCTCGCAACGGCGGGGGCGGCAACCCGAACCTCTCGCCGTTCGACTCCAATAATTACGATGCCAGCCTCGAGTATTATTTCTCGCGCACCGGCTTCGTTTCCGCCGCCGTGTTCCGTCGTGACCTGAAGGGGTTCATTCAGAACGACCAGGACCGGGTGATCGATCCTGCTCTGGGGCCGATCATCATCAATCGACCATTCAATACCCGCAAGGGCCGGATTACCGGCGCTGAAGCTCAGTTCACGACATTCTTCGACTTCGACTTCCTTCCCGACTGGGCACGCGGCTTCGGCACGCAGGCCAATGTCACCTATCTCGACACCGAAGTCGTCGATCCCGACGACCGGATCGGAGAGCGGCGGATATACGGGGTTTCGAAATGGACGTTCAATCTCGCGGGCATCTACGAGAACGGGCCGTTGTCTGCGCGCCTATCGTACAACAAGCGCAGCAAGACGCTCGAGACGATCCAGATACGCGACAACAACGATCCGACGAGATTCGGTGGTGACCTGTATCGCGAAACCGCCAAGCCAGCTGGCCGACTCGACTTTTCCTCTAGCTACAAATTCAATGATAATTTCTCGGCGTTTTTCGACTGGACAAATATCCTGAAAAAGCCGTTTCGGCAGGACTTCAGCTCGGCGCGGAACGGCGCGGAGCGGTCGGAATATGTTCGCTTCCTGCGCTTCGAGGAGACCATCCTGTCCGGCGGCCTTCGCTTCCGCTTCGGCAGCGACAGGCCGCGGCTAATCGAAGGCGCTCCATACATTGCGCCGCCGCCGCCGCCGCCGATGATCGAGCCCGCGCCGGTGATCGAACAACCTGCACCGCCGCCACCGCTCCCGGAGCCAACCCCGGAGCGGGGCTAAGTCCGCACCGAAGTCGTCCGCACTAGCCGGAGGAGCGAAGCTTCTCCCTCCGGCAAGCGCGTACCCGTCGTTGCGAGCGCTGGCGAAGCAATTCGGCGGCGGACGGGATTGCCGCAATGACGAGTGGTTGCGCTAGATCCCGCCTACTTGCCCCGGGCGCGAAGGCTTGTCACGATGACCGGCTTGCCGTCCTTCCAGCTTAACGGTGCAATATATAGGAAGCGCTTGTCGGCGGCCTTGCGGCACCCCTTGGTCGCGGCCCAAGCATGGAATGCCAGGAAGGTGCTCTTGCCAACGGTGAAGATCGACTGGTGGGCGTCCGGAAAGCGGACGCCGGGGGTTACGCCCTGGCTTGCATTGGTGGTGCCAATGACAAGCGCCTGCTCACGCGTGGAATCGAGGAAGTCGATGCCCACATAGGAGGCGTTGACCAGCAGGCCCATCTCGCCGCAACAAATTGACCGGCAAACCCGCGAGCAGGCTTGGGTCGGCTGCTCGTGCCGCGGTCGCTTGCTGTCAGCCTTCATGGCTTGGCGAAGACGGAGTCCGCCATCATTCGCGTATAATTAATATTTTCAGAGTACCAGCGTGGCGGACCCACCATTGAACCCACCGCGCGGGCTACTCCTTGCTCTCCTGTCTGACCTTCTACTCTAGCTGCTTGTCATGCGCTCTTTCACGTTCGACCCAAAGCCGCATGGAGACCATCGATCCGGACGCCCGCTTTGCGCCCACAGCTGACCTTCAGGAAATTTCAGGGTTACCTGAAAGCAGCCATTGTGCGTCGGCAGGTCGCGGCTCAGCGGGCGATCGGCGCAGAAGGCTCGACTGCGCCGTCCTCGCCATCGGCGCCATTGATGCGCCCAAGTTCGCCGCGCTCGCGCGCTTTTCGGCCGTAGACAGTTTCGAACAGCGGCGAAGCCATCAGGGTGGTGACCACTGCCATCAGCACGAAGATCGAGAAAAGTGCGGGGCCGATAAGTCCGCGCTGAAGCCCGATGTTGATGATGATCAGCTCCATCAGGCCGCGGGCGTTCATTAGCGCACCGATGCCCAGAGCGGTGGCGTTGTCCTGGCCGGTAAGCCGGGCGGCGGCCCAGCACGCGCCGCCCTTGGCAAGGATCGACGCGGCGAGAACCGCCACCGCTGCGAGGAGCAGCCCCGGATCGGCGACCAGCCCGAGCTGCGTATTGAGTCCGGAAAAGGTGAAGAACATCGGCAGCAGGAGGACGACCGTTATCGGTTCGAGCTTGGCCTTGAGGTCGCGCGACAAGGTGCCGCGCGGCATCGCAGTGCCGAGCAGGAAGCCGCCGAACACGGCGTGCATTCCGACCCAATCCATAAGGAATGCCGCGAGCAGAAACAGCGCCAGGACGATCGACAGCAAGTGCTGGCTGACCCCCCCGGCACGGTCCGCCGCGGTGCCGAGCGGCGCGAGCAGGCGCGGTCCTGCCCAGATCATCAGCACCGCGAACGCGGCGGCGCCGCCGATCGCCCTGACCGCCACCGCCGATCCCTCGCCGAACGTCGCCAGCACAATGGCGAGGACGATCCACGCCCCGGCGTCGTCAATCGCGCCGGCCGACAGCGACAAAGTGCCAAGCGCGGACTTCGTCAGACCGCGCTCATGGATGATCCGCGCCAGCATCGGGAAGGCCGTGATTGAGATGCACGCGCCCATGAACAAGGTCGCCTGAACGATCGACAATTTGGGGGAGAACAGCCCCGGCATCGACATCAGCCACGGGGTGATGACCATTGCGACGAGGAACGGCGCCGCCATCCCCGAGATCGACACCGCGCTGGCGCTGCGCGCGTTGCCGCGGAACTGCGCGCGGTCGAACCCGAGGCCGACGAGGAACATGTACAGGCCGACCCCCAGTTGCGCCCCGGCATACAGGATCGGCTTGGCTTCCTCGGGGAACAGCATCGCCTGCCAGTGGGGCGCGATCAGGCCGAACAGCGACGGGCCGAGCAGGACGCCCGCGATCATCTCGCCGACCACCTGCGGCTGGCCGAGGAAGCGCTTGCCGAGCCAGCCGACGGTCCGCGCCGCCGCGACGATCGCGAACAGTTCGAGGAAGAAAATCACACTCACTTGTGCCGGCATCATCGCAGCCCCTGTCCCGCGGTCGTCAGCCTATGGGATGGGCTCGCCACTGGCAACGCCGAACGCGGGAGCTAATAACGCCGGCTGTATACGCGGGTCGACCACGGCCCGAGGGCGAGCGTCGACCCCCTGGCGAGGTTGCTTCGCGCGCCGCCCTTCTCCGACCACATCCCCGGATGCGGAATTTCGTCGAGCGTGACGGCGCGCGGCTCGGCCGAATAATTCTGCGCGACGAACACCGCATCGCCGTCTTTGGCGCGCACGAAGCTGAACACCTTCTGCGAATCGCTGTTCTTCACATGGACCATGCGCGCGCCCCACGGGGCATTGTCGAGCGCGGGATGCGCATCGCGAAACCTGATCCAGTCGGCGATGAGCGCGCCATGGGAATGCGTCTTCCACGCGATCGGGTCGCGCTCGAAGAATTTGAGGCGCTTGTCATTGCCAGCTTCCTGGCCGTTGTAGATCAGCGGGATTCCCTCCGACGTGAAGAGCAAGGCAAACGCGTTGGGAAGCGCCTTGCCGAAGCGCTCGAACTCGGTCCCCGACCAGGCGTTTTCGTCATGGTTAGAGGTAAAGATCATTCGTTGCGCGCCGGTCGGCCAGGCGCTCTCATTCTCGCTGTAGAAGCCGTAGAGCGCGCCGGTGTCGGCCTCGCCCTTGGCGATCTTCATCACCGCCTCGGCCCATGCCCAGCCATAGCTTGAATCGAACGAGGACAAATGGAGGTCGCGATGGTTGAACTCGCCGAGCATCCACACCGGCTTAATCGCGCTCAGATCGCGGCGGACGTCGGTCCAGAAATCGGGCGGGACATAGCCGGCGACGTCGGCGCGAAAGCCGTCGATGTCGGCCTCGCGCACCCAATAGACCATGCTCTCCGCCATGTAGCGGCGCACTCCGGTCTTCGAAAAATCGAAATCGACGATGTCCGACCAGTCCCACCACGGGGTCGAGCGGTTCGCGCCCTTCCAGTCGCGCTCGTACCAGTCGGGATGCTGCACCTTGAGCGGATTGTCCCAGGCCGAGTGGTTGGCCACCCAGTCGATGATGACCTTCATCCCGTTGGCGTGCGCGGCGGCGACGAACCCTTTGAAATCGGCGAGCGTGCCGAGCTCCGGATTGACGCCACGATAGTCCCTGACCGAGTAGGGGCTGCCTAGCTTGCCCTTGCGCTTCTCGACCCCGATCGGGTGGATCGGCATGACCCACAAGATGTCGACGCCGAGCTTTTTCAGGCGCGGGAGTTCGCGGGTCGCGGCAGCGAACGTTCCTTGCGGCGTGAACTGGCGCGTGTTGATTTGATAGATGATCGCCTTGCGCGACCAGTCGGGATGGGTGACGCCTTCGAAGCTTTCGGGCGTGTAGCGATCGACCGGCTGGGCAGTGGCGGGCAGCGGCGCGAGCAGCAGCGCAAGTGCGGCAAGGGCTTTCATCGGTCGAACTCCTGGGCAAAGGCCGCCGCGGCGCCGAACAGGCCGGGCTGAGGATGGATGACAAGCTTGACCGGAATGGCTTCCATGCGGCGCTCGAACCGCCCCTTGGCAATAAAGCGGTCTTCAAATCCCGACTTGTGCAGATGCTCGCGCAGCCGATAGCCAAGCCCACCGGCAATCACGACGGCATTGGCCCCGTGGCTCAGCGCCAGGTCGCCCGCAACGGCCCCCAGCGACAGGCAGAAACGGTCGAGCGCGGCCGAAGCGAGCGGATCTTTTCCCTCTAGCGCGGCCGCCCACAGCGCCTTGTCCTCCGGCGGGGTGACCGCCTTGGCCTCGATCGCGGCGAGCGCAGTGTAGATGTTGACCAGCCCCGAGCCGCTGACCACCCGCTCGACCGAAACCCGGCGAAAGCTGCGGCGGAGGTGCGCGAGGATGCGGTCCTCGAGGCCGTCGAGCGGCGCGAAATCGGCATGTCCGCTCTCGGTTTCAATGACGTGGCTATGCCCTCCCGACTTGAGCAGTTGCGCGACTCCCAGGCCCGTGCCGGGGCCGATGATCGTCGTCACCCCTTCGCTAGGCAGCGGCGTTTCGGGGCCGCAAAGGTAAAGGAAATGCTCGTCGCCGAACGCGGCCACCGCATGTGCAATCGCCCCGAAATCGTTGACGATCCGAAACTCGGTCACGCCGAGCTTCTCTTCCATCAGGGCGGGACGGATGACCCACGGGTTGTTGGTCAGCTTGAGCACTTCGCCGCCGACCGGACCGGCGAAGGCGATGCCGAGCGCATCGGGCCTTGCGCCCCCGCAGCGGCGCACGAATTCCTCCCAGGCCGAGTGGAAGCTGGCATAGTCGGCGGTGTCGAGCGTGACCGGCTCGCCAAGCGCGATGACTTGTCCCTTCGCCACCTGCGCCAGGGCGAAGCGGGCGTGAGTCCCGCCGATGTCGGCGACCGCGATCGTTCGGCTCATCCCGCTTTCTCCCACCGCCACGACGGCAAATTCGGTTTTGCGATCATCGGTGCAAGGCGGCAAGGGCATCGCGATGCGCCGGGAAATTGAGCGCGCAGCCGGCCACGAACTCCTCGACCGCCTTCATGTCGACCGCGCTTCCTTCGCTCCGCTCGAGAGCGGCCGGATAATTGCCGTAACCACCGAGCAGGCAATGCCAGCTCAGCGGTGCGTAAATGTCGTCGATCCCCTGGCGCACGACCTCTTCGGAAAGGTCGCCGCCGGTGAACCAGCAGGTGAAGATCGCCTTGAGGCTGGCCGACATTTCGTCGTGCCTGGTTGCCGCGCGCCAATAGTCGCTGTCGCGGCGGCGGGCGGCGCGGTAGTGGCACACGATATAGTCCCGGATCCCTTCGATCCGGCGTGCGATCGCGGCGTTGAACTCGGAGCGCGCCGCCTCGTTCGCACCGTCCCGGTCGACCGTGGCGATGAACGTGTCGACGCTAGCCATGACGACGTGGAGCGCGGTCGCCTCGAGCGGTTCGACGAACCCCTGGGCAAGTCCGATCGCGAGGCAATTGCCGACCCAGCTTCGCTCGACCCGCCCGACGCGCATGGTGAGGTGACGCGCCTCGACTTCGGGCCCGATGCCGATGTGCGCGCGAAGCTCGGCCTCCGCGGCGGCGGGATCGATGAAGCGCGATGAATAGACATAGCCATTCCCGCTGCGGTTGGTGAGCGGGATGTGCCAGGCCCAGCCGGCCGAGAGCGCGGTGGAGCGGGTCGCAACTTCGGGGCCGTCCGAGGCGACCGGAGTCGGCATGACCACCGCGCGGTCGTTGAACAGATTGTTCGCGAACGGCCGGTGCGGCTCGCCAAGCGCGCCCTCGATGATTGCCGCGCGAAAGCCGCTCGCGTCGATGAACAGCTCGCCCTCGATCCGCCGCCCATCGCGATCGACCAATGCCGCGACCAGGCCCTCGGAATCGACCTCGACCGAGGCAATGGTCGCCTCGATTCGTTCGACCCCGCGCCCGACCGCCTGCTCGCGTAGGAAGTCGCCGACCAGAAAAGCGTCGAAGTGATAACCGTAGCTGGTCAGGAAGGGGAAATTGGGCGGAGCGACGGGCGCCCTGCGCTCGGCGGCGAGGCGTGCCGGCACGAAAAACAGGTCGGGGCGCGCCTCGACTTGCCGCCCGCTGCGCCGCGCCCGCGTGTTGTGAAAGAAACCGGGTGCGGTGAACTGGTCGACCGCAGTCGGAAAGGGGTGGAAATAGGTTTCGAAACCGGGTTCGTTCGACCAGTCGTGAAACGCGATCCCGGTCTTGTAGGTGGCATTGCACCGCGGCATCCACTCGGCCTCGGCGATGCCCAGCTGGTCGAAGAAATTCTTCAATTGCGGGGTCGATCCCTCGCCCACGCCGATGATGCCGATGTCCGTGGATTCGATCAGCGTGACGCTGGTTCCCGACGTGCCCCAGTGGTGCTGGAATACCATCGCCGCCATCCACCCCGCAGTCCCGCCGCCCAGAACGACGATCGAGCGCGGGCGGGCGGGAGGCGGTTCGGCCTTGGTCATCGGCGGCGCGGCGCCTCAAGCCGGATCGCGAAGCCACCGCCGGGCGCCATGCGCAGCGAGAGCGTGTCGCCACTGCCCACGCGGCGGGTTTCGCGGACCATGTCCTTGCCCTTGGCGCCGGCCTCGGCGGTCGGCCCGTCGCGGTAGATGTGCGCGGTGAAGCGCCGTCCCGCGGGCAGGAAATCAAGCCGCACGCTCGCGTCGCGCGCCGCTTCATCGGTGACGCCGCCGACATACCAGTCGGCCGAATTGCGATCCTTGCGCGCGACGACGACCTGTTCACCGATGACGCCCGACAGCACGCGTGTGTCGTCCCAATCGACCGGAACGTCGCGGATGAAACCAAGCGCCGCCGGGCTTGCTTCGTAATTTTCCTGCAGGTCGGCGGCCATCGCGACCGGCGAATAGATCACGACATACAGGCCGAGTTGACGCGCCAGGGTCGATGGGATGTCGGTGTCGCCGCGACCTTTCAGGCTGACGATCCCCGGCGTGTAGTCCATCGGCCCCGCGAGCATCCGCGTGAAGAACAATTGCGTGTCGTAAACCGGGGGATTCTTGGGCACCCCCCAGGCGTTATATTCCATCCCCCGCTGGCCCTCGCGGCTGACCATATTGGGGTAGGTACGGCGCAGCCCGCTGTCCTTGATCGGTTCGTGCGCGTTGATCATGATGCGTCGCTTGGCAGCTTCGGTGACGACCTTGAGGTGGTGGCGCGCCATGACCTGGCCTTCATGCCATTCGAACCGGATTTGTCCGTCCGCCCCGAGCGCCTGAACCCCGCCGGCGTCGGACACATAGCCGGTCTTGACCGCGTCGATGCCATGCTTTGCGAAATAATCGAACCCCGCCCCCATCTGCGCTTCATAATGCGCGATATTGGCCGAGGTTTCGTGGTGGCCGATGAGGCGGATTCCCTTGCGCCTGGCATATGCCGCGATCCGCGGCAGGTCGAAATCGGGATAGGTTTGGGTGAAGCTGAAGTCCTGTCCGTTGGCGAACCAGTCGCCGTCCCACCCGAGGTTCCACCCCTCGACCAGCATTCCCGCGATGCGGTTCCTGGCGGCAAAGTCGATCAGCTTGAGCGCATTGGCGGTGGTCGCGCCATGCTTGGCACCCGACGCCCAGCTTTGCGTCTCGAGATGCATTCCCCACCAGATGCCGACATATTTGCGCGGCACCACCCAGCTGACCTCGCCGAGCTTGTTGGGCTCGTTGAGGTTGAGGATAAGATTGCGCGCGGCGTAGAGCGCGGGCGCGTCGGGGGCGATCGTCAGCATCCGCCACGGGGTGGTGAACTCGCCGCTGCGGCTGACCTTCGCACCGGTCGAGGAGGGGGTCAGCACCGCTTTGAGCAAGGTGCCCTCGACCCGCGCGATGTTCATCCCCGAATAGTCCACCAGCGCGGCTTCGTGGATCGACAGATGCGTGCCACCGGCAAGCACCATCGTCAGCGGGGTCTGCGCGGTGGCGATAGCTCCGATCGCGGTCGCATTATAGAGATATTCCTCGCGATTGCTTTCGAACGCCGGCGCCCACCAGGCGCGGCCGTCGGCGGCGACACGGAACTGGGTCAGTTCCTCGGCGATGTTGGTGGCCTTACCGTCGGCGCGCGCGGGCATGCGGTAGCGGAAACCGACCCCGTCATCGTACAGCCGGAACTCGAGCGTCATGCGGCGCTTGAGCGCCGACTTTTCCTCGAGATCCACGCTCAGTTCGCGATAATGGTCGCGCACCTTGCGCTGTTCGCCCCACGGCTGCTCCCACGTCGCGTCATGGTCGCGCGTGCGCTGCCCGACGACCGCGAAGTTGCGCAGCATCTGCGGCTGGTCGGTGAACAGGAAGCCGAGCTGCGATTCGCCGATCACCGGCTGGCCGTTGCGGTCGACCCGATAGTGCACGCGCCCTTCACCGTTGAGGCTGATCGTCGCGGCCAAAACATTGCCCGGCGAGGCGATCCGGACATGATCCTGCGCCGGCGCGGCGCCAGCGAGCATCAGCAGCGACAAGGCAAGCAGCCAACGAGTCAGCATTTGATCACATATCCTGAAGCGGGAGGGAGCGAGGCGGCGGCGGGGTCGGCTCCCCCACAACAAGCGAACAAATCGCCGCGAACCGGGCCAAAGGCGGCGGCGCGATCGGACAAATTGAACACGCACAGCAGTCGTTCGCCACGCTGTTCGCGCTCGAACACGACCAATTGGTCCGAAGTCTCGTCGAGCAAGCGCAGCGCGCCGATCTGCAACGCCGGTGAGCGGTGGCGCAGCGCGATCATCTGCCGCGTCCAGTTGAGCACCGACCCCTCATCGGTCTCCTGGGCCGCGGCATTGAAGGCCAGGTGCGCGGGGTCGATCGGCAGCCATGGACGCTCGCTCCCGAAGCCGCCGTCGGAATCGGCGGTCCACGGCAGCGGAGTGCGGGCGCCGTCGCGGCCCAGCGTCTGCGGCCAATTGGCGAGCGCTTCGGGATCGCGCAGATGCTCAAATGGGACATGCCCTTGCGGAAGCCCGAGTTCTTCGCCCTGATAGAGGATGACGGTGCCGCGCAAGCTCATCAGCAGCATCAGCGCGACCCGAACGAACCCCCGGCGGTTGGCTTCATTCCACCAGCGCGAGGCAAATCGCGGGGCGTCATGGTTGGAGAAGGCCCAGCTCGGCCAGCCCTCGCCCGCGCCGCCCGGCCAATTGCCGATCGCCTCGCGCACGACGTCGGGCGTGAGGGCGTCGGCGTAGAGATAATCGAACCCATAGGCGCTGTGGAGACGCGCATCACCCAGCGTGTAGAGCTTCATCTCGGGCGCGGCTTGCTCGCCGCCGACTTCGGCCAGCGTGAAGCGTGCGTCGTAGCGCTCGGTCAGCGCGCGGATGCGCTCGATGAACGCCGGAATGTCGGCGTGGCTCTGATTATGGAGATGGTGCTGATAATCGAACGGGCGGGTGCGTTTCACAGGGTGTTCGACGGGCGGATTATCGGTCAGCGCGGGGTCGTGCATCGCGAAGTTCAGCGCATCGAGGCGAAATCCGTCGACCCCGCGATCAAGCCAGAATCGGGCAACCCCAAGCAAGGCGTCCTGGACCGCGCGATTGCGGACGTTGAGGTCGGGCTGCTCGGGCAGGAAATTGTGGAGATAATATTGCTCGCGTCGCGCATCCCAGGTCCATGACGGCCCTCCGAATACCGACTGCCAATTATTCGGCGGCGAACCGTCAGGCCTGGGGTCGGCCCAGACATACCAATCGGCCTTGTCATTGTTGCACGAGGCGCGGCTCTCGGCGAACCACGCATGCTGGTCGGAGGTGTGCGAATAGACCTGATCGATCAGCACCCTGAGCTCGAGCTTGTGCGCCCGCGCGATCAGCGCGTCGAAGTCGGCGAGCGTCCCGAAGATCGGGTCGACCCCGCAATAATCCGCGACGTCGTAGCCAAAGTCCTTCATCGGCGAGGTGAAGAAAGGCGACACCCAGATTGCGTCGCAGCCCAGCGCGGCCACATGGTCGAGGCGCTCGGTCGCGCCCCTGAGATCGCCGATCCCGTCGCCATTCGAATCGGAAAAGCTGCGCGGATAGATTTGATAGATCACCGCACCCTTCCACCACAACGCGGAAGGGCGCTCGACCGCCGCCATGGGGCGACACAAATCAGCGGTCATCAGCGGCACAAATCGCATATCCCAATGGAGCAAGTGTGATGCGCACGGTTCCGGGCGCGGCGGCGCGCGGGCTGCAGCGTCCGGCGAGCGCGGTAAACCGTCGGCTCGCGACCTCGACCTCGACATATTGCGTAAGCCGCTCGGTCGAACTGTTAAACAGCAGCAGATATTCGCGCCCGCTGGTGGGGTCGAAGCGCGACACTGCGAACAGCCCGGGCTTGTCGCCGGCAAAACGCAATTTCTGCTTGCCCCGACGGAGCGCGGGAGTCGCCGCACGAATCTCGGCCAGCCCGGCAATCGCGCGATAGAGCGGGTGGCGGGTGGAGAAATTGGCCGTGGCAGTGGTCGCCTTTGTCCCGACCAGAACATTGTCGTTATAGACCGCCACCTTGCTCGCGAACATGTCCTCGCGCGCATCCTGGTCATTGCCATCGCCGACAAACCCCTGTTCGTCGCCCGAATAGATCGTCGGCACGCCGCGCAGGGTCATCAGCATTGCGTGGCCGAGAATCAATCGGTTAAGCTGTTCGGCATTGCCCGCCCGTGGATGGCCGACGCGGATCGCGCGCGCGAAGCGGCCCATGTCATGATTGCCAAGGAACGTCGGCAGCCGGCGCGCCGCCGCCTCGCCCCCGGCATAGATCGGATCGACATGGAACAGGCCGGCGAGCGTGTTGGTCGCAGCGCGTCCCGCGACCAACCCCTTGACCGCCGCGGCGAAGGCGAAATCAAGCACCGCGGGAAGCTGATCGCGCTGGGTATGGACGGCGGTGAAGGCGGGATCGACCGCGTCGGTATAGACCTCACCGAAGATGTGAAAATTGGGGATGCCGCGCGCCTTGGCACGCGCGATCATCGCGGGTGCGAACGCCTGCCAGAATTCGGGATTGACGTGGCGCGCGGTGTCGATGCGGAAGCCGTCGACGCCGTAGCGGTCGATCCACGAGCCATAAATTTCGATCATTCCCGCAACGACGCGCGGATGTTCGGTGAACAGATCGTCAAGCCCGACGAAATCGCCAACCTGCGCGCTTTCGTTGCGGAAAACGGTGTCGCCGCGGTTGTGATAGTAGATCGGCTCGTTGAGCCAGTCAGGCTGCTTGACCCGCCGCTCCGCGCTCGGCACGCCGACGGTGTAGGCGAAGTTGGGGTCGGTCAGCCGAGCGAAATTCTGGGCGGTCTGCACGCCGTCACCGGCAAAGCCGGGGTTGATCGCCGCACCGCCCGGCCCGCCGCGCCGCTGGTAGGGGTAATCGGCGCGGCTGCGATAAAGACATTCCTTCTTGCCGGCGCATTCGGCGAACTGGATCACGTCGGCGGTGTGATTGGTGATGATGTCCATATAGACCTTCATCCCGCGCGCGTGCGCCGCCTCGACCAGCGCCTTGAAATCGGCGTTAGTGCCGAGGTGCGGATCGACCGCGGTGAAATCCGTGATCCAGTATCCGTGATAGCCCGCGCTTTCCCCGCCCCGCGGTCCCTGCACCGGCTTGTTCTTGAACACCGGCGCGAGCCAGATCGCGGTGATTCCCATCCCCTGGAGATAATCGAGCCGGGAGATCAGGCCCTTGAGGTCGCCGCCATGATAAAAACCCTTGTGCGTCGGGTCGAAGCCGGTGGCGAGGCGATCGCCCGCCAGCCCGCCGCGATCATTCGATCGATCGCCATTCTCGAACCGGTCGGGAAGCAGGAAATAGATCAGCTCGTCCTCGGGTGGTCGCGCGCGATAGTCCTGCGCGGCCGCGGTCGTCGCCGCGAACAGGCTGATGGCGGCCAGTGCCGGAACCAGAAACTTCTTCATTGCCGGGTTCATGGCGTCACCATCCTGTCGATAAATTGGTCATGCGCCGGCAGCATCGCCGCCTTGCGCCGATTGCCTTCGCGCAGCGTCGCGAGAAACGCCGCGAGCTCGTCCGACGCGGGCAGATCGGCGAGCGGATGCCAGCCGCGCGGCTCGATCCCCTGACCGAGCATCACCTGCGCCCAGCCCTGCTCGGTGAACAATTCCTCTTGCTCGCGGTGGATCCGCCCGGTGGCGCGGAACAAGTCGATCTTCGCGGCCAGCGAGTCGGGAATCGCCAGCTCGCGGCACGCCGCCCAGAACGGCTCGCTGCGCTGGTTGGCGGAGTAGTGAAGCACCAGGAAATCGCGGATGCGTTCCCATTCGAAGATCGACAAACGGTTGAACTGGTCGCGGTCGGCGGGTTCGATCGAGCCCTGCGGGAAATAATCGATCAGCCGCGCGATCCCCGCTTGAATCAGATGGATACTGGTCGACTCGAGGGGCTCCATGAATCCCGCGGCGAGGCCGAGCGCGACGCAATTGCCGACCCAGAACGCATCCCGCCGCCCGGTGGTGAAGTGCAGCGGACGCGGGTCGTCGAGCGCGGCGCCGTCGAGGTTGGCCAACAGCAACGCGGCGGCGTCGTCATCCGAGGTAAAGCTGCTGCAATAGACGTGGCCGTTGCCGGTGCGATGCTGGAGCGGAATGCGCCATTGCCAACCCGCCGGGCGAGCCAGCGACTGGGTGTAGGGGCGCAGCGCGTTGCTGCGTTCGCACGGCACCGCCAGCGCACGGTCGCACGGCAGGAAGTCCGACCAATCCTGATAGGCCGACCCCATTGCCTCGCCGATCAGCAGCCCGCGAAAGCCGGTGCAATCGACGAACAATTGCCCCTCGACGCGGCGGCCGTCCTTCATCTTGAGCGCGGTCAGCTCGCCGCTGGCGCCATCCTGGTCGAAGCCGCCGATCTCGCCTTCGATCCGCACCACGCCCCGCGCCTCGGCAAAGCGGCGCAGCATTGCGGCGTAGAGGCCGGCATCGAAATGGTAGGCATGGGTGAGGTCGGGGATCGCGCTCGGCCGTCCGTCACTCTTGGCGAAGCGGCCCGATCGCGCGGCGGTTTCGTTAAAGCTGTAGGCGCCATATTCGTCGGCATCGCCTGCCGCCCGCGCGCGCAGCCAGTAATGATGGAACGGGACGATGCCGAGCGCGCGACCAACGACTCCGAACGCATGCATGTAGCGGTGCCCGGGGCGAAGCCAGCCGTCGAACTCGATACCGAGCTTGATGGTGCCCTTGGTCGCGGTCAGAAATTCGCGCTCGTCTAACCCGAGCGCGGCGTTGAACAGATGGATTTGCGGGATCGTGGCCTCGCCCACCCCGACGGTCCCGATCGCGTCGGATTCGACCAGCGTGATGCGATAGCCGCGCTCGAGGAAGCGCGACAGCGCCGCCGCCGCCATCCACCCGGCGGTTCCGCCGCCGGCAATGACGATGTTCGTGATGCGTGGCTCGGCCATAAGCTCCCAACGCGACGCCCGCCGCCCGCCACCAGCCGGAGGCCGGCGGCGGGGAGGGGGCTACTTAGAACTTGTAGGTGAACCCAGCGAGGAAGCGACGCCCGTACGTCTGGTAATCGGTGACGAGCAAGGGAGTCGATGGATCGGCGACCGAGGCGAACGGCTCGTCGGTCAGATTTTGTCCCTGAAGATAAAGCGACAGTCCGGCGAGGCGGCTGCCCGGCTGGAAGTCGTAGCCGATCTGGCCGTCGAAGATGGTCTCGCCGACCGCCTGCTTGCGGCCTTGCTGCCCGCCGAAGACGACGAAGTCGCCGAGGAATTTCGAACGATAGCGGACGCTGCCGCGCGCGTTGAAACCCCACTTCTCGAAGAACGCCGTCGCGTTGGCGACATATTTTGAATAGCCCGGGATTTCGGTCACGTTGCCATTGTTATCCTTGACTTTGGTCTTGGTGTAGCTCGCCCCGCCGGTGATCCCGAACCCGTCGAGCGCATTCGAGAACAGGCTGAACGGCAAAGTAGCGGCGATCTCCCCGCCATACATCTTGCCGCCACCGGTGTTGATCGGCGCATCGAGGAACCCGTTGAGATCGACCGGTGGCAACCCCGCCGGGAGCGGGAAGCCGGTAAAATCGAACTCGGTGCGGCCGTTGTCGATATATTCGAGGATTTTCTTGTGGAACAATTGGAGCGCAACGTAGCCGTTATTCCCGAAATATTTCTCGACGTTGAAGTCGAGCGCGCGCGCTTCGTACGGACGCAAGGTCGGGTTGCCGCCGCCGCCAGTGATGATCGGTCCCCGCGGATCGATGGTGTTGTTGATGCCATAGCCGATCGCGACCCGCATCTGGTCGAGCCGCGGCCGCTGAATCTCCTTGGCAGCCGCGAACCGCACGACCACGTCGTTCGGCAGCCGCGCGTTGAGGTTAAGGCTTGGCAGGAACAGCCAATATTCATCGCCGGCCTCGACCGGCACCTGCACGCCGCTCGCGAACGCGATACCCGACGACGACTGATCGGTGTGGATCGCCTGAAGCCCGATGTTGCCGGTCAGGTCCGCGGCGCCGAGCTGCGCTTTGAGGTTGGCCTGGACATAGCCCGTCCATATCTTTTCGACGACCTCATAGGCCTTGGCCGGGATGTCGTTCGAAAGGTTGGGGTCGAGGGTAAGGATGCCGTCGTTGATCAGCCTGCGCGGGTCGTAACTGACGATCGGACCCAGACCGAGATATTCGAGGTTAGTCGACTTGAGCAGATATTCGTCCGGAATCATCATTTCGCGCGCGCCATTTGGAAGCTGAACGAAGGATTCGTCGGGCACGAGAGATTTTTCACGCTTGGTGTAATTGGCACCGACCTTGACGGCGCTGAGGAAGCTTGATTCGAACTCGCGTTCAATCTCGCCGCGCACCTGGATCAATTCGTCGTCGACGATGCGATTGTTGTAATAGCCCGCCTGGATGCGCGACCCGCCCCAGCCGAGCGGATCGGTCAGCTTGATGAGGTTGGAATCGCTGTAGTCGAGCGTCGGGTTGAACACCGTGCCGGTCTTGGTCGATTCGAAGCTGATCGAATCCTGCGCGCCATTGTTGGCGCCGTAGCCCGTGCCCGAATAGCTTTCGATGCTGATCTCTTCGCGGTCGGTCCGCGAATAGCCGATGTCGCCATAGGCTTTCCAGCCATTGCCCGGATCCCACGCGGTGTTGAACCCGATCGAATAGAGGTCGGCCTTTTTCTGGAACACGTCGTTGCGCACGACGCCCTCGACCGTCGGGAACACGCCCGAAACCACGACCCCGTCGCGCACGACGGCCGACGAGGGATCGAACGACGCGCCGAAAAATCCGGGATTCCGGCGCTCGTCGACGAGGGGTGTCTCGGGATTGTCGCCATTGACCGAAAAACCAAGCGGCAGTTCAATCCCGCGCTTGGTCTGGTCATCCTCGAACTTGCTGTAGAACATATCGAGCGTCATCGTCAGGTCGCCGGTCGGGCGCGCCTGGAGCGTGCCGTTGATCCCAAAGCGCTTGAGCTGGGTCGACGTCACGAAGGATTTCGACCCGCCGATCAGCTGCGTGTCGGGGATCACCCCGCCAGTATAGCCCCAGGCGTTGAATTCCTGGCTCTGATAGGGTTCGTCGACATAGGATGCAGCAACGGCAACACCGAATTTGTCGTCCATGAACTGGTCGACATAGGTCGCGTTAACGCGATAGCCCTTGTCCTTCGATCCGGCGTTGAGCTTGCCGATGTCGGCGATCGATCCGCGCGCGCCGATCGCGACCACCCGCTTGCCGAAATCGAGCGGGCGGATGGTGCGAATGTCGACCGTTCCGACCAAACCCTGGCCGACCAGGCTGGCGTTGGGCGATTTATAGACCACCACCTGGCTGACAACTTCGGACGGATATTGGTCGAACTCAACTCCGCGATTGTCGTTGGTCGAGGTCTGCTCGCGCCCGTTGAGCAAGGTCTGCGAGAAGTCGGGGCCGAAGCCGCGGATCGAGATCACGTTGGCGCGGCCGTTGGTGCGTTGCGACGCGATCCCGGGAAGCCGCGCGATCGACTCGCCGATCGACGAGTCGGGCAGCTTGCCGATGTCCTCGGCGGAAACCGACTCGACGATCTGGTCCTGGCGCTTCTTGGTTCCGACCGCGCTCTGCAGCGAGGCGCGGAAGCCGGTCACGACGATCGTCTCGCTGTCGGCGGCGGTCGCTTCCTGGTCGGTCGGCGCGGGCGTCGCCGCATCGTCCTCGACGGCTTCGGGCTGTTCCTCGGCCGGGGGCGGGGTGGTCGTCGCCTGCGCGTACGCCGGCGAAGCGAATGCCAGCGCCAAACCGAGCGCGAGGCTGCTGCCGCCCGCGAAATAGAGCGAACGCTGCGCTAATGTCATCATGTCTGTCTCTCCCCAGCGCAGCCCCCTTATGCGAAGGTCCGCGCACCCGATCGTTGCGATTGAATGACAATGTGTCCGAGACCGGGCGGGATGGCCATTGGTCGCGCTCGGTATACATACGTATTCAGGCGCGATACGAAGTACTTGGCCGCTGCGCAGTGGCCATTCTGCAACGACCGGGACCTTCGTTCATGTCCTCGCCGCGCCGGCCCACCTCGTTCGATATCGCTGCGCTGGCGGGCGTTTCGCAACCGACCGTGTCGCGCGCCTTGTCGGGCAACCCGTCAGTCAGCGCGGAAACCCGCGCGCGTGTTGTCGCGGCGGCGAAAGACCTCAACTACATCGTCGACAAGAATGCCTCGGGGCTGCGGCGCCAGCAATCGCGCACGATCGCTCTGTTGTTCTTCGAGGACCCGACCCCCGACGAAACGCTGATCAACCCCTTCTATCTGTCGATGCTCGGGTCAATGACCAGAAGCTGCGCGAAAGCAGGGTTCGACCTGCTGATCTCGTTCCAGCAGCTCTCGGGCGACTGGCACGTCGACTATGAGGACAGCCGCAAGGCAGACGGGATCCTGCTCCTCGGCTATGGCGATTATGTCGTCGCCCGCCCGAGGCTCGAGCAGCTCGTTCGGCAAGGCACGCACTTCGTCAGTTGGGGTGAACCGGGCGCGGGGCAGGTCGGGACTACCGTCGGCTCGGACAATGAGATGGGCGGCTATCTAGCCGCGAAGCACCTCGTCGAGCGCGGGCGTCGCGCGATCGCCTTTCTCGGCACGGTCAGCGCGGGATCGCCCGAATTCGTCGCGCGCTGGACGGGGTTCAAGCGCGCGCTCGACGAGGCAGGCGTCGCGCACGATCCGCGGCTGGTGGTCGACGCGACTCCGACCGAGGAGGCCGGGCGAAGTGCGGCGCTCCATCTGCTCGATCAGGACGTCGCGTTCGACGCGATCTTCGCGACCAGCGATTTCGCCGCGCTGGGCGCGATGCGCGCGCTCCACGACGCGCGGATCGACATTCCCGGCGACGTGTCGATCGTCGGGTTCGACAATATCGCCGCGGCCCAATTGTCCGAACCGCCGCTGACGACGATCGCGCAGGACTTCCGCCAGGCGGGCGAGGCGCTGGTCGCGACGCTCGTCGCCAAGATCGAGGAGCGCGAACCGGGAAGTGTGCTGCTACCCGTCAGACTGGTCGTGCGGGCCACCAGCTAGCGCGGTTGCGGGCCGGCGCGCGTACAGCCCGAACCCGGCGATGACCGAATAACAGGCCGCCGGGAGCAGCAGCGCGATCGCGAGGCTTCCGGTCGCATCGGCGAGCATTCCGGTCAGCAGCGGCACCACGGCCCCGCCGAATATGGCGATGTTGATGATGCCCGAACCGTCGGCCGCGCGCGCCCCGAGGCGTTCGCTGGCGAGGCTGAAGATGGTTGGGAACATGATCGAATTCATCAGTCCGATCGCGAGCAGGCTATAGCCCGAGACGAGGCCGGTGGTGGTGATCGAGACCAGGATCAGCGTGATCGCGCCGACCGCGACAAAGGCCAGTATCTTGCCCGGACTAAGCAGCCGCAGGATGCCGGAACCAATGACCCGCCCGACCATCGCCCCGCCCCAATAATAGGCAATCATGCCGCCCGCCGCGGCCTCGCCAAGACCCATCACGCTCGACTGCTGCAGATAATTGACGATCAGCGATCCGATCGCCACTTCGGCGCCGACGTAAAGGAAGATGCACAGCGCGCCGAGGCCGAAGCGCGGCCGTCGGAGCAGCGAGAAACCGGCCAGCGGGGAGCTTTGCTCGTGCCGCTCGCCGGGAAGCTTGTTGCGGAACAGCCAGACCGTACCGGCGATCACCGCCAACGCCACCGCCAGCCCGATATAGGTCTGGACTATCACCCGCGTTTCGGCGGTGCGATAGGCGTCGAGTTGCGCCCCCGACAGTTGGGCGGCGGTGACCCCGGCAAGCCCGCCGAGGATCAAGGCCGAACCGACATAGGGAAAGATGGTCGTGCCAATGCTGTTGAACGCCTGCGCGAAGGTCAGGCGGCTGTGCACGGTCCGCGAGGGGCCAAGCAGGCTGATCAGGGGATTGGCCACCACCTGGACGACGACAACTCCGCTGGCGAGCACGAACAAGGCGAACAGGAACAAGGCATAAGACGCTTGCTGCGAGGCCGGGATGAACAATAGGCAGCCGATCATCATCGTCAGCAATCCCGCCATCGCGCCGCGCATGTAACCGATCCGTTTGACCAGTTGCGCGCCGGGGATGCCAATCACCAGATAGGCGGTGAAGAAGCAGAATTGGACCAGCATTGCTTGGGTGTAGTTGAGCGTGAACAACTCCTTGAGCTTGGGGATGAGCACGTCGTTGAGCGAGGTGATCCCGCCGAAGATGAAAAACAGCGCCATGACGAAATAGCGCAGGCTCGGCGCGTCGACGCCGCTGTCGGGGTCGGTGGCATCTGCCAGATTATCGCTCGCCTGCTGTGCCGTCATCGTCATCGTTGTCGATCTCCCGAAGAAGCGCGAGGCTATCTGGTGCGGGCCGCCACGTCACCGTCAAATTTGGGCCATGCATACGAATGCAGCGCAGTTGTGCATTGCCCCCCCGTCTGCCAGCTTTCGCCCCATATCCGGGCCTCATCCGACCCGCGAGGAGAGACGATGACGATCAGCGAAAAGCCCCGGCGATCTTTTGCGGGACTGTGGAATATCTCGTTCGGTTTTTTCGGGATCCAGATCGGCTTCGCGCTCCAGAATTCGAACATGAGTCGGATCTTCCAGACGCTTGGATCGAGCCTTGATGACCTTCCGGCCTTGTGGGTTGCGGCGCCGCTAACCGGGCTGCTCGTCCAGCCGATCGTCGGCTATATGAGCGACCGCACCTGGCTCGGCCGGCTTGGTCGCCGCCGTCCCTATTTCCTTGCCGGAGCCTTGCTCGCGGCCTTGTCGCTGGTGCTGATGCCGATCGCCGATGTGCTGTTGATGGCGGCGGTCCTGCTGTGGACGCTCGACGCCAGCCTCAACATTTCGATGGAGCCGTTCCGCGCCTTCGTCGGCGACATGCTGCGCAAGGATCAGCATACCGCGGGCTATGCGGTCCAGACCGCCTTCATCGGCGCTGGCGCGGTGGTCGGATCGATCTTTCCGTACGTGCTCGACCATTTCGGAGTGCTCAACGAAGCCCCCGCTGGAGTCATCCCCGACACGGTGCGCTTCAGTTTCTGGTTCGGGGGCGCGGCCTTGTTCCTTGCGGTGCTGTGGACGGTGATTTGGACCAAGGAATATAGCCCGACCGAGATGCGCGGCTTCGGTGAGGTCAGCGCCGACGAGGCCGACGCCCAGACCCTGCGCGCGCTTGGTGAGCGCGGACTTGGCGGGAGCGCCTTGTGGATCGGCGCCGGGCTGCTCATCGCGCTCGCCGTCTCGCAATTCGACCTCGAGAAGGAGGTCTATCTGCTCGGCGGGCTGCTGATCGCCTACGGACTGGCCTCGATCATGGCGATCCTCAAGGCGCGCGGCGGAATCGGCAGCAGCATGCTGTCGAGCATCGTCGGCGATTTTGCGGGAATGCCGCCGATCATGAAGAAGCTCGCACTCGTTCAATTCTTCAGCTGGTCGGCGCTGTTCATCATGTGGATCAATACCACCCCGGTGGTCGCGCAATATTTCTTCGGATCGGCCGACGCCGCCAGCCCCGCTTATCAGGAAGCGGGCAATTGGGTCGGCGTGCTGTTCGCGACCTACAATGGCGTCGCCGCGGTCGCCGCGCTCACCTTGCTGCCGCTGCTGGCGAGGCATATCGGCAAGGCCAGGACACACATGTTCGGCTTGATGTGCGGTGCGCTCGGTTTTGCCAGCTTCTTCCTGTTCACCGATCCGCGACATCTGATTTTCGCGGAGATTGGGATTGGGATAGCATGGGCCTCGATCCTCGCCATGCCCTATGCGATCCTCGCCTCATCCCTGCCTCAGGCGAAGCTCGGGATTTACATGGGACTGTTCAACGTCATCGTCGTAGTTCCGCAACTGCTCGTCGCGACGGTGATGGGCTCGATTATGAAGAGCTTCTTCCCGAGCAACCCGATCTACACGATGGCGTTCGCCGCGGGCACGTTGGTGCTCGCCGCGCTGGCGATGATGCGGGTCACGGACGGCGCGAATAAAGCGCCCGCGACCGAGGCGTCAACTGCTTGAAGAAGTGCTCGATCGTGGGAAAACGAAGGCCGTGGCAGTCTTCAGGATGGACGGCCGAATATTTCAAGCACTCGTGTGTTCGACGGGATCGAAGCGCTTCCCCCTTCGATTCGGTCCCACGTGCCCCCGTGGCTGCGAAGAGCTCAAAGTCGCAGTCTTGGCGGCGGAAACGAGTACACGGACCGACTGAGGTCAAATGAAATTTGCGGCGAGCAATCGCCAACGCTTCGTGAGCGGGGAAGAAGGCCTGCCGCCGGGCGCCTCCAGTCGTGCGATCGACGAGTATCTCGCGGTGCTCGACGATGCGGCGTTCGGTGGCGCGACCCAGGTCGTGCC
>Ga0136633_1000106_pt1 | contig 58729 bp, 52 predicted proteins | sample AntDrymeUQ832206_2_FD_105494 | JGI IMG/M metagenome (GOLD analysis project Ga0136633, IMG submission 105494) | Polar desert sand microbial communities from Dry Valleys, Antarctica - metaG UQ83 (22.06) | ecosystem: Environmental > Terrestrial > Soil > Desert | place: Antarctica: Dry Valley...
CCCCACGGCACGAATCGCGAGCACTCACCGCCTGCAAACGCGCTGGTCAGAGGCTTCTTTCAAAGAAACCTCTTTGGCTACCCAGATTGGCTATGGGACCGTAAGGGGGAAACTCCCGCTAGCGGCCCGGCCGCTCCTGCAGACCCGACCGTGCGCCCCCCTTGCACACGGCCGGCACCTGGCACCGGGTGAGAGGAGCGGCCGCAGCGGCACCAGCCTGACCGGGGATGCACCTTGTCCCTCGTCCCCGGTCAGGCCGGGCCGTGCGCGGGCGTGGGCGGCGCGACCGGATCGGCCCTTTCCTCCGGTGGCGCCGGCCACCATGATGGTGGCGGGCGCGGTGCTCGCCACCGCCGGCACAAGGGGTGACACATGGGCATCGGCCAGCGGATCCTGCAGGTGTTCGGCGGCGGACAGGCTCCTGACGAGGACCCGGGCGCGGTGGTGGAGGCAGGGGTTGTGCTCCTGGCGGTCGGGCCGATGCTGGTGGAGCGCCTGCGCCAGCGGGGCGTCGACGCCACCGGCATCGAGTCGGTCGACCCGGTGACGGGTATCCGCTCCTCCATGCGGATCATGGTGCGGCACTCGGACCTCGCCGCCGCCCGCCAGGTCTTCGAGGAGGAGACCGGCCAGGGCTCCGATGACGGCTCCGCTCTGGACGACCTGACCGCGCTCGAGCCGGACGAGGAAGGGGCGGCCGCCGAAGAGGCGTCGCAACGGGCCATGAGCCGCCTGTTCGTCGCCGCCGACCGCCTGGCCGGGCGGCCCGACGACCCCGAGCTGGTGACCGAGATCGAGGAGCTGGGAGCAGCCGTGGCCGCCGGCCCGCCTCCCTTCGGCGTGGAGCCGACGACGTGGGCCCGGGTGGCGTCGCTGGCGGACGCGGTGGCCACGGCAAGCGACACGGAAGGGGGCGAAGAGGACGGCGTGTTCGCCGCCGCCACCGCCCTCCGGGACTTCCTGCGCCAGTACGTCTGAAGGCGCTCGGCCCCTGCGGCGGCGGGCCGAGCACCTTGGTAGAGCTTCTTGCGGGCCTCGCCCAGCACGGGCCACCGCCTGCTCGACCTGGCCCTGCAGGCCGGCGCGGGCAACTGGCGGGAGGCCAGGTGCAGCCGGCCCACCGCCTTTGCACCAGGTGTGGCACATGGGCATCGGGGCCACGGGCACCGGGTCGGTCGACCCACGCGGAATCCCAAAGCGACGGGCCGGCCGATTGAGCCTTGGTTGACCCGTTCGAGGAGCGGCCCGGCCACCCGAGCGCCCCGGAAGCCAGGCGAATCCCGTAGTCCGAACGGGGGGTTCCGCCAATCCTCCTCCAGTGGGGGAAGCCGGCCGGCCGAAAGAAAGAAAGTCTACACCCGCACAACTTTCGAACAACTCTCGAGCATCGGGACGCGTTCAGACGAGGAGACCCCCCAGTGAGCGCTTCCCGCAAGATCCTGCTCTCGGTCGGCGCCGTCGGCCTGGCCGCCGGCATCGCCGGGCTCGGCACCTTCGCCACCTTCACCGACACCGCCGCCGGCTCCCACACCATCGCCTCCGGCACGGTGGACATCAACCTCGCAGCCAACGGCGCCGACAACCGCCTCAGCGTGGGCGCCACCGGCATGGTGCCGGGCGACTCCCTCCAGCGGCGGGCCAAGCTCACCAACGGCGGCACCCAGGACCTGGCCTCGGTCACCCTCACCGCCACGGCCGGTACCAGCTCGCTGCTCAACACCGACACCACCGCCGGCCTCCAGATGAAGCTGGAGAAGTGCGCCGGGGCCGCGGGCTGGGCGGAGTCGCTCACCACGCCGTACACGTACACCTGCGACACTTTGGTTGCGGGTGACAACCTCGGCGCCAGGACGACGGTGCTGGCCCGCCGGGCCGTCATCGGCTCCACCATCGCCCTGTCGAGCATGTCCTCGCTCACGGCAGGCGCGACCGACGACCTGGTCCTCACCGTGGACCTGCCCTCGGCGGCGGACAACACCTTCCAGGGCCTCACCTCGGCGCTCACCTACACCTTCAACGCCACCCAGCGGGCCGCGGTCAGCAAGTAGCGGGCTCGGCGGGGCCGGGGGCGACACGCCTCCGGCCCGCCGGCGTCCAGGGAGCGACGACGTGCACCACCGGATCCTCACGCTGACGGGCCAGCTCCTCGGGCTGGTCCTCGGCGCGTTCGCCGTCCTCGCCGTTGTGACCCTGGGCCTGGGCCCGAGGTTCGGCGGCTACCGCGTCATGACCGTCCTCACCGCCAGCATGCGACCGTCGATGCCCGAGGGGTCGCTGATCGTGCAGACCCCCGTGCCAGTGGACCGGGTGGTGGAGGGCGACGTGATCACCTACCGCATCCCCGTGGACGACCGGCGCATCGTGACCCACCGGGTCGTCGAGGTGGTGGCCGGCGGCGACCACCCCGTCGTGCGCACCAAAGGCGACGCCAACAACGCCCCCGACACCTGGCTGGCCCAACTCACGGGCGACCGGGCCTGGAAGGTGCGCTTCGCGGTGCCGAAGGCCGGCTACGGCGTGCAGGCCCTGCGCCAGCCACTGGCCCAGCGCTTCACCCTCCTGGCCGTACCTCTCGTGCTGGCCCTGGTGTGGCTGCGCGACATCTGGGCACCCCGCGACAGGCCACGGACGTCTCCCCCGGCAGCGGCGCCCACCCCTCCGACAGCACCGGCACGACCCGTCCTCGGCCGGTGGCGCGTGGTGCTGGCCCTTTCCGCCCTCGGCGCGCTGGCGGTGCTGGACAAGCCGGGGCGAACGGCGCGCCCGCGGCGCGGGCTGCGGAGGAAGCTTGCCTGAGCTGCGTCCCGCCCGGCGGCTCCCGCCCCGTGCCCGACTGACAGTCGCCGGGCTGGTGCTGGTCCTCGCCCTCATTGCCTCCGCCCCCATCGCCTGGGCCCAGCTCGCTGACTCCGCCTCGGGCAGCCACACGCTGTCCACGGGGAACCTGCAGCCGGCGGCCAACCCCGGTACGGCCGCCGGGAGGTGCGTCGTCGTGGTCGGTGACGCCATCGTCGTCTCGTGGACCAGGACCACCTCGACGTGGGCCGACGGCTACGAGGTCCTGCGCTCGACCACCAGCGGCGGGCCGCACTCGGTGGTCGGCACCGTCGCCGGCCAGGCCACCGAGAGCTACACGGACTCGCTCCTCGCCTTCTCGACGACCTACTACTACGTGGTGCGGGCGACCAAGGGGGCCTGGCGCAGCGCCGCCACATCCGAGGTCTCCCGCACCACCCGGACGAGCCTGTGCCTGTAGTCCGGGACCGGCTCAGGTACCTGGACTGCGAACCGCATGCCGGCTTGCCCGGCAGCGGCGCCCGCCGAGACGGGCGAGGCCGCCCCAGTCGCCGGGGTCCCGCCGGCCAGGCGATGCGCCGGAGCCCGCCATCGTGAAGTGGCCCGGGCGGGCGGGCCTCCTCAGCCCTCCGGGTTCTCGGCCGCCGAGTGCTGCGAGACGGGCGACTCGAACAGCCGCAGGTCGAGCACGTCGCCGTTGCTGCCACCGCTCCCGGCGGCCACCAGCACGGCGGTGATCTCGTCGGCCACCAGCTCCTCGTGCTCGAGCAGCGCGTCACGCAGGGCCTCCACCAGGTGGCGGTTGTGCTCGAGCATGTCGGTCACGGCCGCCTTCGCCTCGTCGAGGATCCGCTCCAACGCCTCGCGGCCCTGGTCGCACGACAGGACCTTGGTGACGAGGTTGGCGCCGGTGCCGGCCGCCGCCGCCTCCAGCGACACCAGCGTGCCACCCATGCCGAGCGACCCGACCATCTGGGCGGCCGCCCTGGTGGCGGCGTCGAGGTCGCCACTCGGACCGGTACCCGACTCGCCGAAGAAGAGCTCCTCGGCCACCATGCCGCCGAAGGCGATCTGGATGAGGCTCACGATCTCGGAGCGGGTCTTGGTGAAGCGCTCCTCGGTCTCGGAGTGGGCCAGGAGGCCGAGCGAGGCGCCCCGCTTTATGATCGAAAGCACCTCGAGCTTGCGGCCCTTGCCCACCAGATGGGCCACCGTGGCATGACCCGCCTCGTGGGTGGCGATGGTGCGGCGCTCGTCCTCGGTGTACTCCACCGGGTGCTTGAGGCCCAGCTCCTCGGTCATCCGGGCCTGCTGCAGGTCCTCCCAGTTCAGGCCGTCTCCGCCCCGGCGCAGGGCCCACACCAGCGCCTCGTCGAGCAGGTGCTCGATCATCACCGGCGAGTACCCGAAGGTCATGGCGGCGAGGGTGTCGCGGCGGGCAGGCTCGTCGAGATCCGGCCCGTGGGCCTTCTTGGCCAGGTAGTAGTCGATGATCTCGCGGCGCCCGCTGCGGCTCGGCAGGTCGAAATAGATCGAGCGGTCGAAGCGGCCCGGCCGCAGGAGGGCGGGGTCGAGGTCGGCGGCCCGGTTGGTGGCGCCGACCACCAGGATGTTGGCTGTGGGCGCGGCGGACTTGCGTAGCTGCGACTCGGCCGACAGCCAGCGGTTGGCCTGGTCGATGAACCAGCCGCGGAAACGCTGGCCGAGGGGCGGGGCGTCGAACGACTGGAGCTGGATCAGCAGCTCGTTCACCACGCCGGTGACGCCCTCGCGCCCCGAGCCGCCCATGCCGCTGCGGGCCCCGCCGATGGCGTCGATCTCCTCGATGAAGCCGATGGCCCCGCCCTCGCGGCGGGCGTGCTTGCGGAGGGCCTTGAAGTACGTGCGGATCTTGCGGTTGGTCTGGCCGTAGTACATCGACTGGAACGCCGACGACGATACGAACAGGAACGGGACCCCGGCTTCGCGTGCCATGGCCTTGGCCAGGTAGGTCTTGCCCGTGCCGGGAGGCCCCTCGAACAGGATGGCCCGGCGGGGGGTACCGCCCATCTGCTCCTTGAACGTGCGGTGGGCGAGGAAGAGGTTCAGGGTGCGGGTGACCTCCTCGACGACCACGCCGGCGCCCTTCACGTCGTCGAGGGACGTGTCGATCTCGCCCGGCCGGTACAGCACGTGCGGGGACTTGCCGGCGCCCAGCATGGGCACCAGCAGCACCAGGGACAGGACGACGATGAGGAGCAGGCCCGGCATCAGCTCGGGCGGGATCGGCAGCGAGGGCAGGCCCGGCTGCACCGGGTCGCCCAGCAGCGTCCGCATCCATAGCCACAGCGCCAGGGGGCCCAGGACGACCGCGAGCCGTGCGAGGCGGCGACGCCGCGACCGCTCCCGCGAGATCGCGACGTCCGCCGCCGCCACACGGAGGATCTGCGCCTGCCCGAGCTTGCTGAGCTCCATCGTCCCGCCTCCCCCTGTCCCCACGACCACTGTACGTGGTCAGGGACCAGAGAATCCAGCGCCCACCCTGACCAGTCCTCAAGAAGGGACGCGGACATGCCGAAACGCGACGTTCGTCAGCGCCTGCTCAGGGGCGCAGTCCCCAATAGGGCCGGCGGCCGGCGGGGATGGCGGCCCGGGACGGGTTGGTGCGGTCGCGCTCGGACACGATCGGGCCCGCCACGCCCCAGTCGGCCTCCACCGCCGGGTCGTCCCACGCCAGGCCCAGCTCGTCCGCCGCGTTGTAGTAGCTGTCGACCAGGTAGGTGAGGGTGAGGTCGGTGATCGAGGCGAAGCCGTGGGCCACACCGGGCGGGATGAACACGCCCCGCTCTGCCTCGCCGTCGAGGTCCAGCGACAGCGTGGCGCCGTCGGTGGGCGAGCCGTCCCGCAGGTCGTGCAGCACCACCCGGGCCCGGCCCCGGGTGAGGTACCAGTAGTCGGCCTGGTGCAGGTGGTAGTGCAGGCCCACCAGGGCCCCGGCCTGCTTCTCAGACCGGTTGCCCTGCACCATCTCGCGCCCTGACGGGAACCACGAGCGCCGGTAGGTCTCGACGAACCTGCCGCGGGCGTCGCCGTGCGCACTCGGCTCGACGACCACCACGCCGTTCACCACGTCGGATTCCTCGATCTTCGCCACGAGGGCAATCTACTGGCGGGCACCCGCCCGGGACCTGGCCGCCACGAGGAATGCAGCGGCGGCGACCACGCCGACGACCACCGCCGTCACGCCCCCGCCGTCGGTCCCCATGACGACGGCGACCAGTGACGCGATCAGCAGCACCGCGTTGCGGGCCAGGGTGTCGAGGCCGACCGGCCGGGGCGACGTCTCGCCGAAGCACCCGCAGGGGACGGCCTGGCCGAGCACCAGGCGCAGCGCGACCATGACTGTGAACGCAGTGAGCAGGCCGGCGGCCGCCAGCGCCGTCCACGGCAGCCCGGCGGACGTGACGAGGAGGGCGCCCACCGCCACCTCGACCCACGGGATGACGGCGGCCAGCCGGCGGGGCGCACCGAAGGCGGCCGCCGTCGCCGGCCACTGCGGCTGGCGGAGCTTGGCCGCCCCGGCCACGAGCAGCACCAGCCCCACGAAGACGGCCGCCGCCATGCCGGCGCCGCTCACATGGCGCCGAGTGGGGCACGGGCCCCCGCGTCGGCGAGGAGGGAGAGGCCCCTGGTCCCGCCTGCGCTGCGCTCCGGCTCGCTCGTGACTTCCTCGGGGCCTCGGCCGGGAAACGTCACAACTCGAAGCGGCCGTACCCGCCCCGGTAGAACAGCAGGGGGCGCCCGTCACCCTCCACGCCCATCTCCACCACCCTGGCCAGCACCACCAGGTGATCGCCGCCGTCGTGCTCCGCCTCGATCCGGCAGTCGATCCACGCCAGCGCCCCGTCGAGCACCGGCGAGCCGGAGACGGCTGAAGGCTTCCAGCCCACACCCTGGAACTTGTCGGCCCCGCGGGTGGCGAACAGGCGGGCCAGGGCCTCCTGGTCCTCGGCCAGGACGTTGACGCAGAACACGCCGGTCGTGCGGATGCGCGGCCAGCTCGTCGACGCGCGGGACGGGCACACCGACACCAGCGGTGGGTCGAGCGACACCGACGAGAAGGACTGGACGGTGAAGCCGACCGGCTCGTCGGGCACCGATGCCACCACCGTGACGCCCGTGCAGAAGCGCCCCATCACCTGACGGAATCGGGCTGCGTCGAAGGGCGTCGCCGTCGTACCCGGCAGCGTGCGGGCGCCGTCGGGCGCGTCGTCGAAGGGGAGGTCGGACGGGCCGGAGATGGCGCGCATCGTAGGCGCCCGCCCCGGCGGCCGGCGCCTGGCGGCTCTGGTGCCGGCCCGGGCTACCGGGCGGAGGCGGCGGTGGTGCCCACCAGGCCCCGCTGCTGGAGCATGACCTTGAGGTCGTGGGGGTTCGAAGCCGTCATCATGGCGCCCCGCAGGTCGACGCTGCCGGCCTGGTAGAGCTGCACGAGGGCCTGGTCGAACGTCTGCATCCCGTAGTACTCGCCGTCGGCCACGATCTCGTGGATGTCGCCGGTGCGGCCGGGGTCGACGATGCACTGCTGGATGCGGCCGTTGACCACCATCACCTCGAGGGCCGGGACCCGGCCCAGGCCGTCGGCGGTGGGAACCAGCCGCTGGCAGATGGTGCCCTTCAGCGTGCCCGCCAGGGCCACCCGGATCTGGTTCTGCTGGTGGGGCGGGAAGAAGTCGACGATGCGGTTCACCGTCTCGGTGGCGTCGATCGTGTGCAGGGTGGAGAACACGAGGTGGCCGGTCTCGGCCGCGCTCAGGGCGGCGGCGACCGTCTCCTGGTCGCGCATCTCGCCCACGAGGATCACATCGGGGTCCTGGCGCATGGCGGCGCGCATGGCCGAGGCGAAGTTGTCGGTGTCGAAGCCGATCTCGCGCTGGTTGATCTCCGCCATGTCGTCCTTGTGGAGGACCTCGATGGGGTCCTCGATGGTGACGATGTGCACCTCGCGGGTGCGGTTGATGTGGTCGATCATGGCGGCGAGGGTGGTGGTCTTGCCCGACCCCGTGGGGCCGGTGACGAGCACGAGCCCGCGGTTCTCGTTGGCCAGGCGGCCCACCACGTCGGGCAGGCCGAGGGTCTCGAAGCTGGCCGCCGACGTGCGCACCCGACGGAAGATCATGGCAACCGAGCCCCGCTGGCGGAACACGTTGACGCGGAAGCGGCCGGAGCCCGGGACGGCGTAGGCGAAGTCGGCCTCGTTGCGTTCGGCGAACTGCTGCGCGACTTCGGGCCGCATGATGGCGGTCGCCATCTCTGCGGTGACCTCGTTGGTGAGGCTCGGCTGGCCCTCGAGACGGCGCAGGTCACCGTGGACGCGCACACGGGGCGGCGAACCGACCTTCACGTGGAGATCCGAGGCGTCAAGCGACTCCATTGAAGACAGAAGGCCGTCGAGCCACGCGTGAGCCATGACAGAGATTATCGGGCAATGGCCCGTCCCCCTGTAGGGACGGTTGCACCGCCGGCCGCCCCCGCCCCCGGGAGGCACAGGCGCGCCCCGTCGTCGTCGGCCAGCCCGTCCGCCACCAGGGTGGCCGCCACCCTCCTGGCCCGCCCCTCGTCGGCCGGCCACCCCATTGCCGGGGCCACCTCCTCCCAGGGCACGGGGCCGTGCCGCAGGGCCTGGACCAGGCGGCCCCGGCCCTGGCGGTCGGAGCCGGCGAACATGCTCTGGCGGCCGCCGGTGCCCGCCGAGCCCTCCGCCGGGTCGGCGCAGGCCGCCGCCCCCGCCCCGGTGGCGGCGGCCGTGCGCCAGCCGCACCACGCCGCGACCGGGCACCTCCCGCACCGGGGCGACCGTTTCGTGCAGACGGTGGCGCCGAGGTCGAGCACGGCCTGGTTCCACGCCCAGCCGTGGCCCGGCGGCACCAGCGCGTCGGCGCGGGCCTGGACCTCGCCGGCCGTCAACGACCGGCCCCCGACGCGCGCCAGGACCCGGGCGGCGTTCACGTCCACCACGCCCACGTCCGCCTCGAAGGCGAAGGTCAGCACCGCCCGCGCCGTGTACGGGCCGATCCCTGGCAGCGCCAGCAGTGCCCCGAGGTCGGGCGGCAGACAACCGCCGTGGCGGTCGACCACGGCCGTGGCCAGGCGCCGCAGGCTCACCGCCCGCCGGTTGTACCCGAGGCCGGCCCACGACCGCACCACATCGGCCACGGGCGCGGCCGCGCAGGCGGCCGGCGTGGGGAACTGCTCGAGGAACTCCAGGTAGCGGGGCACGACCCGCGTCACCTGAGTCTGCTGGAGCATCACCTCGCTCACGACCACCGCCCAGGGGTCCCGGGTGCGCCGCCACGGGAGGTCGCGCCGCGCCGTCGCCGACCACGCCAGCAGCGCCGCCCGGAGCTCCGTGTCCACCGTCGGGACCCTACGTGGCCCCGGCGTGGCCTCCCGTCGCGTTCTGTGAAGCCTGGCCACCGGGGAGCGGTGACAGAGCTTCACAGAACAAGGCGCCGCGCGCGGGCAATGATGCGGGGGTGATCGAGCTCGGCCTGCGCAACGACGTCTACCGCCGGCCCCTGGCCACCGCCCTCGACCGGCTGGGGCTGCGGGAGGGGTGGCGGTGTGTGGACGTGGGCGCCGGCGGGGGCGACGTCACCGTCGCGCTGGCCGAGATCGTGGGCAGGGACGGGCGCGTCTACGCCGTCGACAGCGACCCCCGGTCGCGCGACGAGACGGCGGAGGCGGCCGCCGCCCACGCCCAGGTGCTGGCCCTCACCCAGGCGGGCGAGGACCTCCTGCTGCCCGAGCCCGTCGACCTCGCCTTCTGCCGCTTCGTCCTCATGCACGTGCTCGACCCCGTGGTGGTGCTGCGCCGGATGGGCGATGCGGTGCGCCCGGGCGGCTGGGTGGTGGCCCAGGAGCCCATCACGTCGGCCGGCCGCATCGACGGCGCGCCCCTGTCCATGCCCGACGCCCGCGACCCCGACGTCGGCGCCCGCCTGCCCGCCCTCGTCCGCCTGGCCGGCCTGGAGATCGTGGACGCGTGGGCGGAGGCCCCGGCGGGGTCGGGGCCGGGGCCCGTGCACGACTACCTCGCCTCGCTCACCGGCGTGGCGCCGGGCGACGACCCCGTCGTCCTCCCTCCCCTCGTCACCGTGGTCGCCCGCCGGCCGACGGCAGCGGTGTAGGCGTGGCCAGGGCCGCGCCGTCGCGCAACGCCGTCCGCCTGGGTGCCGCCAGCCTCGTCGCCCTCGGGCTCGGCCTGCTCGGGCTGGGCTTCGTCACCAGGGGGCCCAGCCTCGACCCCAGCGCCTTCGCCTTCTTGAGCACCGACCCCCGCCCGAGCATCACCGCCAACAACTCGCCGGCCGCCGCCGTCGACCCGTCCGACGCCGACCTCATGGCGGTGGCCGACAAGATCGACACCCCCCTCATCAACTGCACCGTCTCGGTGTCGACCAACGGCGGCGACAACTGGGCGCCGGCCGACCCCGTGCCGCCCGACCCCGCCACCCGCTGCTACTGGCCCGATGTGGCCTTCGACGACGACGGCGACCTCCTCGTCCTCTACACGGCGATGCTCGAGAACTTCACCGGGAGCGTCGGTGTGTTCCTCCAGCACTACGCCGGCGGCGCGCCGTCGGGCGCCCCCGTCGCCGTGACGGGCCCGAAGGCCTTCCACGCCCGCCTCGCGGTGTCCGGAGGCCGGGTGCTGGTGACCTGGGTGCAGGTGGACGCGGCTATCCCGTTCCAGGCCGGATCTGCAGCAACCAGCAGGCTCGTGCTGTCCGCGTCGGACGACGGCGGGCGCACCTTCGCCCCGCCCGTCACCGTGAGCAGTCCCGGGCAGCTGCTCCTGCAGCCGACCGTCGTGGTGGGCAAGGGCGGCGAGGTCGTGGTGGGCGCCCTCGACCTGGGGGGCGACCTGCTCGACTACGAGTCGCAGCACGAGGGCCAGGACGGGGCGCCCTACGACGGCCGCTGGCAGGTGGTGACGTACACGTCCACCGACGGCGGCGCCACGTTCGGCGGGCGCACCGCGGTCGGCGACGTGGTCCCGCCCAAGCGGATCTACCCGGACGTGAGCGCGCCCGCCCCGGGCTTCGCCGTGGATCCCCGCAGCGGCCGGCTCTTCGCCACGTGGGACTCGGGCCGTGGCACGGCCAGGGACGTCTACCTGTCGTGGTCCGACGACGCCGGCCGCACGTGGGAGCGGCCCACCCAGTTCGCCCGCCGGAGCAGCCAGACCCTGCCGGCGGTCGGCGTGTCGAGCGACGGTCGGGTCGACCTGCTCTTCTACGACCGCAGCAAGGACCCCACCGACGTGATGACCGAGCCGGTGCTCGCCTCGTCGTTCGACGGCGGCACCACGTTCACCGACCGGTCGGTGTCCGGCCGCTCGTTCGACTCCCGGATCGGCTTCGGCAGCTACCAGGGGCTGCCGTCGCTCGGCCAGCAACTCGCCCTACTGTCGCAGCCCGGCCGGGTCCTCACCTTCTGGTCCGACACCCGCAAAGGGACGGTGGACGACAACAACCAGGAGCTGGCCCTGGGCATTGTGGACGTGAAGGAGGGTCGGGGCCGGCGGGTCGCCCTGGTGGCGCTGGGGGCGCTGCTGATCGCCGCCGGCGCCGGGTTGGCGCTGGCGAAGGGCCGTCAGGCCTCGTCGGCCAGGCCGAACAGCAGGTAGGCGCCCGCGTCGGGCGGCGCGCCCGCCCGCGTGCGGGTGCGGTCGGCCAGGTCGCCCTCGAGCTCGATGGCGAGACAGGTCGTGGGATCGGACCGCAGGGCGGCCGCGACCTCCTCCACCGCCGCCCGGTGCTCCTCGGGCACGTCGGCCGTTGCGCCGGGATCCTGGGCCACGCGCTGCACCCACGTGCCCAACTTCGACGGGTTGGCCCCCTCCGGCACGTCGACCTGGCGGACGGCCGAGGTGGACGCCAGCGGGCCGCCCTGTGTCGCGGCGGCGGCGTACGCCTGCTCGAGGCCGGCGCCCGCTCCCAAGGTCGTGAACGCCCGTGCCATCGCCCGAACTCTAACCGGCGGACCTCAGAAGCACGGGCATCTACCGCTCGATCGTCAGGTCCTTGAGGTAGAACCAGTAGGTCCGCTTGCGGCACACGCCCCACAGCGCCCACAGCTGCTTGAACATGGCCCACGTGCGGCGGTAGCCCTCGCGCCAGCCGAACTTCTCCCGCTTGGTGCGGTGGGTGACGCCGCGCATCACCCGGGCCGTGCACGGCATGCGGGCCTCGGTGACGACCTCGTTGAGCATGATCTCGATGAGGTACCCGTCGCGCTTGGCCGGCGGCACCGACTCGAAGACCCAGCGGGGCACGATGCGCTCGCCCGACGTGGGCGGGAAGCGAAGCACGAGGCCGTTCCAGATCCCGTAGTCGAAGACCCCCAACGACATGGCGGCCCGGCTCTCCATGTAGGGACGGCAGATGTCGTCGAGGTGGGCGGCCGTGATGCCGAGGAGGTCGGCGTCGACGAAGAGGATGGCGTCGGCGTCACTCAGGTCGACGCCCGCTTCCATGGCCAGCGCCTTGGACCCGGGTGCGCCGGGGCCACCCGGCCGGCGCAGCACCTTCGCACCGGCGGCCAGGGCCTGCTCGGCCGTGTCGTCGCTGGATCCGTCGTCGACCACGATGACCTCACGGACGTAGGCGCACCGCCGGCAGGCGGCCACCACGGCGGCCACGGTGGGCGCCTCGTCGCGCGCCGGTATGACGGCATCGACGGTCGAGTCTCGGCGCAGGCGGGGGGGCAGGAGCCGGCCCGTCTAGGTGGAAACGTACAGCGCTGCGGAACCCACGGCCGGATGCTAGGGGCTTGACCCCCGACCAGCGCCCCTGTCCGGCGGCGGCCGTCAACCAGCGCAGGACCTCAGCCGGCGGCGCCCATCTTGGCGTGGTCCCACGACACGACCTGCTCGACGTCGATGCGCACGGCCACGCGCTTTGCGCTCATGCGCTCGAGCCGGGGCCGGTCATCCTCGGAGAACGGGCCCATGTACCGGTCGAACACGCTCCGGCCCACCTCCAGCACGGCGGCGGGGTCCTCGACGATCGTCGCCTGCGCCACCAGCTCGACGCCCTTGAGCTCGTCGTACGCCCGCCCCGACTCGGCCAGGCACGTGAGCCGTGGATCACGCCGCAGGTTCACCACCTTCTGGGAGCGGCCGTAGGTCCACAGGGCGGGCACGCCGTCGAGAAAGCCGTACCACATGGCCACCAGATGCGGTCTGCCCCCGGCGCCGATGGTGGCGACCTGGAGATGGTGCGGCTCGGCCAGGAACGCCTCCACCTCGGCGTCGGTCATGCGGATCGCGGCGCGGCGGCTCACGGCCGGAAGCTAGTGGGCGGAGCCACTTGGGGCGCCGGGTGCGGCGTCGGCGAGACTCGGGCGGTGGACACGCCTCTCGACCGCTCGGACTTCCCGGTCACCGGCCACTGGAACTACCTGAACCACGCCGGCACCGCCCCACCGTCGGGGCCCGCCGTCGAGGCCATGCACCGGTGCGCGGTGGAGTCGTCGGAAGGGGCCTCGGTCGCCTTCCCCGCCCACGACACCCGCGCCGAGGAGATCCGGGCGGCGATGGCGCGCCTCATGGGCGTCCCGACCGGGGACGTGGCGTTCGTGAAGAACACCACCGAGGGCCTGGGCTTCGTGGCCAACGGTCTCACCTGGGCGCCGGGCGACCGGGTGGTGGTGCCCGACCTGGAGTTCCCCTCGACGCTCTACCCTTGGCTGGCCCTGCGCGACCAGGGCGTGGTGGTCGATCTGGTGCCCACCTCGGGGCCCGGCCGAACTCTTCCGGTCGACGCCTACGCCCGGGTGGTGGCCGCCGGCCCGGCGCCCAGGGTTGTGGCCGCAAGCTGGGTCCAGTTCGGTCGGGGGTGGCGCACGGATCTGCCCGCCCTGGCCCAGGTGTGCGCCGACGCGGGCGCCCTGCTGTGCGCCGACATCATCCAGGGCCTGGGCGTCGTGCCGGCCGACCTCGATGCATGGGGCGTCGACTTCGCCATGGCCGACGCCCACAAGTGGCTCCTCGGCCCCCTCGGCGTGGGCGTGCTGTACGTGCGGGGCTCGGTGCTGGACCGCCTGCGGCCGCTGGAGCCAGGATGGGCGTCGGTGGCCCACCGGGAGGACTGGGACAACCGGGAGCTGGTGTGGGCCGCCGGCGCCCGGCGTCTGGAGGGCGGCTCGGCCAACGTCACCGGCATCCACGCCATGGGCGCGTCGGTCGACCTCCTGCTGGCCACCGGCGTGGACCGGGTCTGGGCCCATGTGTCCGCGCTGTGCGAGCGCATGCGGGAGGGCCTGGCGGCGGGCGGCGTCACCGTACTGAGCGACGGCTCGGCCGCGGGGCGGTCGGGCATCGTCACCTTCTCGGTGGACGGCGTCGACCCGGTGCTGTTGTCCGCCGCCCTGCGGGCCGAGGGGATCGTGTGCGCCCCCCGGGCCGGCGGCGTGCGGGCGTCACCGCACGGCTACAACACGACCGACGACATCGACGCCCTGCTTGCGGCGGTGGCCGCGGTGACCAGGAGCTGAGCCCGGCCGGTTCTGTGAAGCTTCGACGCCGCTCTGCGGTGGCGAGGCTTCAGAGAATCCCGGCCGCCGCGGCGGTGGCCGGAGCCTCAGGCCGAGATGAGGTCGCGGAGGCTGCCGCCGGTGAAGTCACGCAGCTTGGCGATGGCCTTCGACTCGATGTGGCGGATGCGCTCCCGGCTGACGCCGAACTTGGCCGCCACCTCGGCCAGGGTGCGGGGTTCGCCCCGGTCGAGGCCGTAGCGCAGGGTGAGGATCTCGCGCTCGCGGGGGTCGAGGCGGTCGAGCAGGGCCGCCACCTGGGCGGGCAGCATGGAGGCGAGGGCCGACTGGTCGGGCGGCAGGGCGGCGGGGTCGACCACCAGCTCGCCGAGCTCGGTGTCGCCCATGTCGCCCCGTGGCTCGGAGAGCGACACCGGGTCGACCAGGTACGGCAGCAGCTCCTCGATCTTGGCCAGCGGCATGGTGAGGGCGTCGATCAGCTCGCACGGCGCCGGCGGGTGCCCGTGGGTCATCTCGTACGCCACCACCGCCTTGCGCAGGCGCAGGAGCTGGTCGACGGCGTGGACCGGGAGGCGGATCGTGCGGCTGGTGTTGGCGATGCCGCGGGTGATGGCCTGGCGCACCCACCACGTGGCGTAGGTGGAGAACTTGAAGCCCCGGCTGGCGTCGAAGCGCTCGACGGCCCGGATGAGGCCCATGTTGCCTTCCTGGATGAGGTCCAGCAGGGGGAGGCCGGAGGCCCGGTAGCCCTTGGCGATGGAGACCACCAGCCGCAGGTTCGACTTCACGAACTTCGAGGCCGCCTCTTCGCCCGCCTTCACCACGCCGAGCAGCTCGACCCGGCTCTGCTCGGCCGCTTCGGTGCCGGACTCGAGCTCGGTGGCAGCGTCCTTGCCCAGCTTGATCAGGCCCGCAAGGTGGGCTTCGTCGGCCTTGGTGAGCAAGGGATGGCGGGCGATGTCGTTGAGGTACAACCGGACGCCGTCCTCCTCACCGCTCCGAGCACTGCGCTCGCTGACCACCCCAACCCTCCCGCTCCAGGACCCACCCCCATGGTGCATGTACGAGAATACAGGGATCTGTTGGGTTTTCCATAGCGGGTCGCTACAGGGGCGCCCGCAGCAGCTCCGGCGCCACCGGCCAGGCGGGCTGCGGGTCCTCGTCTGCCGGCGCCCGCAGGCCCGCCGGCCCCACGATCCGGTCGCACAGGGAGACCGGTACCAGCTCATCGGACCGCTCCCAGACGGGCAGCGCGGTGCGGGCGAGCGAGGCATCGAGGACCCGCCAGATCCGGGCCGGCAGGCCCCGGCCCACGCCCGCCACCACCCACACGGGGATGCCGGCGGCGCGGGCGACGGCGGCGGCTGCCCGGGAGCCCGGCGCCGTCACGAACGACTCGGGGCCGAGGGCGCCGGCCTCGAGGATGACCAGGTCGGCGTCCGCCACCGCCGCCCCGAGCCCGGCGTCGGCCACGTCCTCTACCTGGAGGTCCGCCCCCCGCAGGCGCCGAGCCAGCCCGGCCGACCCGCCGCCGCCCGACACCAGCAGGATCTCGACGTCGCCCCGCCGGCGCAGGCCGTCCACCGCCTGCTCGGGCCAGCCGACCAGCACCACCGACGCATCGTCGGGCACAGCGGCACACAGCACGGCGGGGGTGGGGTCGGCGTCGATCTCGGCCGACGCCCGCCGCGCCTCCGCCATGGGGTCCGCCGCGCACAGCACCCGCGACGACAGCCACCACATGGGGCCTACCGCGGGGTGGCGCTCGACGAGGCGCCGGCAGGCCGTGACCAACCCGGCCGGGTCGTCCCCGAGGGCGCAGAGGGCGCCGGCCGCCTCCTGCACGAGCAGGCCGGGCCCCGCCCCGGTCGCCCGCGCGACCGACCGCAACCGCTCCATGGGGTGCATCGGCGGACGACGCTACCGCCGCCCTCCCGGGCCGGCCGGTCGCCTGCCCGGCACGCCCCCGTCTCGCCCCCGCAAATGGAGGTGGGCTACCTTGCCGCCGTGGCCAGCGCCCCGCCGCTCGACCTGACCCTCACCCCGCTCAACGGGCCCCCGCGCAGCGTGGAGGCCTGGCTCACCACGTTCCACCTGGTCTTCGTGGCGCTCGACCCGTTCACCTACGAGAGCGCCTGGCTGCTGCCCACCGCCTCCCGGGTGCTCACCGGCTTCCAGGAGGCGGACTGCCGCATCGCCTGGGTCGTCGCCGGCACGCCGGACGAGTGCCGCCAGTTCCTCGGTCCCCTGTCCAAGGCGATCCTCACCTTCGCCGACCCCGACCGCAGCGCCGTCAAGGCGTTCGGGCTCGAGCGCCTGCCCGCATTGGTGCACGTCGGCACCGACGGGTCGGTGATCGGCGCGGCCGAGGGATGGGACCCCGCCGAGTGGCGGCGCCTCACCACATCGCTGGCCAAGATGATGGCCTGGACGCCCCCCACCATCCCCATCTCCGGCGACCCTGGCCCCTACCCGGGCTCCCCCGCCACCGGCTGACGGTTCCTGTGGACGCTCAGCGGGTGCAGGCGTCCAGAGAAGAACGAGGCGGGCCGGCTACTGCACGCCGCCGCGGGTGAGCCCCAGCACGTCGAGGGCCCGGTCGAGCTCCTCGGCCGTCATCCAGCCCCGCTCCAGCACGATTCCGCGGATGGAGCGGCCGGTGCGCACCGACTCCTTGACGACCTCGGCCGCCCGCTCGTAGCCGATGTGCGAGTTGAGGGCGGTGCCGAGGGACGGCGACGACTCGGCGTAGGCCCGGCAGCGGTCCACGTCGGCCTCCACGCCGGCCACGCACGAGTCGGCCAGCAGCGCGGTGACCGACGCCAGCAGGCGGACGGACTCGAGGACGTTGCGGGACATCACCGGCATCATCACGTTCAGCTCGAGGTTCCCCGCCGCGCCGGCAAAGGCGACGGCGGCGTCGTTGCCCACCACCTGCGCCACCACCTGGGCCACCGCCTCGGGAATCACGGGGTTCACCTTTCCCGGCATGATCGACGACCCCGGCTGGAGGTCGGGCAGGCGGATCTCGGCCAGGCCGGTGCGGGGGCCGCTGGCCAGCCACCGCAGGTCGTTTGCCAGCTTGTGGAGCGACACCGCCACCGTGCGCAGGGCGCCGCTCAGCTCGACCAGCGCGTCCCTGCCGCCCTGGGCCTCGAAGTGGTCGACCGCCTCCACCACCGCCAGGCCGGTGCGCCCGGCCAGGCGGGCGATGGCCCGTGGTGCGAACCCGGCGGGGGCGTTGATGCCGGTGCCGACGGCGGTGCCGCCGAGCGGCAGCTCCAGCAGGCGGGGCAGCACCGATGACAGCCGCTCCACGCCCAGCTCGACGGCCCGCGCCCACCCGCCGAACTCCTGGCCGAGGGTGACGGGCGTGGCGTCCATGAGGTGGGTGCGCCCGGACTTCACCACCTCGGCGAACTCGCCCTGCTTGGCCCGCAGGGCGGCGGCCAGCCGTTGGAGCGCCGGCGCCAGCGACCCGGTCACCAGGGTGGCGGCGGCCAGGTGGATGGCGGTGGGGAACACGTCGTTGGTGGACTGCGAGGCGTTCACGTGGTCGTTGGGGTGGACCGGCCGGCCCAGGCGCCCGGAGGCCAGGCCGGCCACCACCTCGTTCATGTTCATGTTCGACGACGTGCCCGAGCCGGTCTGGAAGACGTCGACCGGGAACTGGTCCGTGTAGGCGCCCTCGGCCACCTCGCGGGCGGCGGCGGCGATGGCGGCCGCCATGTCGGCGTCGAGCACCCCGAGCTCGGCGTTGGCCTCGGCCGCCGCCGCCTTGACCTCGGCCAGGGCGAACCGCAGCGAGGGCTCGATGCCCTGCCCCGAGATGGGGAAGTTCTCCACCGCCCGCTGCGTGGACGCCCCCCAGCGGGCGCCGTCGGCGATACGGATCTCGCCCATCGTGTCGCGCTCGACCCGGAAGCCGCTCATGGTCGCGTCACGGTAGTTCCCTGCGTCGATCTTCCGGCGCGATCTCGTCGGCGTGGGGCGCGTCGGGTAGAACCCCGGGGTGGCCGCCCGCGTCCCCGCCCCCGAACTCGACGGGCGGGGTGGGTGGTTCGGCACCGCCAGGCCCCTCACGCTGGCCCGCCTGAAGGGCAGGGCGGTGGTCGTGTACTTCTGGTCGGCGTCGAGCGCCGAGTGCCAACGGCTGATCGACGACCTGCGCCCGATCGAGGACCTGTTCGCCGACGAGCTGGTGGTGGTGGGCGTGCACGCACCCCGCTTCCCCGCCGAGTCGGACCACGCCACCGTGGCCGACGCGGTGGCCGCGCTGGCCATCGCCCACCCGGTTGTCGACGACCCCGACCTGTCGTTGTGGGAGGCCTACGGGGCCGAGCAGTGGCCCACCGTCGTGCTGGTGACGCCGGCGGGCGACATCGCCGGCATGGTGGCGGGTGACGACTGCGGGTCGGTCCTGGAGGAGGCGGTCACCGAGGTCCTGGAGCGCTCGCCGGCGGTCACCGGCCGGGTGCGGCGCCGGCCCGTGGTGACGGACCGGCTGCTGCTGCCCGACGGGCCCCTCGCCTTCCCCGGCAAGGTGGCGGCCTCGCCCGACGGCCGCCTCCTGGCGATCGCCGACACGGCCAACGACCGGGTCCTCATCTGCTCGCTCGACGGCGTGGCGCTCGAGGCCCACACCGGCTTCCTGCGCCCACAGGGCGTGCGCTTCGACCTGAGCGGGGTGGTGGTGTGCGACACACTGGCCGACCGGGTGGTGCGGACGGACGGTGAGGTGCTGGCCGACGCCGTGGTGTCGCCGTGGGACCTCGTGAGCGATGGGCGGTCCTGGGTGATAGCGGAGGCCGGCGGCCACCGAGTCATGCGGGTCCGGCCGGGCGAGCTGCGGACCCGCCTGGTGGCCGGCACCGGCGCCGAGGGCGCGGTCGACGGGCCGGTGGAGAAGGCCGAGCTGGCCCAGCCGTCGGGCGTTGCGTACACAGCGGAAGGCGTGGTGTTCGTGGACTCCGGCGGCAGCGCGTTGCGTCGGGTGGTGGAGGACCGTAAGGGCGGCGCGGTGTCGACCCTGGTGGGCGACGGGCGGCTCGGTTGCGGCGACGCCGACGGGCCGAGGGACGTGGCCCGCCTCCAGTTCCCTCTCGGCGTGGCCGCCGACCCCCGGGTCGCCGGCGCGCCGATCTACGTGGCCGACACCTACAACGACGCCATCCGGGTGTGGGAGGACGGACGCCTGCGCACGCTTCCGGTGCGGGGTCTGCGCCGGCCGGGAGGCATCGACGTCCTGGGTGACGGGCGCCTGGTGGTGGCCGACACCGGCAACCACCGCATCGTGCTGGTCGACCCGGCCACCGGCGCCGTCACGCCGGTCGACGTGGACGAGACCTGGGTCCACGGCGCCGACGGCCCCCCCGTGCGCCTCTCGCCGGGTCGCCCGGCCACCCTCGACGTCGGCATCGAACTGGTCGACGAGGAGCTCGACCGGGGCGCCGGTGCGTCGCCGGTAGAGGTGGTGATGTCGTCGCGTCCGGCCGGCCTGCTGGCCGCCGGCCCCGTGCGGGTGGCGCTGCCCGACGCCCGCGGCGCCGTCGAGGTCACTGGCGGCGACTTCGGGTTCGGCCACCTCCTCATCGAGGTCACCGCCTCCACCCGCGGCGCAACCGGTCCCGCCCGGCGCATCCAGCGCTACCGCCACCCCCTCGACGTCGATCTCTAGCAGCCCGGCGATTCTGGTAGTCGAATTTCACGCCACAACGTGAGATACGACTACCAGAACCGACTGTGGGACGGGCTACGGTCGCCGTTGTGCGGGCGGCCACCATCGTGGGCGGCGAGGTGGTCGTGCGCCAGCGCCACGACCCGGCGCCTGGCGCCGGCGAGGTTCTGGTGCGGGTGCGGGCGGCCGGCCTCAACGCGGCGGACCTGTTGCAGCGGGCCGGCCGCTACCCGGCGCCGCCCGGCGCGCCAGCCGACGTCCCGGGCCTGGAGCTGGCCGGCGAGGTGGCCGTCCTCGGCCCCGGCGCCACGCGGTTCTCGGTGGGCGACCGGGTGATGGCGGTGGTGGCCGGCGGCGCCCAGGCCGAGCTGTGCGCGGTGCACGAGCGCCTCGCCATGCCGATCCCGGCGGCCACGGCCTGGGAGGAGGCGGGCGGTTTCCCCGAGGCGTTCACCACCGCCCACGACGCGGTGTTCACCCAGTGCGGGCTCACCATCGGCGAGCGACTGTTGGTGTCCGGTGCGGCGGGCGGCGTGGGGACGGCGGCCGTGCAGCTGGCGGTGGCCGCCGGCGCCACGGTGACGGCCAGCGTGCGCAACGACGCCATGCGGCCGCTGGTTGCCGCGCTGGGCGCGACGGTGACGGTGGTGGCGCCCGACAAGGCCGCCGGGACGGGTCCCTACGACGTCGTGCTCGAGCTGGTCGGCGCCCCCAACCTGGCCCTCGACCTTGCAGAGCTGGCGGTCGGGGCCAGGGTGGCGGTGATCGGCGTCGGAGGGGGGAGCCGCAGCGAGATCGACCTGCGGTGGCTGATGGAGCGGCGGGCTGTCCTGCGCGGGTCCACCCTGCGGGCCCGACCGCTGGAGGCCAAGGCCGACGCGGCCCGTCGCATGGAGGCGCACGTCCTGCCGCTGTTGGCGCGCGGCGCCGTCACCGTGCCGGTGGCCGCCACCTTCCCGCTGGACGAGGTGGCGCAGGCCTACGAGCGGTTCGAGGCGGGCGGGAAGTTCGGCAAGGTCGTCCTCGTCATCTGAGCGACCGCAGGGCGACAATCCCGCCGCCGGCCATTGAGCGCCCGGCGTTGGTCGTCTGCACGACCCCCAACTCGTCAAGGCCCACGGTGGTGTTGTCGCAGCCGCCGGCGGCGCGGGCCTGGTAGTTCACGGCCAGCCCCCTGGGCGTAACCACCTCGCCTGCCGCCGTCCGTCCCTCGAGCCCCGACCAGCGCACGGACACCGACGGGTCGTCGCAGCGGGCGAACACCTCCGACCAGACGACGGGCGCCACGAGGCGGTCGCCGCCCGCCTCCAGGTGGCGGATCACCGTGGCGTCGCCGGTGGCGAGGTCGGTGACCTCGCCCTGCCAGTGACCGGCCAGGCCCGCGGACGGCGACACCCGGAGCCGGTACGGCCGGCGGGGCTCCCACGGGTAGTCGCGGGTGTTCGGGTCGTCCGGCGTGCTGGCGAGGGTGGACTCGGTGCCCCGCAGCAGGCCACCGCCGGGCGCGTAGCCGCCCCAGTTCACCGCCCGCCCGCCACGGTGACGGGCATTCCATTGGAGGCCGACGTGGGCGCCACCCCGGTCGGCGCCGCCGGCGAAGCTCACCTGCAACGCCCAGAAGTACAGGCTGTCCACGGCCGGCGGAACCAGCACCTCCAGCACGGCCGACACCTCGACGAGTGACGCGGACGGCCCGAGCATCCAGGTGAGGTGGAACGACGACGCGCCGTTCGACGAGGTCGGTCGGCCCGTGGTGCGGAGCCGGTTCGCCGGCAGCCAGGGCAAGCGCGCCACCCGCGGAACCTACTGCTCCAGCTGCGCACGGGACAGCAGGATGGGCGCCTACGTCGACTCGGGGTCGCAGCGGCTCCGCCGGCGCCACCGGAGGGCCACGGCGACGGCGGCGATGAACCACACAGCGGCCAGGATGACGGCCAGGCCGGCGCCGTAATCGCGGGGCAGGATCGATGGGTTGGTCGACACCCGCCCGTACCCGCGCACGAACGGCACCGCGAACAGCGCCACAAGGGCCGACACGATGAGCGCCGCCTGCACCGGTCCCCGGGCCCTCGCCGGCACGACCTTGGCCACGCACCAACCGAGGAACACCACCACCGGCGCGAGCAGAAGGTCGTGCACGAGGGCGGCGCCGAGCACGAATCGGGCCGACTCCCCCGGCCGGGTCTTGGCGGGATCGGACACCAGCCCCCAGGCGCCGACGGTGATCACCACCCAGCCGAGCCCGGCTGCGGGCCAGCACAGGCGGCCGGTCGGGGTCTCCCCCTCGTGCCCGCCGGCGCCCGGCGCCGTCACCGGACCACCAGCCTGGTGACCCACTTGGTCTGCAGAACGCCCGGCCGGTTGGGGCCGATCAGGCGCACGGGAAAGCCGTGGTCGATGTGGAGCGGCTCGCCGAACAGGTCGAGGGCGAGCAGCGTGTCGACGTCCGTCGCGTGGTCCTCGTTCAACGTCGACGAGCGGTACGCCCCGCGGCGCTGGAGCGATTCGACCTTCACCGTGGCCCCCTTCCGGGCGCCTGCCATCTCGAGCAGGTCGCGCACCCGCACCCCCGACCACCTGGCGGTGGAACTCCAGCCCTCGACGCAGGCGATGGGCAGCACCGCCCCGTGCTGCGGCATGGCCCGTAGGTCGGCCAGGCTCAGCGACAAAGGGAGGGTCACGCCGCGACCCTTCACCGTCAGCCGGAAGGCCGGGTCGTTGGCGGCGGCGACGACCTTGGCGCCCGAGGCCGTCTTGTTCACCGGCAGTCCCTGGGGGCCCGTCTTGGGGCGGCGGGGCGCCAGCAGGCCGAGGCGGTCAAGCGGGCGCACGGTCTGGCCCAGCGTCACCAGCGTCAGCAGCCCGGACGCCGCGAACGCCGCGCCCAGCAGGCCGCGGCGCGTCAGGCCGCCGTCGAGGTGCTCATGCGCCTCCACGGTGGCGTCGCCTGACCGGCGCCGGCGGATGACGTCGGCCGTCACGGGCAGCTTGGCCCCGATGTGCGCCACCAGCCCGCCGATGGTGATCCAGGCGACCCAGTAGTGGGTGGCCGGGAAGTTGAAGTGCCAGGGGTACCAGCGGGCGATGTTGGCCACGCCGCTGAACAGCATGAAGAGCGATCCGCCCACCAGCGGGACGAGGCTGATGCGCTCCACCGCGTGGGTGACGGTGCGCACCGGCGGCCACGACCAGAAGCTCGGGTAGACGACCCACAGCTTGGCCAGCAGCAGCGGAACGGCGGCGATGCCCGTGGCCACGTGGAGGCCCTGGGTGATCCGGTAGAGGCCGGCCGGGCGGGCCGGCCACGCGAACCAGCCGGGCGGGCGCTGGATGAGGTGGGACAGCAGCCCGGTGAGGAAGCAGACGGTGAAGGCGATGCCGAGGGAAAGTCCCAGCCACGCCGCCGCCCGCCGGTCGTGCAGCGGGCTGGCGAACGTCTCGGACGTCACCGGCGGCCGGGGCAGGGTCCGCCCCGCGCCGGCCCCGACACCGGTGTCGGCACCGGGCGGCGCGGGCGCAGTCATCGCCGGTCGAGCTGGGCGAACCAGCGTCCTTCTCCGAACCAGACGGCGGCGCGGGCGAAGCCGGCCAGCCGGCCCACCGCGTCGACGCCGTCCGCCCCCACCAGGGCCCACGGGAACCAGGGCCCGTGGTCCGCCCCCCGCTCCACGCGCGCCCGGATGACCCGGCTCGACACGCCGGGTGGCTCCACCTCCACGAGGACCCGACCGGCCGGGTTCAGCAGGACCGCCACCCGGCGCAGGAGGGCCACGGCGTCGCCGCCGATGCCGATGTTGCCGTCGAGCAACAGGGCCGTCCGCCACCGGCCGGCGCCCGGCACGTGGCCGAAGATCGACCGTTCGAGGACGGGCGCGCCGGTCCTGCGGGCCAGCCGCACGGCGGCGGGCGAGGCGTCGACACCAAGGGCCATCACACCTCGGGAGGCGAGCTCCAGCGTGTGGCGGCCCGGGCCGCACCCCACGTCGAGCACCGGCGCCACCGCCCGATCGAGCACGGCGCCCTCCTCGGCCGTCGGGGTGCGCTGCCAGCGGTCGAGGGCCAGCGTCAAGGCGGCGCCGTCACTGGCCCGCAGGATCGTCGGCGACGGGTCGGCGATCACCGTCACTGGTGCACCATCCCTTCGGGATGTCGCATCAGCGAGTTGCTCATGGACCGGCCTCCCGGGCCGGTCACGACACCACCGCCCGGTCGGCGCCCAACCGGTGCACGGCCTGTGCGAACCGCGAATGCGGAACCTCGGCGGCAACGGCGAGCGCGTCGTCGAAGCGGTCGACGTCGCGCAGCGTCGGCAGCGTGGCGACGCGCAGGCCGAGGGCACGCAGCCGACGGCGCTGGATCGCCCCGGTGGACGGTGTGCTCATGGGCACGCCGATCAGCGCCCGCCGCTGCGGGCGATGGAGCCCGAGGGCCCACCAGCCACCGTCCGGCGCGGGCCCGAGCACGGCGCCCGTGCCCGGCGCCTCCAGGGCGGCAATGGCCGAGCCGAGGAGGGCGACGGTCACCTGCGGCGTGTCCATGCCGATCTGGACGGCGGGCCCGCCGGCATCGTCCCAGGCATTGGCCAGCCGCTCGTCGAGGCCGTCGCCCCGCTGGGGGAACACGCGGAAGCCGGCCGGCAGCCACGGGCCGGGCGACCCGTCGAGGGCGAGGACCGGGCGAGCCCCGGCTGCGGCCACCGTCTCCAGCGTGTCGGCCAGCGCCGCCTCGGCCAGCGCCGCCGCCTCGGCCGGCGTGCAAGGCGGGCACAACCTGGTCTTGCTGTGGCCCGGCACCGGGGCCTTGGCCATCACGAGAAGGTTCACGCCTGCCTCGCCACCGCCGCCATGTCGCGCGTCGTCCGCAGCGTGCCGCGGAGCGTGCCGGTGACCTTCGACCGGCCCGAACGGACCCGGTACACCACGGGCACCTCGGCGATGTGCCATCCGGCCCGGGCGGCCCGCAGCACCATCTCGAGCGGCCAGCCGAACCGGCGGTCCTCGATGGCGAGGCCGAGGAGGCCTTCCCGGGACGCCGCCCGCATGGGGCCGAGGTCGGTGACAGGCACGCCGGCCCGCCGGCGCAGCCCCGCAGCCAGGGCCCTGTTGGCGAGACGGGCGTGCAGTGGCCACGCCCCCGGCTCGGGGCGGCGGGCGCCGAGCACCAGGCCGGCCGACCCGTCGAACACAGGACCGGCGACCAGCGGGAGCTGCACCGGGTCGAGCGACGCGTCGCAGTCCATGAAACACACGACGTCGGCGGTGGCGGCCACCAGGCCGGCGAAGCAGGCGGCGCCGAAGCCGCGTCGGGGCTCGTCGACGACCCGGGCGCCGAGCCGGCGGGCCAGCGCCGCCGACCCGTCCGTCGAACCGTTGTCCACCACGATCGGGTCGTAGCCGGCCGGCATGCGGCCCAGCACCCAGGGCAGGGCCTCGGCCTCGTCGAGGACGGGAAGCACGACGTCGGGCATGAGGAAAACGTACGCCCCGGCCGCTCCGGGGGCGGCTGCGTCGTGCTTACGGTTCGCGAAACTCACGGCCCACCGCCGTCGGCAGCGGACACCCGCCCGTACGCTCGCACCATGCCCACCCGCCCGTCGCCGGTTGACGGCGCCTCCCCCGCTCGGGTTGCGGCAAAGCCGGTCGCTGTACGACGTCGTGCGCCGCAGGCGGCGGCCGGCGAGCCGGCGGGGGATGCGACAGGAACGGTCGCTGTACGACATTGCGTGCCGCAGGTGCCGGGAGACACGGGCCCGGCGGGCGGCACAACGTTCCGGGCCTGGGCCGGGCCGGTGGTGTGGGTCGGGCTCGTGGCCACGGCGGTAGTGGCCGGCGGCGCCGTGCGTGACAACCCGCGTGCCCACATCGGCGCGGCGCCGTTCGTGGGGACGTGGTCGGCGGTCATCGGCTGGCGGCTGCTGCCGGCGTTGATCGTGGCTGCAGCCGCCCTCGCCTACGGGCCCCGATCGGCCGACCGGCTGCGGTGGCGTGCCCTGCTCGCCGCATCCGCAGCCGGCGCGCTGGTGTGGTCGGTCGCCCTGGCGTGGGCCGACGGCGCCCGCTCGATCGCGGCGCCGCTGGCGACCCGCTACGAGTATTTGGCGGCCGTGCCGAGCGTCCGCTCGGTCGGCGGTTTCCTGCGCGGCTTCGTCGACGCCGTGCCCACGTACCCGACGCACGTGAAGAGCCACCCGCCCGGCATGGTGCTGCTGCTGTCGGCGTTGGACCGGCTCGGTCTCGGTGGCGCCGGCCCGGCGACCGTCGTCGTGCTGGTGGGCGGCGCCCTTGCCGGCGTCGCTGCCCTGGTCGCCCTGCGGGAGCTGGCCGGTGAGCTCGCCGCCCGCCGGGCCGCCCCGTTCGTCGCCATGGGACCGGCGGCGGTGTTCCTGGCCACCTCGTCCGACGCCCTGTTCGCCGGCGTGTCGGCATGGGGCATCGCCCTGGTCGTGCTGGCCACCGGTCGCGTCGGACGGCGGTCCAACGCGCTGGCTGGCGCCGGCGGGCTCCTCCTCGGGGCCACCGTCTTCCTGAGCTACGGCCTGGCCCTGCTGCTCGTCGTCCCCGCCGCGGTCTGCGCCCACCGGCGGCGCCTCGACGTCGCCGCCGTCGCTGTCGCCGTGGTGGCGGCCGTCGCCCTCGCCTTCGCCGCCGGCGGGTTCTGGTGGCTCGACGGCCTGGGCGCCGCCCGCGCCGCCTACGCACGGGGCGCATCGACCCTGCGTCCCTATGGCTACTTCGTCGTCGCCAACCTGGCCGTGTTCGCGGTGGTCGTCGGCCCGGCCACGGCGTCCGCCCTCGGCCGCCTCCGCGACCGCCGGGTGTGGCTGCTGGTGGGCGCAACCCTCCTGGCGGTGGCGGCGGCTGACGTGAGCGGCCTGTCGAAGGGCGAGGTGGAGCGCATCTGGCTCCCGTTCGCCCCCTGGGTCGCCCTGGCCTGCTGCGCCGTCGGTACCCGGACGCGCCCGTGGCTGGCCGCCAACCTGGCCACCGCCGTCGGTCTCCAGGTCCTGCTGCGGTCGCCGTGGTGACCGCCGCGCCCCCGGGCCGCATCCTCGTGGTGGACGACGACGCCACCGTGGCTGAGGTGCTCACCCGCTACCTCGAACGGGAGGGGTTCGCCGTCGACACGGTTGGCGACGGCGAGGCCGCGCTCGCCGCCGCCGCCTCCTCGCCGCCCGACCTGGTGGTACTCGACCTCATGCTCCCCGGCATCGACGGCCTGGAGGTCTGCCGCCGACTGCGGGCCGCCGGCACCGCCCACGTGCCGGTCGTGATGCTCACCGCCCGGGGCGACGAGGGAGACCGGGTGGCCGGCCTCGATATCGGAGCGGACGACTACGTGGTCAAGCCGTTCTCGCCCCGCGAGCTCACCGCCCGCGTGAAGGCCGTCCTCCGCCGGGCCCAGGGCGGCGGGCCCGAGACGAGCAACGGCGCCGGAGCGATCGACCCGATCCTGCGCAGCGGCGAGGTCGAGGTCGACACCAACGCCCACGTCGTGCGGGTCGGCGGCCGAGAGGTCGCCCTCACCGTGCGCGAGTTCGACCTGCTGGCGTTCCTCGTCCGCCACCCCGGCCAGGTCTTCCGCCGGGAGGAGTTGTTCGAGCACGTCTGGGGCTGGACATTCGGCGACACGGCCACCGTCACCGTCCATGTCCGCCGCCTGCGGGAGAAGGTCGAGCCGGACCCGTCGGCGCCCGCCCGCATCGTCACCGTGTGGGGCGTGGGCTACCGGTTCGAACCGTGAGGCCCGCCTCCGCCGCCGTCGTGGCCGCCGCCGGCCTCGCCCTGGCTGCCGCCGTCTCCGCCATGGTGGGCACACCCACGTCGGACGCCGCCCAGCTGGTGGGCTTCGCCGTCGGCGGCGCGGCTGTGGCCGGCGTGGCCGGCACCGGGCTGCTGCACACCCTGCGCCGGCGCTCGACGCGCGCCCAGGCCGTGGTGGTGGCCCTCACGTCGGTGGTCGCCGTCGGCGTCGGCGCCACCGCCGCGGCCGACGCCATGTTCCTGTCCACCCACGACTACGGCGCCCTGCTGGTGATCCTGGTGTCGGCCGGCACGGTGGGACTCATCGCCGCCCTCGTGCTCGGCGACCGCCTCGTCGCCGCCAGCCGGTCCCTCGGCGACGTGGTGCAGCGCATCGGCGACGGCGGCCCCCCGATCGCGGGCGACGACGACCGCGCCGCACCCGAGGAGCTGGCCGCCCTGGGCCGCCAGCTGGAGGACATGTCGGGCCGGCTGGAGGCGGCCCGGGGCCGGGAGCGGGCGCTCGATGCCTCCCGCCGGGAGCTGGTGGCGTGGGTGTCGCACGACCTGCGCACGCCGCTCGCCGGCATCCGGGCCATGGTCGAGGCGCTGGAGGACGGCGTCGTGACCGACGCCATGACCGTCGACCGCTACCACCGCACCATGCGCCTCGAGGTCGACCGCCTGGCCGGTCTGGTGGACGACCTGTTCGAGCTCAGCCGCATCCAGGCCGGCTCCCTCGAGCTGCACCTCGAGTGGGCGTCGCTGTCCGACCTGGTGTCCGACGCGCTGGCCGGGGCGTCGCCGGTGGCGTCGGCCAAGGGCGTCCTGCTGGCCGGCTCCTTCAGTGGCGTGGCGACCGAACTGGAGGTGGCCACGCCCGACGTGCTGCGGGTACTGCGCAACCTGCTCGACAACGCCATCCGCCACACCCCGCCCGAGGGCGAGGTGCGCCTCGACGCCGGCGTGGTGGGCAACCATGCGGTGGTGTCCGTGCACAACTCGTGCGGGGGCATCCCGCCCGGCGACCTCGACCGGGTCTTCGACCTGGCCTTCCGGGGCGACGCGGCCCGCACGCCCGAGCACGACGGCGGCGCCGGCCTCGGGCTGGCCATCGCCCGAGGGATCGTCGAGGCCCACCGGGGCGACATCGAAGTCGGCAACGAGAACGGCGGCTGCCGCTTCACCGTGCGCCTGCCCCTGCCCACCGCCGGCGCCGGCGCCGGCGCCGGCGCCGGCGCATGAGGGTCCTCGTCACCGGCGGGTCCGGGTTCGTCGGCTCCCACGTGGTCGACGCCCTGGTCGACGCCGGCCACGGCGTCCGTGTCCTCGACCGCGCCGCGCCGGCGTACCCGAACCCGGGCGCCGAGTACCGCCAGGCCGACGTCCGCCACCGCGCTTCGTGGGACGGCGCCCTCGACGGCGTGGACACGGTGTGCCACCAGGCCGCCCGCGTCGGCCTCGGCGTCGACATGGGGGATGTGGCCGACTACGTGGCCGACAACGACACAGGCACGGCCGAACTGCTCCACGCCGTCCACCGCAACGGGTTCCGGGGCCGGCTGGTGCTGGCCAGCAGCATGGTCGTGTACGGCGAGGGGCTGTCGGTGTGCGCCGACCACGGGCCCGTGCGGGCGGCGCCCAGGGCCCCCGCCGACCTCGACGCCGGCCTGTTCGAGCCCCGCTGCCCGGCCTGCGCCGAGCCGCTCGACCAGGGCGAGGTGGACGAGGACGCGCCGAGCGACCCCCGCAACGTCTACGCCGCCACCAAGCTGCACCAGGAGCACCTGTGCGCGGCCTGGGGCCGGGAGACGGGCGCCCCGGTCACCGCCCTGCGCTACCACAACGTCTACGGCCCCCGGATGCCCGCCGGCACGCCGTACGCAGGCGTGGCCAGCATCTTCCGCGCCGCCCTCGCCGCCGGCCGGGCGCCCCAGGTGTTCGAGGACGGCGGCCAGCGGCGGGACTTCGTCCACGTCACCGACGTGGCCCGGGCCAACGTCCTCGCCCTCACCGCCCCCGATGCCGTGGCGGGCGCCTTCAACGTGGCCAGCGGGCACGTCCACACGGTGGGCGACCTGGCCACCGCCCTCGCCGGCGCCGACGGCCGTCGCCTCGCCCCTGTCATCACGGGGAAGTGGCGCCTGGGCGACGTCCGCCACGTGGTCGCCTCGGCCCGCCGGGCCCGCGAGGTCCTCGGCTTCGAGGCCACCGTCCCCTTCGCCGCCGGCGTCGCCGCCCTGACCACCGAACCCGCCGTTTCGGCCGAGGCGGTGGAGGCAGTGGAGGCGGCGAGGAAACGGGCCGCCTCCCGGTAGCGGAGGGGCAGAGCCGATGTTCGGGTACAACCGCAGGTATGTCAGGCTGTACAGATGGCAGAGCGGGGGGCGGACTCGTGAGCGCCGCCGTCACCACGACCCACGACGAGGCGGCGGAACCGGCCCAACGGCCGCCCAGCCCCGTCGCCCCCCTGGCGCCCGTGCGCACCATGACGGCCCGGTTCTTCCTGCTCCTGCTCGTGTACCAGACGTTCCACCAGCTCGAGCACGGCATCGAGACGGTGCAGCTCAACCTCCTCCACCACACCTCCGCGAACACGCTCATCAACGGCATCGATTTCGAGTACGTCCACTTCGGCGCCAACGCCCTGCTGCTCTACGGGCTGTTCGCCGTCGTCATCGGTGCCGGCGCGCGGACCCGCGCCTGGCTGAAGGTCAACCACCGGTGGGGCTGGTACGCCATGGTCGCCGCCCTGCTCGTGCAGACCTACCATGTGTTCGACCACACCGTCCGCCTCATCGAGTATGTCCAGTCGGGGGGCAGGCCGCCCGAGGGTACGCTCACCATCTGGGTGAACCCGGTGTGGTTCCACTTCGCCATCAACCTCACCGTCCTGGTCGGCATGTACTGCGCCTTCCTCGGCCTTCGCATGCACCAGTCGCTGCGCGCCCGGAACCAGCCCGTCCCCCCGGCGCGCAGGTCGACCTTCTAGTCGTCCAGGTTTGGCACCTGCCGACCGCCGGTACACGCAGAGCAGGATGCCCGCAGTGAGTCGCTCGACGGACCGTCCTCCCGGGCCGGTCATGCGCCGGCTCGACCCCGAGGACCGCTACGGGCTGCGCCTCACCCTGCTGGCGGTGGCGTTGGTGCTGGTGGCCGTGCCGTTCGGCCTGCTGCTCGACCAGGTGGTGCGCGACGGCCCGCTGGTGCGGGTGGACACCTCCGCCGCCAACGACCTCCACGGGTGGGTGCGGGGGTCACCGTCCGCCCTACGCGTCCTGAAGGTCGTGAGCTTCGCCGGGAGCCCGCCATGGCTCGCCGTCGTCGTCGTCGCCGCCGTGGCCTACGTGCTGCGCCGGCGCCGTGTCCGCCTGGCCGTCTTCCTCGTCGCCACCACCTTGGCCGGCGGCCTCATCGACACCGTCGTCAAGATCGCCGTCGACCGCGACCGGCCGTCCCTCGACGCCCCCGTCGCCACCGCCCACGGCCAGAGCTTCCCGTCGGGGCACGCCATGTCGTCGACCATCGCCTACGGCGCCCTCCTGCTCGTCCTCCTGCCCGCCCTGCCTCCCCGGGCCCGCCGGCCGGCCGTGGCCGGCGTCGTGGTGCTCGTCGCGGCGATCGGCTTCTCCCGGCTCGCCCTCGGCGTCCACTACATCACAGACGTGCTCGGCGGCTACGCCCTCGGGCTGGCGTGGCTGGCCGCGTCGACCGCCGCGTTCAGCGTGTGGCGGGTGGAGCGGGGGCGCAAGCCGGTGGAGCCGCTGACCGGCCTCGAACCGGAGGCGGGCGCCGATCTGCGCCCCTGACAGGCTGCCACCGCGAACCTGGGGGGTTCTGACCTCGTTGTGTCACTGCTACAAAGGAAGGTGAGCAGCGGCGCCACTTGAGGCGGAGCTTCACCCCGAGGGGCGGCCGCCCGGCACCCCTCGCCCGAGGCGATCCGCCGGCGTCGAGGAGGCAGCAGGTGGTTGCCTGGTCGGAAAGCGGAGCGGGGAGACGGGACGAGGCCCACGGCCGCCCCGACGCGGGCGGCCTGGCCGATCTGGCGCCCGTGCTGCTCTGGATGTCGGACGGTGACGGCAACGGCATGCAGTTCAACCTTCCCTGGCTGGCCTTCACAGGCATGGGATCCGGGCGGGCGGCCGGCCACGGCTGGCTCGACGCCGTCCACCCCGACGACCGCGAGCGCCGGCTGACCGCCCATCGGGAGGCGGCCGGCGCCCACCGGGCCTTCGAAGCCGAGCTCCGCCTGCGCCGCCGCGACGGGTCGTGGCGGTGGATGCTCGACCGCGGCGTGCCCATCGCCGGTGCGCCGGGCGCCGCTGCGCCCTCCGCCTACGCCGGCGCCTGCATCGACATCACCGAGCGCCGGGCCGAGGCGCAGGAGCTCCTGCGCAGCCGCGAGGACCTGCGTCTGGCCCTGGCCGCCGGGGACATGGGCACGTGGGTCTGGGACAGCCGCACCGGCCGGGTGACCAGGGACCGCAACCTCCAGGCCCTCTACGGCCTGGAAGGCGAGCCCACCGACAGGGACTTCGAAGAGTGGGTCCGGCTGGTGCACCCCGACGACCGGGAGCGGGTGGTCGCCGAGGTGGAGCGGGCGCTGTCGGAGGACGGCACCTACGAGCTCGAGCACCGCGTGGTCCGCCCGGACGGCCAGCTGCGCTGGCTGGCACGGCGGGGCGCGTCGTACCGCGACGACGACACCGGCGAGGTCGCGGGCACCCGGGGCGTGGTCGTCGACATCACCCAGCGCAAGCACGCCGAGGAGGAGCGCAACCGGCTGCTGGCCGCCGAGCAGGAGGCCAGGCGGGCGGCGGAGCGGGCCGCCGGCCGCGTGGCCCGCCTCCAGGCCGTGACGGCGGGGCTGTCCGACGCCCGCACCACGCCGGACGTGGCCGAGGTGATCGTCGAGCAGGGCACAGCAGCCATGGAGGCGGCCAGCGGTGCGGTGTGCATCCTGGCCGCAGGCGGCGACCAGCTCCGTGTGGTCCGCCACGTCGGCTACCACCTCAGCTCGATCGAGCGGTACCAGACGTTCTCCCTCGACGACCCCCTGCCCGCCAGCGAGGCTCTCCGGATCGGCGAACTGGTCATCCTCCGCTCCATTGAGGAGCGGGACGAGCGCTACCCGGTGCTGGCGGGCCTGGCCACCCGCAACGTCTCGTTCGCCGTCATCCCCCTGCTGGTCGGGGAACGCAGGCTCGGCGCCATCGCCCTGGGCTGGCCCGACCAGCGCAGCTTCGACGAGGCCGACCTGGCCTTCCTCACCGCCCTCGGCCAGCAGGCCGCCCAGGCCCTCGACCGGGCCCAGTTCTACGAGGCCGAGCACGAACGGGCCCAGCGCCAGGGCCTCCTGGCCGAGGCCAGCCGCCTGCTCGGGTCGACGCTCGACTACGAGGAGGCGCTGGGCGAGGTTGCTCGCCTGGCAGTGCCGGAGGTCGCCGACAAGGTGTCCGTGCACCTCCTGGAGGCTGGCGTCCTGCGCACCGTGGCCGTGGTGGGCACCGACCCCGACGAAGGGGACGACGGGCAGCGCGTCGACCGGCCCCCGTGGTGCTTCGGCGCCACCCAGCTGCTCGAGGTCACCGCCGGCGGGGAGTCCCGGCTGGTCGCCAAGGTGGAGGACGAGCATCGGCGGGCCTGGGTGGCCGACGGCGCCGACCCCGCCGACCTCGACCAGCTCGGCTGCCGGTCGGCGGCGGCCGTCCCCCTGCGCAACCGCGACGAAGCCCTCGGCGTGCTGGTGGTGGCGACGGGGCCGTCCGGGCGCCAGCTCGGCCCGGACGACGTGACGTTCCTTGAGGACGTGGCCGCCCGGGCCGCCACCGCCATCACCAACAGCCGTGCCCACCTGGCTCGCACGGCCATCGCCCACACCCTCCAACGCAGCCTCCTGCCGCCCGAGGTGCCCGTGCTGCCGGGTCTGGAGGTGGCGGCCCGCTACCGCCCGCTGGGCGACGACGTCGAGGTGGGCGGCGATTTCTATGACGTGTTCGCCGCCGGCGGCGGCCGGTGGGGCGTGGTCATCGGCGACGTGAGCGGCAAGGGCATCCCCGCCGCCTCGCTCACCGCCCTGGCCCGCTACACGGTGCGCACGGCGGCGGGAGGCGGGCTGGGCCCGTCGGGGGTGCTCGACGTCCTCAACAACTCGATTCTCGACGACGGGTCCGGAGAGCGGTTCTGCACCGTTGCGCTGGCCCTCATCCACCACGACGCGACCGGCGCGCACCTCTCCCTGTCGTGCGGAGGCCAGCCGCTGCCCATGCTGGTCGACCGCGAGGGCGACGTGCGGCCGCTGGGCGAGCCCGGCATGGCCATCGGCCTGTTCGCCAACCCGAAGCTCACCGACGTCTCCACCACACTCGGACCCGAGGAGATCCTGGTGCTCTACACCGACGGCGTGGTGGAGGCCCGCTCGCCCTCGGGGACCTTCGCCGACGGCCTGCTCGAGGAGACGCTCCGCGGGTGCGCCGGCAAGAATGCCGAGGCGGTGGCCGACACCATCGAGACGGCCCTGTTGGAGTTCGCCGGCGGCCGCCCCCGCGACGACACCGCCATCGTGGTCATCCGCCGTCCGCCCGGCATGTTCCACGAGCACTTCGCTCCGGGGCCGAGAGCGGTCCCCCGCGCCCGCCAGCGGCTGCGGGAGTGGCTGGGCATCCAGCTGGCGGGGGCGCCCGAACTGGCCGGCGACGTCCTGATGCTGGCCAACGAGCTCACCACCAACGCCGAGCGGGCCGCCCGCGCCGCGGTGGACGTCCACGTGAGCGTGGATGCCGACAAGGTGACGGTCGACGTGTCCGACGACGGCGAGGGTTTCGGCGGCCGCCTCCCGCCGCTCGCCATCCCCCCGGACGAGGCCATGGCCGGCCGGGGCATGCACATCGTGAGCAGCCTGGCCGACCAGTCCATCGTGCGCTCGGGCTCGCGGGGCACCCTGTTCCGCTGCATCCTCTACCGGCCTCAGGGCTCCCTGGCACCGCCCCGCTGAGCCGGGTGGCTGTCAGCCGGACCGATCGAACTCAGGACACGCTGAGGCCGAGGGAGCGAGCCGCAGTCGCCTGCGCCTGGTCCCGGGTGACGAATGCGAGCTGATCCCCGTCCGCAAGGCGAGCGGCCACGTCGAGCGCCACGGCGAGATGCATGGCATCCAGCGTGCGCACGCGGTGGTCGACGACGACTTGGTATGCCCTCGGCATCACCACGTCCGGTCGGAGCAGGACCAGCGACATGGGACCTCCCCCGCTGCAGTCGGCATCGAAGCGCGCCATCAGGCCCAGCGGGCCACCTGGACCCATCCGGCGCCGTGCTCGGCGAGCGGCGTGGGCGGCACTGGCGAACTCGACGCGGGCCAGCTCGCTGGACACGACCGCATCGTCGCCCTCCAGCAATTGCGCACGAAGGGACGTGTGGTCGGCCTCGTCGGGGAGGTAGGCCCGCACGATGGCGCTGGTGTCGGCGTAGATCAGCGTGACGCCCGTTCGGCGTCAAGGGCGTCGCTCACCGCTGTTCCGCTCCCGCTCCAGGCCGACCCCACGTCCGCATGGGAGGGAACGTCGGCTGTCGGCTCCGGCGGCACGTACAGCATCCCCTCGGCAGCCAACCAGGCTCGCACGCGGCCTTGGGCATCCAACGGCGGGACGGCAGCGCTGAGGGCCTCGACCACCACCGCCTGCATCGACCGTCCTTCGGCCGCTGCCCGAGCCCGCAGACGTTCGTGGAGCTCGTCGTCGATCCGGGTGATCAGCTGTCCCACGGCGTCCATGATAGCAACTACACCTCTCCACGCTATCAACCGCACGACGGCGCCACACGCTCGCAACTCCTTCGAGTGAGGATCGGTCGGTCGGTGCCCGGGGTGGGATTCGAACCCACATGGGGCCGAGGCCCCAGGGGGGTTTAAGCCCCCCGCGTCTGGCCAGTTCCGCCACCCGGGCGCCTGCGGGCCACCGTAGCGGGAGCACCCCGGAACGCCCCGGAGTTCATGGCAGTTCGAGGGTGAAGGCCATGATCGAAAAGTCGGGAGAGAAGACGACGTCGCGCTCCGGCACCCGCCGGAAGCCGGCCCGCGTGTAGATGCGATGGGCGTCGGTCATGGACTCGGTGGAGTGCAGGACCGCCCTCACGGCTCCGGCCTCCCTCGCCCGGTCGAGGCAGGCGCGGAGGAGCGCGGTCCCGATGCCGCGGCCACGGGCGTCGGGCGCCACGCCCAGCATGCGGATGCCGAACTCCCCTGTGACCAGACCCTCCGACCACCGCGACGCGGGGTCCTGCACCAGCGTGACGGTTCCCAACACCCTGGCGTCCGCCACGGCCACCAGCACGGTGGCGCCGGTGACGCGGTCGGCTACGTCCCGCAGGTCGGCGCCGTAGTTGTCGCTGAGCACGATGTCGGCGACCGTGCCGTAGGCGGCGAGCGTCACGTCCCCCGCCTCCGTCAGCTCGTCGGGCGCGACAGGGCGGATATCCACCGTCACGCCGGGCCCGGGTGGCGGACCGCATGCACCGATCGACCTACAGGATCCACTGCTTGAGGTAGCCCTCGCGCCGGTCGGCCCAGTCCTCGGACGTGATGGCGTAGCGCACGTGGTCCTCCCACGTGCCGTCGATCTCCAGGTAGCGGACGGCGGTGCCCTCGTCGCGCAGGTCGAGCTTCGTCGCCACCCGCCGGCTGGCCGTGTTGCGGGGGATGACGGCGATCTGCAGGCGGTGCAGGTCGAGATCCTCGAAGGCGAACCGGAACGCCACCACCGCCGCCTCGGGCGTATAACCGTTGCCGGCGCGCGCCTCGTCGATCCAGTAGCCGACATAGGCGTTCTGGAAGGCGCCCCGCTGGACGCCGTTCAGGTTGATCTCGCCCGCGAAGCGGCCCTCCACGAAGATGCCGAAGCCGTAGCCGCTCCCCATCTGCCGCTCCCGGTCGCGCGCGCTGCAACGGGCCGAGAAGGCGCGGTGGTCCTCCACCACGTCGGGGTGTCCCGGAGACGCACGGGGCTCCCACCTGGTGAGCCAGCCCCGGCACCGACGGCGGACCTCGCGCCACTGCTCGAAGTCCTGCGGCACGATGGGTCGCAGCAGCACCCGGCGGCCCCGGAGCTCGACAGGCAGCTGCCTGATCACAGGCCCACCGACCCTTCGGGACGGTCGACCTGTGAGTTGCACATGGACCGTCCTCCCGGGCCGGTCACCGGTGCACCATCCCTTCGGGATGTCGCACCTGTGAGTTGCACATGGACCGTCCTCCCGGGCCGGTCACCGCGCCGCCCCGATGGCGCTCAGCGCGGCGGGATCTTCGAGCGACGAGAGGTCCCCAGGATCCTCACCTATCGCCACCGCCCGCACAGCCCGCCGCAGCACCTTGGCGTTGCGGGTCTTCGGCAGGGCGGCGGTGAAGCGCACCGCCGACGGACGGAACGGGTGGCCCAGTCGCTCGCCCACCACGTCGGTGAGCTCGGCGCGCAGCGCGTCGGTGGCCTCGGCGCCCGGCACGAGCACCACGAAGCACCACAGCGCCTCGCCCTTCACCTCGTGTGGCACTCCCACGGCCGCAGCCTCCACCACCAGTGGGTGCGACACCAATGCCGACTCCACCTCGGCCGGCCCCAGGCGCTTGCCGGCCAGCTTGATGGTGTCGTCACTGCGGCCGTGGAGGAACCAGGCCCCGTCCTCGTCGACCGACGCCCAGTCGCCGTGCACCCAGACGCCGGGCCACCGGCTCCAGTACGTCTCGATGTAGCGCTCGGGGTCGTTGTACAGGCCGCGGGTCATGCCTGGCCACGGCTCGGTGCAGACCAGCTCGCCCACCTTGCCCCGCACGGGCGTGCCGTCCTCGCCGTAGACGTCCATGGCCATGCCGAGCGCCGGGCCCCCGAGGGACATGGGCTTGATCGGCTCCACCGGATGGGGCGTGAGAAAACAGGCGCCGACCTCGGTGCCGCCCGACACGTTGATCACCGGGCAGCGGCCGGCGCCCACCACCTCGAAGTACCAGTACCACGGGTCGAGGTTCCACGGCTCGCCCGTCGACGCCAGCACCCGCAGGGCCGAAAGGTCGTGCGCCTTCACTGGCGCCTCGCCGGCGGGCATGAGGGCGCGTATGAAGGTGGGGCTCAGGCCCACCATGGTGACGCGGTGACGCTCGAGGAACGCCCAGATGCGGTCGGGCCCGGGCCAGTCGGGGGCGCCGTCGAACAGGGCGACGGTGGCGCCGTTGGCCAGGGTGGCGACCACCTCCCACGGGCCCATGATCCAACCCATGTCGGTGAGCCAGAACAGGGTGTCGTCGGGCCGCATGTCGAACTGGAAGGCGGCTTCCTCCGCCACCTTCACGCCGAAGCCGGCGTGAGCGGCGACGGTGCCCTTGGGCCGGCCGGTGGTGCCGGACGTGTAGGCGATGAACAGCGTGTGCTCGCTGTCCACCATCCGTGTGGGGAACGGCTCGGCGGCCGGCGCCGGCCAGTCGAGCGACCCCGGCGGCACGACGCCGGCCGCGCCGGCGGCGCCCGGGCGGCGCACCACGACCACCGTCTCCAGCGTGGGCACCGACGCCGCCGCCTCGGCCGCCACCGTGCCCATGTCGACGACCTTGCCCCGGCGGACGGTGCCGTCGGCGGTGATCAACACCTTGGCCCCGGCGTCGACCAGCCGGTCCGCCACGGCGGGGGCGCCGTACCCGCTGAACAGTGGCAGGAACACGGCGCCGACCTTCATGACGCCGAACAGGGCGGCCACCGTCTCGGGCAACATGGGCAGGAAGATCCCGACGCGGTCGCCCTCGCCCACGCCACGGGAGGCCAGCAGGGCGGCCAGGCCGTCGGCCTCCGCCCGCAGTTCGGCCCACGTCCACCGGCGCACCTCGCCTTCCTCGCCCTCCCACACCAGGGCCGGCCCGTCGGGGCGGGCAGCGGCGTGGCGGTCGACGCACAGCTCGGCCACGTTCATGCGCCCGCCGTTGAACCAGGTGGCCCATTCGGGCCCCCGGCTGGTGTCGAGCACCGACGTGTACGGCGTGGCGAAGGGCACGTCGAGGAAGCGGACGACGGCGTCCCAGAACCACTCCGGCTCCTCTACCGAACGGGCCCGCAGGGCCGCGAAGTCGGCGATCCCCTCGGCCGCCATGAAAGCGCCCAGGTTGGTGGCGGACGGATCGCCCGGGAACCACACCGGCTTTCCCTCCACCGTGGCCGTCATGCGCTGCACCTTAACGATGGCGACGCCGGCTGGCAGGAGGCCGAGTCACGCCTTTCCGGCGATGCGCCCCTCGGGTGTGGTGGCGGCGATCCGCGGCCGGCGCCCCTCGCCGCCCGCCTCCTGCCCGCCCCGAAGGAGGGCCAGCTCCTCGGCCAGGATGCGGGTGCGCTCCTCCAGGCGGGAGACCTCCCACGACAGGTGCATGCACACGAGGAGGAGGAACAGGATGGCGCCGAGGAACACCACGCTCGGCCCGTAGGCGACGCCGAGCGACGTGGCCACGCGGTCGATGACCGTGCGCCCGAGGCCGACCACGATGCCGCCGATGCCGACCGAGATCCACAGCAGGGCGTACTTCTCCCGCAGCTGGCGGCGGCGGACGAGTTCCAGCATCACGGCCACGTTGAGCAGGGCCACCACCAGGATGAACACGTCGAGCCGGCGCATCAGCCCACCTCGACCTTCGGCGGCGCCGGTGCGGGAGCGGTGGCCGGGCCGGCCCCAGGGCTGACTCGCGCCCGGTGGACGGCCACCACGAGGAGCAGGCGCACCACGTGGAAGGTGGCGGTGACCGGGTTGGTGGACGCCGTGCCAGTCTCCCGCCTGCGCATGTGGATGGGGATCTCGGTGACCCGCAGGCCGGCGTCGGCCGCCAGCAGCAGCGCCTCCACCGTGTCGGAGAGGTACTCCGACGGGTACACGCGGGAGAAGTACTCGACGGCGGGGCCGCCGAAGGCGCGGAAGCCGCTGGTGGTGTCGGTGATGCGGGTGCCGAGGCGGCGCGACACGATCGACGAGAGCAGCCGCATCACGGTGCGCCGGGCCGGCGCCAGTGCGTACCCGTGCTCGAAGCGGGAGCCGACCACGACGTCGACGTCGCCCCGCTCCAACCGGCGCAGCAGCAGGCTCGCCTCGTCGGGGTCGTGCTGGCCGTCGCCGTCGAGCTGGAGGACCGTTTCGTACCCGTGCTCGACGGCGTAGCGCAGACCCGTGCGCACCGCCGCGCCGACACCGAGGTTGAACGCATGTCGCAGCACGATGGCGCCGGCCGCCCGGGCGGCGGCGCCGGTGCCGTCGGTGGACCCGTCGTCGACCACCACGACCTGGGCCGACAGGGCCTCGCTGGTGGCGGCCACCACGCCGGCGATGGCGCCTTCCTCGTTCAGCGCGGGGACGATGACGAGCAGGTCCGCCACAGCCCCGAGCCTATCCCGACGGGTCGTCCCGAAGCCTGACCGGTCCCTTGCGGGCGCCCCGCAGCCGGGCGGTGACCAGCCGGACGGCCAGCGCCACCAGTGCGGCCCGGGCTGCCCACGCCCACGCCACCGGCCACGCCCGCAGGCCGGCGTAGCTGATCCACGACGGGTGGTCGGGGGTGAAGCGCTGGGCGAAGCGGAAGGCGGCGGGCGACGCCACCGGGCAGAACACCCGCGCCACCGGGTCGCCCGGCTCGCCCTGCATGGACAGGTGCGGATCACGGTCGTCGGCCGAGGCGCGCAGCGCCACGCCGGGCAGGATGATCTCGAACGGCGCCGGCGTGGGCGCCGGCAGTGCGTACGTGGTGAGGGGCTCGGGCTGGTCGGTCTGCTCCCCCGTGCGGGGCGCCTGGGCGGCTCCCGCCGCCGTGCGCACCTCGAGGGTGGCTGGCGCCGGCGTGGCCAGCCCGAGGGCGAACGCCTCGGCCCGGCACGGCGGCGTCACCCGCACCAGGGGCGTGTTCACCCTGCCCACGGCCCACGTCTGCTCCACCACCGGCGCCAGCCGGCCGATGAGCCCGTCGACATAGACGAGGTCCACCTGTCGGCGCACCGTGTCCACCTCGAACGTCGTCATGAAGGCCGCGATGGCGGCGAGGACGACCCAGCCGCCACGGGGCCCGGCCACCACGAAGGCGGACGCCGCCACCACGACGACGGTGGCCACCAGGGCCGGATACAGGTGCCGGCCGACCACGCTGCTGTTGCCGCCGAAGACGACGAAGATCACCACGAGCATGGTGGCCACCGCCACGAACACGGCCGAACCGAACCAGACCAGGGCGGCCGCCTCCTGCCTGCGGCGGCGGACGAGGGACACGACCACGGCGGCGGCGAGGAGGGCGGCGCCCGCCAGCGAGACCACCCACATGTAGCGCCCGAGCTGGCGGCCGGCGAGCTGCGAGTCCCAGAAGCCGGCGGTGGCGTCGCGCAGGTGGCGTCGCAGCCCGGCGAAGGTATGGGGGATGTCCGGCTGGAGCGGGCCGGTGATGCGGTCGACCTCCTCGTCGGCGCTCAGTGAGCCGTACTGCGCCAGGTTCCACGCCAGCCACGGGCCGGCGGTGGCGACCCCGCCGGCCGCAGCCGCCGCGCACCACCGTAGGAACGACGTCACCGAGGTCCGCCGGGAGCGGGCCACGCACAGGGCCCACACGCCCACGAGCGGGAAGAGGGCGATCATGTTCGACTTGGTGGCGAGACCGGCGCCGAGCAGGGCGCCGGTGGCGAGCCCGTTCCAGCCGGTGAAGCCGGTGCGACGGACGCGTGCGGCGGCCAGCAGCGCGCCCGCCGCCAGCGGCACCACCAGGGCGTCGTTGGTGACCGACGCCAGGTTGGCGTTGAAGCCCTGGAGCAGGACGAGAAGGGCGGGCGCGGCCAGCCACACCTCGCGCCGGCGCGGGAACAGTTCCCGGGCCAGCAGGTAGGCGAGGGGGACGGCCACCAGCGCGAGCAGCACCGTCGCCACGCGCACGGCGTACAGCGCCGAGAGGGCGCCGAAGGGCTGTGCGGCCCGCCAGGGCAGCGCCATCAGCGCGTAGTACGCCGGTCCCTGCACACCCTCGTACGACTCGGCCACCGCCTGCCAGCGGTCGTCGGCCGGGTCGGGCGGGAACGGCACCGAGCGCCAGTAGGACGTGGCCGTGCTCTTGAGCAGGGTCATGGCCTCGGGCGACAGGCGGTCACGGCCCACCACGGGGGGGCGCAGGTCGGTGGCCATCGACTCCACGTAGGCGTAGTGCGGCGCCTCGTCGATCGGGTTGAACACCAGGGTCATCGAGACCCAGAACAGGCCCCGGAGCAGTCCCACAGCCACGATGAGTGCCAGCACGACCTTGTGCCGCCTCGGCAGCTTGCCGTGGGCCCCGCGCCCGTCGGCCGCGTCGGCGTCGACCGTCCCGGCCTTGTCCGGGTCGGCGGCAAGCTCCTCCACCATCCGGGCCCCGGGGCTGGTCATCGCCGGGCCGGGAGGCGGCCGGTGGGTGCCCGGCTCCCGAGCGGCGCCGGCGCGGGAGTGGCCACCGGCCGGGCCGCGGTCACGGCGGCGGCGACTCCCGCCGCCACGGCCAAGACGACCACCACGGCCCAGGCCTCCCAGCCGCCGGGCGGCGACCATTCGCTGGCCCCGAAGAACACCACCGGACCGCGGGAGCCCACCGCGTACCGGCGGGCGTTGGCATACCAGGCGACGCCCTGCACGACGGCCGCCGGCACGGCCACGGCGGCCAGCGCCCACCGCCGCACGAACCGTCCGAGGGCGCCGCTGTTGGCGGCCAGCACCGAGCCGGCGAACAAGGGCAGGAGGGTGGCGAACGGCAGCACGTGACGGCCCTGCAGCCCGAAGCCGTTCTGGCCCATGATCCCGGCCGACACCAGGACGGCCGTGCCCGGGAGCGCTGCCACCAGGGCGACGAGCACGGCCCGCTGCCGGTTGGTGCCGGCGACGAGGGCCGCACCCACGAGCGCCACCAGCAGAACCGTCCACAGCACGTACACGGAGCCCGGCAGGTGGGAGTCGAGATTGCCGAACACCCCGATGGCCTCCCGTCCTGCGCCCCGGAGGGTGCCCACCCCCGGGCCGAGCTGCCGGCGGAACAGCGCCCCGTCGAAGTCCACCCCCGGCTGGTGCGCCACCTCCCACGCCACCGTGCCCACCGTCGCCAGGGCCACCGCCGCCGCTGCCCCCGCCGCCCAGCGTCCTGCGGCGCGCGCCTTGTCCCAGAAGGGCCGTACGCCGACAGCGGCCAGCACCACGGCCACGCCGGCCAGCACCCACACCGGCCCGAGTGAGCGGCTCGACGCCAGTGCCGCTCCCGACGCGCCGGCGATGGCCCACGTCCTGCGTCCGCCCGTAGGCCCCAACCCGATCCCCAGGACGGCGGCGAAGAAGCACACCGCGGCGGCCACCTCCATGCCGCTGCCGGAGAGGGCGGAGCCGACGAACACGACCATGGGCGTGACGGCGACGGCCAAGCCGGCGAGGGCGACGTCCGACCACGACCACAGCACGGCGGCGGCGCCTGCCAGCAGGAGGGCGGCCAGCACGGCGCCGGCGGCACGGGCCAGCAGCAGCCCCGACACAGGCCCCCGGGCCAGCCGGGTGGACAACCCCGGGAGGAGGTACGGGACGGGCTCGACGGTGCCCATGGTCGTCAGCCGGTCGGCGTCGGCGGGGTCGGCGGTGAAGCCCGCCTGGCACCGTGACGTCCTGGTGGGGTCGAACCCCTCGCAGGCAAAGCCGTCGGTCGGCCCCACCCCTCCCGGCACCCGCACCAGGCGGGCGCCCCTCGCCACCCACGACGACCGCAGGGCGTCGGTGCCGGCGGACTTGGGCGGCGGCGCCATGTCGGGCGGGTCGCCCAGTTCCGGGTTGGGCCGACCCACCACGTCGCCCCGCCCGACGGCCAGCGCCCGGAGGTAGTGGTTGACCTCGTCGGGCGCGGCACCGGGCGGGTTGGTCACCACCCAGGCGGCGAGCAGGGCGGTGTAGGCGGCGACCAGCAGGACGAGCGGCGCCACCGCCCGGGAGCGGCGCCCGGGCCCGGCCGAGTCCGTCACCCGGTGCCTGCCGCCATGTGGCGCCGGCGGCCGAGCAGGTAGACGATCGGCAGGCCGGCCAGCGCCAGCCGACCCGCCCATGCCCACGCCGTCGGCCACGCCAGCACCGCGCCGCGCCGGATAAAGGACGGGTGGTCGGGTGTGAACCGCTGGGCGAAGCGGGCCGTCTTCGGGTCCCGCAACGGGCAGAAGGCCCGGAACACCGGGTCGCCGGGCAGGCCGGTGAGCGAAACCGCCGGGTCCCTGTCGGTGGCGGATGCGCTGATGTCGACGCCGGTCACGTCGACGGTGAACGGCCCGGAAACCGGCGCCGCCAGGTCGTAGACGGCCAGGTACTGGGCGGGCGTGCCCTGCTCGCTGCTGCGGGCCGCCTGCACCGGGCCGGCCGGCGTCGCCACCGCCAGTGCCGCGGGCGCCGTCCCCACACCGCCGAAGCCGACGGCGAACTTGGCCACGGGGCACGGCGGTGACACCTCCACTGTCGTGGCCGGGACCAGTTGCTCGCCCCAGCTCTGGTCGACGACCGGGCCCAGATTGGCGATGATCCCCTCGGCGTAGTCGACGTCGAGGCGGGCGGCCACGGTGGGCGGCTCGAAGGTGAGGGCCAGGTTGGCCAGCACCAGCACCAGGCCCCACCCGACCCAGCGGCCGGCCACGATGAAGGCCGCCGCCGCCACCGCCACGACGACGGCCACGAGCGAGGGGTAGAGGTGACGGCCGACCACGCTGCTCTTTCCCCCGAAGACGCCGTAGATGACGACCAGCATCATGGCCATGGTGACGAACAGCGACGACGCGAGCCACGCCAGGGCGACGGCCTCGCCCCGCCGACGGCGTACCGCACTCATGCCGATGGCCACCACGACCAGCGCCAGGCCGGCCAGCGAGAGCACCCACATGTAGCGGCCGAGTTCCCGGGCGACCAGCTGGTAGTCCCAGTACCCGGTGGAGCCGGAGGTGAGGTGCCGGCGGAGACCGTCGACGCCGAACGGGTGATCCGGCTGCAGCGGCCCGGTGATCCTGTCGACCTCCTCGGATGCGCTCAGCGCGCCGTAGGTCGCCAGGTTCCACACCAACCAGGGCAGCGAAACCACGACGGCCGACGCCCCGGCCACCACCGCCCACCGCACGAGCCGGACGACCCGCTCCCGGCGGACCACCGCCACCGCGATGGCCGCCGCCGCGGCCAGCGGGAACAGCGCCACCATCTGCGACTTGGTCGAGAACGCTGCCCCCAGCAGTGCCCCGGTGACGAGCGCGTTGACCACCGTGAGGCCGCGGGTGCGGGCCATGGCGACGGCGAGCAGGATCGCCCCGCCCAGAGGGACCACCAGGGCGTCGTTGGACACCGACGTCAGGTTGCCGTTGAAGCCCTGGAGCACCACCAGCAGCAGCGGCGCGGCGAGCCACGCGTCCGGGCGGCGCGGGAACAGCTCGCGCGCGAGCAGGTAGGCGATGAGCACGGCACTGAGGGCGAGCAGCAGCGACGCGACCCGCACCGCGTAGAGCGCCGTCAGCACGCCGAACGGGTGGGCCGCCTTGTAGGCCACCGCCATCAGGGCGTAGTAGGTGGGCCCCTGCACTCCTTCGTAAGAGTCGCGCAGCAGGCCCCAGCGGGCGTCGTCGGGGTCGGCGGCGATCGGGGCCGACCGCCAGTCAGCCGTCCGCGTGCGCTTGGCCAGGTCGAGCGCCTCGGGCGACAGGTGGTCCTTTCCGACCACGGGCGGGCGCAGCGACGTGGCCATCGACTCCACATAGGCGAAGTGGGCGTGCTCGTCGATGGGGTTGAACACGGGCGAGACGGCGACCCAGAACAGGCCCCGCAGCAGGCCTATGGCCACGATGGCGGTGAGGGCGAGCACGTGGCTGCGCGGCACGCGCCGGCGCGAGGGGGACCGGGCCGGTTCTGCCCGCCGGCCCGGGGCGGGCGCCGCACCGACGACGGCGGTGTCGGCGAGCACGGCCACGGCCGCCTCGTCGGCCGCGGTCAACTGGCGACGGCGACAGCCGGCGCGGCGGCGCCGGATGGCGGCCGGCCTGCCTCGGCGCGGCCGGGGGCGCCCGACGGCGACGGCGCTCGGCCCGCCTCCGGGCGGCCGGGCCTCATCGTCGCCCGGCCAGCCGGTGGCCGATGCGCGACTTCGCCCTGGTCGCCACCAGCTGGAGGCCGCCCTCGCGCAGGTAGGCCACGGCGATGGCCACGTCGCCCCGGAACCCGTGCTGGCGGGGGTCGGCGGCGGTGTTGGCGGCGCCCAGGGCGGCCGCCATCTCGGGGTCGACCAGATCGGGCGCCCGCCGCGGGGCCCGGCAGAACTCGACGAGCGGCGCCAGCACCGTCGACCAGGCGAACCGGCCGCGGACGCCGGCCAGGTTCTTCCGGCACATGGCGGAGAACTCGCGGTCGTCGAGCACGCGGAACAGCGCCTCCTCGAGGGCGTCGACGTCGCCGGCCGGCACGGTGACGCCGAGCACCTCGCGGTCGATCAGCTCGGCGAAGGCGTCCCCGGCGGTGGCTACCACCGGGAGGGCGGCCCAGATGTAGTCGAGGATGCGGGTGCGGAACGAGTACGCCGTCTCGAGGTGGTCGAGGTGGGTGCTCACGCCCACGTCGGCCTCGAGCAGGTAGTTGTGGCGGTCGTCGTACGCCACCCACCCCTCGTTGAAGAAGACGTGGGTGCCGGTGAGGCCGAGGCGGTCGGCCAGGTCCCGGGTCTCCACCGCCATGCGCATCTCGAGCACCTCGGGATTGGGATGGCGCAGGCCGAGGAAGTAGAGCCGCACGCCGGGCCGGCGCAGACGCAGCCTGTCGACGGCGCGGACGAGGGTGACGGGGTCGAGCCAGTTGTAGATGCCGCCGCCCCACAGGATGACCTCGTTGTCCTCGCCGATGCCCGGGACCACGCCCTTGAGCACGTTGCGGTTGTGCACCGGGACCTCGTCGCGCATGCCGAAGGGCACGATGCCGATCAGTGTGTCGAGCGTCTCGTTCTCGTCGTAGGTGAGCGGGTTGAGCCGGCCCAGGGCGGCCATCTGGCCGAGCCAGAAGTCCCGCTGCTTCGTGCTGGCGCACACGAAGTAGTCGCCCCTGGAGAGCTGGTCGTTGAGAGCGGTCGTGGCCTCCCGGACGGTGCCCCGCCGCACCGCATCGCTCTCGGCCTTGGCCAGCTCGAGCTGCTCCAGATGGAGGGGGTCGTACAGGTCGACCACCAGGACCTTGGCGGTCGTCCGCAGGAACGGCCGTCCGTGCAGGACCCAGCCCTGCACCACCACGACCTCGCACCAGTCCAGCAACTCGACGAGCGCCTTGTCGCCGGCCTTCTCGACGCCGAAGTTCGCCGACGTGATCTCGCAGCGGGTCGTGGTCACGAGGCGCACGTCGTGCTCGGCCGACAGGGCGCCGGCGATCTCCCACGCCCGGATGGCGGGGCCGGCCATCTTCTCGGTGAGCGAGTCGCCGGTCACCACCGCGATCCGGCGCCGGGCCCCGAACCGCTCCGCCAGCCGGAACGCCTCGGCGACAGAGGCCATCGCGTCATCCGGCGTTCCGCCCAACGCCAGGGGGTCGCCGAACAGGCGCACGATCTCCTGGTCGGTGCGCCGGCGTCGGGCCTGCAGCCGCGAGCGCTCGGCGGCGAGGTCGGGCAGGGCGTCGACGAAGGCGGCGACCGCACGGGCGGCGGCGGCCTGCGCCTCGTCGCCGCCGTCGGCGGCGCGTGCGGCGGCGAGGGCCATGGCCGCCGGAAGGGCGGCGGCCAGGTTGCGCTCGTCGTAGTGCTTGTAGATCGTGCACAGGGCATTTCGCTCGGTGAGGAAACGTCGCTCGGCGGCGGGCAGCACACCCGGGCGCACGCCGGACACGTCCACCACCGACCACCGGCACCTGCAGATGCGGTGGCCCAGCAGCCAGAGCCGCCAGCCGAAGTCGATCTCCTCGCCACACCGGTCGTAGCGCTCGTCGAAGCCGCCCTCGGCTGCGAACAGCCCGGCGCGCACGACGATGGCCTCGGCCGCCGGGTACACGACCTGCTCGACGGCGGCCGCCTCCGACGCGGCCGGGCCACCGGAGGTCGGGTGGGCGGCGAACGACAGGCCGCCGGCCGCAGCGCCCCGCAGCACCGGCGCCACGCAGCCGACCGACTCGTCGTCCCAGAGCACGGCGCAGGCCGCTTCGAGCCAGCCCGCCTCCGGCTCGGCCCCGGTGGCCAGGAAGGCGAGGGTGTCACCGGTGGCGGCCGCCGCCCCGGTGTTGCGGGCCACGGCCCGGCCCCGGCGGTCGCTGCGGACGATGCGGAGGTCGTCGCCGGCCACGGCCGGCCGGGCGCCGCCGGCAGCCGTCGCCGCGTCGACGACGACCAGTTCCGTGCCGCCCGGGACGGATGCCCGCACCGAGGCCAGCCAGCCGGCGTCGACCGGCTCGTCGACGGTGTGCACCACCACCACCGACGCCACGTCGGCGCGCAGACGCCGCGTCATCGGCTCGCAGGTCGGCCGAACGCCCCGCCGACGAGGTCACGGAGGCCTCGCATGCCCGAGACGTTAGACCGGCGACCGCTCGGAAGGACAACCTCGCGGGGTCGAATTGGCGGCCCGCTACCATCCCCCGACAGACGTGAGGATCCTCGTGGTGTCGGCGCACTACCCGCCGAACTTCGTCAGCGGCGGCACGCTCGTCCCCGAGCGCCAGGCCCGCGGCCTGCGGGCCGCAGGCTTCGACGTGAGCGTCTACGCCGGGTGGCTGGGCGACGGGCGCCGGCCGCTCGACACGTTCGACACCGTCGACGACACCGGGTTGCCGGTGCGGTGGATCGTCACCACGCCGTGGACGGCGTGGTCCGATGCCGCCAACCACGACAACCCCGACGTGACCGCCGACTTCGAGCGCCACGTGGCCGAGGTGGCGCCCGACGTCGTCCACTTCCACTCCCTCCAGTCGCTGGGCGCCGGCCTCCTGGCGCCGGCCGCCCGGTCAGGCGCCCGCGTGGTGGTGACCATGCACGACTTCTGGTGGTCGTGCGCCCGCCAGTTCCTGGTGGACCGGTCGTACCGGCCGTGCTCGCTCGTGGTGTCCTGCGGGGACTGCGCCTGCGAAGTCGACCGCCCATGGCTCGACGCCAGGAACCGCTTCCTCGCCTCGCAGTTGGTGCACGCCGACGTCGTGCTGGCGCCCTCGCGCTCGGCGGCCGAGGTCGTGGTGGCCAACGGGGTCCCTGCCGCCAAGGTGCGGGTCGACGAGAACGGGGTGCCGGCCGTTGCGGCGTCGGCGCCTCCGGGCCCCACCGTGGCCGGCGGTGACGGCGCCACCGTGCGGTTCCTGTACGCCGGGGGGCACGACCGGATGAAGGGCGCCCACGTGCTGGTCGACGCCGTCCGCCTGTTGGCGGGCGTGCCCGGCTGGCGGTTGACGGCCTACGGCCTCGGCCCGTTCCTCGACGACGGCGGGCCCGGCGTCGAGGGCCTGCCGGTCGACGTGCCGGCGCCCTTCGACCCGGCTGCCATCGAAAACGTGTTCGCGGCGGCCGACGTCCTCGTGGTGCCGTCGGTGATGCGGGAGTCGCACTCGATCCTCACCCGGGAGGCCCTCACCCGCGGCCTTCCCGTGGTGTGCGCCGAGGCCATCGGGCCGGAGGAGGTGGTCGACCACGGGCGCAACGGCCTGGTGGTCCCCGCCGCCGACGCCGGCGCCCTGGCCGCCGCCCTGCGCCGCCTGACGCTCGATCCGGCGATGCTGGCCCACCTGCGGAACGGCTGCGCAGCGGTGCCGGTGCGCTCCGTGGAGGCCCAGGTCGCCGGCCTCGGCGCCCTCTACCGCTCGCTGGCCGGCGGGCCGGCGGCGGACGCGGCGGCCGGCGGGCCGGAACCGTTCGAGCCGGCCACCGACGCCGCCGTCCCCCGTCGCACTGTGCGCCGGGTGGTGTTCCTGGTCGGCATCGAGAGCGCGCCGCTCCGCTACCGGGCCCGGCTGCCCGCCGAGGCGCTCGGGCTCCTCGGCGTCCACACCGACGTGCGCCACTACCGCGACCCCGAGCTCGCCGAGCTGTGCGCCTGTGCCGACGCCGTCGTCGCGTACCGGGTGCCGGCCACCACCCAGGTGCTCGACCTGCTGGCCGCCTGCCGGCAACGGGGCACGCCTGTGCTGTGCGACCTCGACGACCTCATCTTCGACCCCGACCTGGCGGCCGAGATCCCGGCGCTCACCCTGCTGCCACCCGACGAGGCGGCGCTGTGGATGGAGGGCGTGCGCCGGTACCGCACGACGATGGAGGCGTGCGACGCCTTCATCGGCAGCACCGAGAGCCTGTGCCGCCACGCCGAGGACGTGACGGGCCTGCCCACCGAGCGCTTCGCCAACGGCGTCGGCATCCGGCTGGCCCGGGCGGCCGACGCCACCCTGGCCCGGCCCCGCACCCCGGGCCCGCTCCGGATCGGCTACCTCAGCGGCACCGACACCCACGACCACGACTGGCGCCACGTGGAGCCGGTGGTGGTCGAAACCCTGGACGCCTACCCCGACGTGGAGCTGTGGCTGGGAGGCAAGGTCACCCCGTCGGCCGCCCTCGACCGCTTCGGGGCGCGGGTCCGCCGCCTCCCGATGCTGCCGTGGCTGGAGCTGCCCGGCGTGCTGCGCGACCTCGACGTGAACCTCGCCCCGCTGGCGCCCGGCAGCCGGTTCAACGAGGCCAAGAGCGCCATCAAGTGGCTGGAGGCGGGGCTCACCGCCACCGTCACCCTGGCCAGCGGAACCCAGCCGTTCCGCGAGGCCATCCGCCACGGCCACAACGGCATGCTGGCCGACGGCGCCGACCAGTGGCGCGAGGGGTTGCGCCTACTGCTGGACGACGACCTCCTGCGCGGCGCCCTCGGCCGACGGGCCCGGCGCGACGCCCTGCTGCGGTGGTCGCCCCACGTCCAGGCCACCCGCTACCTGGAGATCCTCGAGTCGGCGCCCCGCCGGACCCGTACCGTGCCGGTGCCCGGCGGCCGGGATGCGGCGCCGGCGTGGGTGCCGGTGGCCCACGACGAGCCCTTCGCCGCCCACGACCTCGAGCCCTACGAGCCCATGCTTGCTCCGTCGCCCGCCCCGGTGCTCGGCCCGACGGGCAGGGCGGCAGCCGGCGGGCTCGCCTTACGGGCGCACCACGCGGGGGCGCTCGCCGGGATGGGCGTCCGCTCCTTGCTCGACGAAGGGCTGCGGGTCACCGCCGCCCGCACCGCCGCCGTGGGTCGTCAGCGGGTTGCGCGAGCCCGCCGCCATCTGTCCTCAGGACCCTTGGCCGACCGGCCGACGTCTAGTTTGCGGCCCGTGGCCCGCAGCACGATCCGACGGCTCCGAGCGGTTCGTCGTGCGTGGGACGAGGGCGGCCGCGCAGAAACGGGACCGCCGGCGACACCCGAGCCGGCGCCGCCGACACCCGCTCTCGAGGTGATCGCTGACACGGAGCCGCCGGCCCCCCACGGCCCGGCGCCGTGGCCTCATGGTCACTTCCACTCACCGGTGCCGTCCCTTGACGAGGTCCGCCGGGACGAGGCGAGGATCTTCGCCGTCCCTGCCGATCTGCCGGGCATCGACCTGCGGGCAGACGACCAGCTCGCCTTGGCCGAGCAGTTCCGCCCGCTCTATGCCGAACAGCCGTTCGGGGACGACCAGACTTCGGAGCGGCGGTACTGGTTCAACAACGACTGGTTCGGCTGGGGCGACGCGATCGCACTGCACTGCATGCTCCGGCACCTCGCCCCCCGTCGGGTGATCGAGGTCGGATCCGGTTTCTCGTCGGCCGTCATCCTCGACACGAACGAACTGTGCCTCGATGGCGGCGTCCGCTGCACATTCATCGAGCCCCACCCCGAACGGCTCCGGGGACTGCTGCGCGACACCGACGCCGAGGTCGAGATCATCGAACGGCGCCTGCAGGACGTGGACCTCAGGCTGTTCGAGCAGCTGGGAGCGGGCGATGTGCTGTTCATCGACTCCACGCATGTGTCGAAGGTGGGCAGCGACGTGAACACGTTGTTCTTCGACATCCTGCCCCGGCTGGCGCCAGGAGTCGTGATCCACATCCACGACATCTTCTATCCCTTCGAGTACCCCGCCTCGTGGGTGTTCGAGGGCTGGGCGTGGAATGAGAGCTACGTGCTGCGAAGCTTCCTCGAGTTCAACGACGAGTTCCGGATCCTGTGGTTCAACTCGTACCTCTGGCGGTTCCACGCCGACGCCGTGACCGATGCTCTGCCCCTCTGGGCGCGCAACTCGGGCGGCAGCATCTGGCTCCAGCGACGACTCGAGTAGGCGTCAGCGGAGTGCGCCGCGCACGCGGCCGGCGGCCCGGCGCAGGACCTGGGAGGGAACGACGTCCTTCCATGCCGAGGCGAGGCGTGCGCCTCTGTCGGTGAGCACCGAGCCAGACCGGCCGGCCGCGTAGACGCCCGTCAGGTCCGGCGCCCGGCGGGGCTGGCGGCAGAACGCCAGCAGCGGGGCCAGGGCGTGCTCCCAGGCGAAGCCGGGCGCCACCCGGGCGACGTTGAGCCGGCACGACCGGGCGGAGGCCTCGTCGCCGAGCACGTGCCACAGGGCCGCCTCCAGGGCGACCTCGTCACCGGGCGGCACGGCGGCACCGAGGCGCTCGGCCGCGATGATGTCGGCGAAGGCGTCGCCGGCGGTGGCGACGATGGGCAGCCCGGCCCACAGGTAGTCGAGGATCCGGCTGCGGAACGAGTACGCCGTCTCCACGTGGTCGAGGTGGGTGCTCACGCCCACGTCGGCCTCGAGCAGGAAGTCGGCCCGGGACTCGTACGCCACCCAGCCCTCGTTGAAGAAGACGTGGCTGCCCACCAGGCCGAGCTCGGTGGCCAGCCGCCGCAGCTCGGTGGCCATCCGCATCGGCGGCACGTTGGGGTTGGGGTGCTGGAGCCCGAGGAAGAACAGGCGGACCTCGGGGAGGCGGGCCCGCAGCCGGTCGACGGCCCGCACCAGCGTGAGCGGGTCGAACCAGTTGTAGACGCCCCCCGCCCACAGGATGACCTTGTCGTCGGGGCCGATCCCCGGTACCACGCCCCGCATGGCGGGCCCTGTGCGCCGGGGCGGCGTGGACGGCAGCCCGAACGGGCTCACCGCCAGCAGGGACCGCAAAGTCTCGTCGTCGTCGTACGTGGGCGCGTTGACGCGGCCCAACGCGGCCAGGCTCCCGAGCCAGAAGTCGCGCTGGCGCTCGCTGGCGCACAGGAAGAAGTCGCCCCGCCGCAGCTGCTCGTTGAGGACCTCGGTGAGGTGGCGGATGGTGGCGTCGCGATCGGCCGCCGGCCAGCCTTTGGTCTGCTCCAGGTTCTCCAGGTGGAAGGGGTCGTACACGTCGGCCACGAGGATCGTGTCGGACTGGAGCAGGAACGGGTGGTCGTGGAGCAGGCCGCCCTGGAACACCAGCACGTCGCACCACTGCTCCAGGTCCCGCAGTTCGGCGGCCGACACGTGGCGCACCGGGAAGCCGGCGTGGCGGCGGTCGCACGCCTCGGTGGTGACGAGCTCCACGTCGTGCTCCGCCATCAGGACCTCGGCCATGTGCCAGGCCCGTATGGCGGGCCCCGCCATACGGGCCGTCAGCGGCTCGCTGGTGGCCACCGCGATGCGGCGGCGCGGTTGCATCAGGCGCTGTAGCCGGGGTCGCCGAACTGCCAGCGCCCCCCGAGCGACATCACGCCGTACGACTCGCGCGGGTCGCCCGGCTCGACGTGGAAGCGGACGACATGGGTGCGGTGGTCGAACGTGTGGAGGAGGGCGTGGTCGAGCAGCGCCACGGTGATGTCGTAGGTGCCGGGCGTGAGCATGAGGCGGTCTATGCGCAGGTCGAGGTGGCCGCTGCCCTCGAGTCGCTCGATGTCGAAGCCGGCGTCGCGCGTGTTCGGCCCCGACACGTGCGTGCCGTCGACGGTGAGGAACTGCACGGCGAACACCGGGTGCTCGATCGGCTCGCTCGTCTCGTAGTGGAGGCGGACGGTGACAGTGTCACCGGTGCGGGGCTGGACCAGGGGCGTCTCCGATGCTCCGAGCAGCTCGACGGCGTGGATTTTGGCGTTGTGCGAGCCCCAACGGTTGCCCTCGACGTCGGCCTTGCTGTCCATCTGCACGGTGCCGGTGTACTCGTCGACCACCTTGCGGGCGGAGTCGAGCATCTTCACCTTGCCGTGGTCGAGCCAGGCCACCTTGTCGCACAGGTTGTGGACCGCGACCATGCTGTGCGACACGAGCACGATCGTCTTGCCCTGCTCGCGCAGCTCGGCGAACTTCTCGCCGCACTTGCGCTGGAAGGCCTCGTCGCCCACGGCCAGCACCTCGTCGACGAGGAGCACGTCCGGGTCGACGTTGATGGCAACCGAGAACCCGAGCCGCACGTACATGCCCGACGAGTAGTTCTTCACCGGCTGGTCGATGAACCCGTCGGGCAGGCCGGCGTAGTCCACGATCTCGTCGAAGCGCCGGACCAGCTCCCGCTGGCTGATCCCGAGGATCGACCCGTTCAGGAAGACGTTCTCCCGCCCCGAAAGCTCGGGGTGGAACCCGGCGCCCAGCTCCAGCAGGGCCGACACCTTGCCGAACACCTCCAGCTTGCCCGAGTCCGGCCGGAGGATCTTGGCCATGCACTTCATCAGCGTGCTCTTGCCTGAGCCGTTCTCCCCGATCAGCCCGAACGTGGTGCCCTCCGGCACCTCGAACGACACGTCGTCCAACGCCCAGAACTCCTCGACGACGGCCCGCCGCTTGCGCATCAGCGCAGCCTTCAACGACTGGTTCCGCTCGTGATAAAGCCGAAACCGCTTCGAAACCGACTCAACACTGACCGCCGCCGTCACGAGGAGCCCGCCAGAGGCGAAGGCGGCGCACCAGAGGGCGACCGGCCACCGCCCGCCGCCGACAGGCGGCCTCGATGGCTGGGCGCCACCGCCGGCGAAGCCGGCGGCGAAAGTAGACGAGCGTCAACTCGCCCGAACGGAGCGAGCGAAGCGAGCGAGTGAGGTGCGAAACTCACAGTTCTTCCGCCAGGCGGCCCTCCAGGCGGCCGAACAGGTACAGGCCGGCGCCGAAGACCACCACCGACACCACCGTGAGGTAGGCGAGCATGCCCGCCGGCGGCACGCGCAGGTCGTAGAGAAGGTCGCGGAAGGACTCCACGAACCCCACCATCGGGTTGAGCTCGAAGAGCGACCGGGCCGGCAGGTTACGCCCGAAGATCACCGCGTGCTCCGGGACGATCTGGAGCGGGTAGACGATCGGCGTGAGGTAGAACCACACCTGGAAGAGGATGTTCACCAGGTGTTGCACGTCGCGGAAGTACACGTTCAACACGCTGAACGCCAGGCCCAAGCCCAGCGTGAACATGGTGAGCAGGCCCACCAGGACGAGGGCGAGGGGCAGGAACGGAAGCACCACGTTCCCGAAGAGCAGGAACGCCGTCGAGAGCAGGCCGATCTCGATGAGGAACGACACAACGGCGGACGCCACCAGCGAGCCGACCAGCAGCTCGCGGGGGAAGTAGGTCTTCTTCACCAGGTTGGCGTTGCCGATCAGGGTGCCGATCGAACCCATGACGCCGGCCGTGAAGAAGTTCCAGGCCAGCAGGCCGCACATGAGGTAGAAGGCGAAATTCTTGAGCCCGCTGGGCTCGCCCCGCGGGGGTGGCACCTTCAGGAAGAACCCGAAGACGAGCGTGTACACCAGCATGGTCGCCAGCGGGTTGAGCAGGGACCACGCCCAGCCGAGCAGCGACCGCTTGTACTTCGACCGCAACTCACGCAGGGTGAGGTTGCCCATGAGTTCCTTGGACGAGACGTACTCGGCGATCGTCGTCATCGCTTCATCGCCGGGTCATCGGGTGCTCGATGGGCCGGCCTGGCCGGTCGTGTCGGGGCTACGCGCACGTCGATGCACGATAGGCGTCGCCACCGCCGATGGTCGAAATGGTCCGGCGCCGGCTCGCAGCCGCTCAACCCTGGGCCCGCCGGTAGGCATGGAGCGCCCGGCGCCCGAGCCATCCGAGTCCCCGCAGCGGCGCCGAGGCGCGCCAGCTCGTCGACGAGCGGATCTCCGCCGCCTCCGCCCGCGCCGCCGCGACCTCGGCGTCGAGGGCGGCGCGCTCGTGGGTGAAGCTGCGCTCCAGTGCAGACCGCTCCCGGGCGAAGGTCTGCTCCACGGCCGCCCGCTCCGCCTCGAGGGCCTGCTTGTCCTGCTCGAGCCGGCCGACCTTCGTCTCGAGCTCCGCCCGCTCGGTGTTGTGGGCGGGCATCTCGTGGTCGAGGATCAGGGCCTTCTCCCACATGAGGGCGATCTGGCCGGCCGACCCCGGCGGCAGCAGCAGCGGTCCGGCGTCGAGGCGCTGGACGATCAGGCGGTGCGTCGTCTCCCACACCTCCCTCGACACGGCGCCGGCCGAGCCCTCGGCGCCTTCCCAGCGGTGGTAGATGCTGGTCACGTGGCCGGTGTCGTGGACGCCGCACACGAGGGCCAGGTTCAGCAGGAAGTTCCAGTCCTCCAGCACCGCCGCCGCCTCGTCGAACACGATGCCGAGTGAGCGCACCGCCTCCAGCGGGACGGCGAACGAGCAGATGGGCGTGCGGTTCCTGGAGAAGTGCTCGAGGGCGTTGAACCGGCAGTCGTGCGTGGTCTCGAGGGCGCCCACCGCCTGGTAAGGAGCCAGGAGCAACTCGTCGTCGTTTCGGACGACGCGCCGGTCGACGGTGACGCTGCGGACGACCTCTCCGGGGGCGGAGTCGACACCGGTGCGGAAACGCTCGACCCAGTCGGCCGTCACCAGGTCGTCGTCGTCGAGGAAGGCCACGTACCGGCTCGTCGCCGCGGCCAGGCCGACGTTCAGCGGCCGCGCCCGGCCACCCTCCTCGACCTGGTGCACGTGGACCCTGCCCGAGAAGTCGGGGGCGAAGTCGGCCACCAGGTCCCGCACCTCGGCGACCACACCGGCCCTGGCGGTGTGGACCAGGAGGTGGACCTCCAGGTCCTGGTCCGTCTGGGCGGCGAGGCAGGTGAGCGCCTCCAGCAGGTTGTGCATCCGCTTGCCCTGTGTGCGCATCAGCACGCCGAGGAAGCGGCCTCCGCCGCCCGGATCGGGGGCCTGCTCGGGCGGGACGTCCGCCGCGCCCAGGGCGAAGAGCCGGACGAACTGGTTGACCGTCAGGCCGTCGCCGATCCGGCGACGGAGCTGCCACAGCAGGTTCCGCAGCGGCGTGCCGTCGGCCAGGGCCGGGTGGTCGACCGGGAAGTGCTGGTCGCTGTGGCGGAGGACGACGTCGTGGCGGGCGATCTCGTACCAGCCGCACGCCCGCATGGCCGACAGCAGGCTCCGCTCGGTGAAGAACCGCACGTGGGTGTCGTCGAGGAGGCCCGACGGCGTGGTGTCCCACGCCCCCATCACGAGCTTGGCCCCCACGTCGTAGTGGGCCACGTTGGGAATGCTGAGCCCCAGAAGGGGGCGGTCGAGCTGGAGCAGGCACGAGCGCAGCTGGGCCAGGGAGCCATCAGTGTCCGGGAGGTGCTCCAGCACGTCGAGCATCAGGACCGCCCCCACCGCCCGCTCGGCGGTGATCTTCACCAGCCGCTCGGCCAGCCCGTCGAGGTCGGTGAGGTCGATCTGATGGGTCTCGAAGCCCCGCGTGCGCAGCGAGTCGAGGCCGGTCGGATCTGCGTCGCAGCCGACGTACTCGTAGCCGAGCTCCTGGAGCGGCTCGGCCAGGGGCCCGAAGCCGCACCCGAGGTCGAGCACGACGCGACCGGGCCCGACGTTGGCCTCGATGAGGCGCGTCATCAGCCCGTAGGGGCCCGCCCAGGCGAACGAGAACTCGTAGCGGGCGGCCACGCTCAGAACCGGTGGCGGGCGTACTCGCCGCCCACGAACTGGGCGACGGAGGCGGCCCCCGCCACCACGGACGGGAGCGCACCCGCGGCCTGGCGCCGGCGCCACTCGTCGACCGCCGCCCGCTGGTCGGCCGTCCCCCCCGCTTCGATGGCTGCGATGGTCTCCTCCAGAAGATCCGGGCGGTCGAACTTGTGGGTGAGCATGAGGCGCCCGAGGCTGCCGTAGAAGCCCTCGAGCGGGGTGGCGGTGATCCTGCCGGCGGTGTCGATCCGCTTGTCGTGGAACACCACGGCGCGCGGCTCGTGCACGGTGCGGAACCCGAGCAGGCGCACCCGCCACGAGAAGTCGACATCGTCGCAGTACAAGAAGAAGTGCTCGCTGTCGAAGCCCGACACGGCCCGGAAGACGTCGCCCCGCACGAGCATGCACGAGCCGCTCAGCCAGCTCGCGTCGCCGGTGACAGGGTCGAAGTCCTTGGGGTGCTCGAGGGGGAGTTGATGGGCGTCGACGGCGCCCACGTGGGCGTCGTGGAAGGGCGCCAGCATCCGCGACAACAAGTTTGGCGCCGGGTAGGTGTCGGGGTTCAGCACGAGGATGAAGTCGTCGGTGCTGCCCTCGGCCAGGCGGTTGCTCCCGCCGCTCGACCCGAGGTTCTCGTCGAAGTGCTCGTAGGTGAGGGCGCCGAGCCCGGCCTCCGAGGCGACCGCTTGCATGGTCCGCAGGTCCTCGTCGCCCACCACCGGCCGCGGCGAGCAGTCGCCGAACGCCACGGTGACGGCGCCGGCGTACCGGGCGCCGATGGCGTGGCGGGCCGCCGCCGCCGCCGCCGGGACAAGGCGCCACAGGTCGCCCAGCTGCTGGCGGAACAGGACGACCTGGATGCGGACCGAGGGCAGACCCGACTCCATGCGGGACGCATCCTAGTGGTGGTGGCGACGGACCGATGGCCCGTCCCACTGCCGGTGACCGGCCCGGAAGACCGGTCCGTCGGCATTTCCGGCTCTTGTGACACATCCGTGGGCGCCTGAGTAGACCATCCGCGGCTGCACGCCGCCTCCTTCCTAGGTTTCTCGGCTTGTTGAGGGCTGGATTCCAGGGAGGGAGAACGGCGTGCAG
>Ga0136633_1000107_pt1 | contig 58627 bp, 58 predicted proteins | sample AntDrymeUQ832206_2_FD_105494 | JGI IMG/M metagenome (GOLD analysis project Ga0136633, IMG submission 105494) | Polar desert sand microbial communities from Dry Valleys, Antarctica - metaG UQ83 (22.06) | ecosystem: Environmental > Terrestrial > Soil > Desert | place: Antarctica: Dry Valley...
CTGGACCCTGTCGACGGCAGCACCAATGCCAGCCGCGGCCTGCCCTGGTATGCCACCAGTCTCTGCGCCGTGGATCGTGACGGGGCGCGGGCAGCGCTCGTCGTCGACCAGGCCAGCGGCCTGCGCTTCGAGGCGACGAGGGGCGGAGGAGCACGGGTGGACGGCACCCCGCTGGTCCCCAGCTCCAGCACGCAGATGGGTGAGGCCATCGTCGGTCTCTCGGGGTACCCGCCGCACTGGCTCGGGTGGAAGCAGTTCCGCTCCTTGGGCGCGCTCGCCCTGGACCTCTGCGCGGTCGCCGGCGGCCGGCTCGACGCGTACATCGACTGCAGCCCCGATGCCCATGGCGCCTGGGACTACCTCGGCGGGATGCTGATCTGCCAGGAGGCTGGCGCCCGCGTCGTCGATGCCTGGGACCGTGAGCTGGTCACCCTTGACCACGGCGCCCGGCGGACCCCCATCGCGGCGGGCACCCCCGAGCTCCTCGAGCAGGCCCTAGTCGCCCGCCTCAGCTTCGGCGACGGGAAGCCTTCGGCCGGTCAGTAGCCTGCCCGGATGCTCGGCCGCCTCCATCGGATCGCCCTGCGGGTGTACCGGCGTCTCCCGGTGACGGCTCGTCGGCGGGTGGTGCGCACCATCGCCCCAGCCTTCACGGTGGGTTCGATCTGCGTGATCGAGCGTCCGGACGGCGCGCTCCTGCTCGCGCGCCTGTCCTATCGCAACAGCTGGGGGCTGCCGGGTGGGCTGATGAAGCGCGGCGAGTCGCCCGCCGAGGCGGCCCGGCGTGAGGTGCGCGAAGAGGTCGGGCTCGACGTAGACCTGATCGGCGATCCGGCGGTCGTCGTCGATGAAGCTGCGCAGCGCGTCGACATCATCTTCCGAGCTCGCCCGGTGTCCGGGATCGACCCGTCCTCGGCCCACCCGACGTCACCGGAGATCCTGGAGGTGGGTTGGTTCGCCCCCGACGGGTTGCCCGACCTCCAGTTCGAGGCGAGCGGGGCGATCGTGGCCCTGGCTCGGCGAAGTGTGACTCCGTCGACCGAGTGAGGCGCCTAGCTGCCGAGCGAGGACACCAGGCGGCGGTGCTGGGCTGAGCATGGGTGGCGCAGCTTGGTCAGCGCCTTGGCCTCGATCTGGCGAATCCGCTCGCGGGTCACGTTGAAGCGCCGACCCACCTCGTCGAGCGTGAGGGGCAGGTCGCCCTCCAGGCCGAACCGCAGCGAGAGGATCTCCCGCTCGCGCGGGTTGAGGTAGTCCAGGAGGTCTTGGAGGTCCTTGCGGGCCAGCGCCAGCGCGGCCGCTTCGAAGGGGGCCTCGGCGTTGTCGTCGGCCACCAGGTCGCCGAGCTCAGCGTCGTCGTCGCCGATGGATACCGACAGCGAGATGAGATCGGGACCCGCGTGGAGGGCGACGAGCACCTTGGCCTCGGTCAGCCCCGTCTCCTCGGCCAGCTCGGCGGCGGTGGGCTCACGACCGAGCGTCTTCAACATGGTGGCGGAGGCCTTGGAGAGGACGGCCATCGTGTCCACGAGGTGGGAGGGCAGGCGGATCGTGCGGGCCTTGTCCGCGATGCCGCGCCCGATCGACTGGCGGATCCACCACGTGGCGTAGGTGGAGAACTTGAAACCTTTGCGGTGGTCGAACTTCTCCACTGCCCGCATCAGGCCAAGGTTCCCCTCCTGGATGAGGTCGAGCAGCGTCATCCCCGTGCCCTGGTAGCGCTTGGCGATGGAGACCACCAGGCGCAGGTTCGACTGGATGAAGGTTCGCCTGGCCACTTCGGCGGCGTCGATCTCGGCCGCCAGCGTGGCCCTGCGGACGCGGGTGGGGGTGGTGGAGGACAGCTCGATCTCGGCGAGCCGACCGGCCTCGATGGCCTGGGCCAGCTCCACCTCCTGCTCAGCGGTGAGCAACGGGTAGGACCCGAGCTCGCTCAGGTAGCGACGGGTCAGGTCGACTGTGCTCTCGCTCTCGTGGGAACGGTTGCGCCCGGGCACCGCGTCCTCCGTCAGCGGCCCTCGACCTGAGGGCTCGATCGTTGATCGACGGTAGTGGGCCGGTCCTGAAGGCTCGGGGATGGTCGGACGGCGGCGTAGCGGCAACTCGCTAGCCTCGGGCCCTTCTCGGGCGCGTAGCTCAGTTGGCTAGAGCGCTGCCCTTACAAGGCAGATGTCGGGGGTTCGAGTCCCTCCGCGCCCACCACGTTTCCCCAGGTCAGCGACCTGCGGGTCGGCGGCCCGGTCGTCAGAGTCGCCCCGCGCCCCGCGGAAAACCCGCGGGATCCAGCGGGACTGGGCGTCATCGGGCGTCACGGCGGCGAACGAATCGAGACGGGCCAGCACGTCGGCGTCGTTGCCTTCGTAGAGGTGGCCGTAGCGGTCGAGCACGACCGAGACGCTGGTGTGCCCGGCCCAGGTGGCGATCTGCTTGGGGCTCGCTCCCGCGGCGATCCAGAGCGAGACGGCGGTGTGGCGGAGATCGTGCACGCGGAGGCCCCCGAGGCCGGCGGCTCGGATGGCGGGGTGCCAGAAGCGGGTGCGCCAGGAGCCGGCACGTAGGACACCGTCGCTGGCTCCGCCGAACACGAGCGCTCCGGGTTCAGAGTCGACGTGCTCGCGCAGGTGTCGGTCGAGCGCAGCGACGACGGCGCTGGGGATGGGCACGGTCCGTCGGCCGGCGCGGGTCTTGGGGACGCCCCACTCGATGGTTCCTCGAACCTCGACGGCGTTCTCGGTGACCCTGACTCGGCCGCGTCCCAGGTCGAGCGCTGAGCGTCGGAGGCCGGCGAGCTCGCTGAGGCGAAGGCCGCAGTACGAGTCGAACAGGACCAGGGCCCGGTAGCGCGGTTCGATGAGGCCACTGAGGGTGTCGATCTCCTGGGGGGAGATGAACTGCATCTCTTCGGTCTCGACCTTGGGGAGCGGCACTCGCCGGCACGGTGTTTCCGCGAGCAGGTCCGCGTCCACGGCGGAGCGCAGTGCCTTGGCCAGGGTCTGGTAGGCCTTCTGGACGGTCGCGGGGGCGAGGCCGCTGGCGGTCAGGTCGGCGACCCAGCTGCGGACCTCGAGCGGGGTGATCGCGTTGAGGCGCAGCGCACCGAAGCGGGGCAGGACGTGGGTCCGCAGGTAGGAGTCGTCGCGCGCCCGGGACGACGGGCGGAGGTCGACAGTGGTCGGCTGCCACACCTTGACCCAGTCCGCGAACAGCATCCTGCCAGTACCTGCGCGACCCCGATGGCCACCGGGTCGAGATCTACCCCACCGACTACTTCACCGGTGACCCGGATCACGCGCCGCTGCGGTGGAGCGTCGATGATCCCCGCCGGCGCGACTACTGGGGCAACGCGGTGGTTCCGAGCTGGTACGAGGAGGCCACCCCGGTGCTCTCACCCGACGGCCAGCTCGTCCCCGTCCGTGGCCGCACCGCGCCCAGCGAACAGCGCGTCGGCGCCGATGGCCTGGGCTGAGATGCAGGCGGAACGCCTCCTGCTCTTGGTATCGCGTCTTCTTGTCGACCGTCACGGACTCGGACTACGCTCGCCATGATCGAGGGCTGAGGGGGGTTCGTGATGGGGACGGTGGTGGACGAGGCGGCCGATGCACCGCGACGATCGGTCGATGGACCCGGGCCGCCGAGCAGGCGCGACTTTTGGATCGGTCTGGCCGCGGGCGTGGTGACCGCAGCCGTCGGTGGTGGCCTGTGGTTCCTAGCCAACGAGCTGAACGAGCCGGCTGCGGCGGTCGTTGCCATAGGTGTTGGGGTGGCGATCGGTTTCGCGGTGGCCAAAGGGTCGCGCGGCCGCGTGAGCAAGCTGCTCGTGGTCGCAGCCGCTCTGTTGACGATCCTCGCCAATGCCCTAGGCCAGAACTTCGCCCAGCGCAGCCAGCTCCTCGACGGCATCGAGCAGCTGAACCGCGACTGGGCCGGATTGCACGTCGATCCCCCGCCCGAGACCGAGCGGGGCAAGGAGGTCTCTGCCGCCGACGCCGCGAGCGCCGCGGAGGATGCCGGCCTGTCGTGCGACCTGATCCCCAAGGGTGTGGTGGTCCCACCGCCCGAGATCGTCGACGTGATGCCGGTCGGTGGGTTCCTGTGCATGCAACCGAAGGACATCGCGGTCATCTGGGCCGACATCCCCGCCGAGGTACGAGCCGAGTTCCCGGAGGATGTGCGCGGCCAGGTCGAGGCCTTCATCGGCTCGCAGACCGAGGAGGCCCTGGCCGCCCGGCGGTCTGAGTACGAAGCGACCTCCTACGACATCCCCGACCCCGTGGTTGCCTGCGCTCCCCAGCCTGACTTCACCCAGCCCACCGCGGCAGCCGGCCTCGGCTTCCCCGACGGGGTGCCGCTCTTCTTGCCGTCCGCCGACCTGTTCAGCGGTGAGCGGGTCAGGGGCGACGGCCTCGACCTCCCGCCGGCTAGCCCGTTGTGCTTCATGCGCGAGAACGCGAAGGAGCACCCCCTCGAGACTGCATCGTGGCTGGCTGCGCTCGGGCTGTCGGTCGCCGTTCCACTTCGGCGCCGCTCGGCGCGGCCACCAGCAACGCTCACCACCTGAGAGGACGTCATTCTGTGCTCGTCATCACCGGGCCCAACGGAAACCTCGGCGCGGACCTGACGAGGGCACTGGTCGAGCGCGGTGACATGGATGCGTTCCGCGTGGCCGCCCACCGGCCGGAAGTGATTGCTGAGATGTGAAGTGATTGCTGAGATGTACGGCGCGGACGCGCCGGCCGTGCGTCTCGACTACGACGACCCGTCGACATGGCCCTCGGTCCTCGACGGGGCGACGACGCTCTTTCTGCTGTTCCCGTTGCCGAGCCCCCGACGAGCTAAGCGCCAGATGGTCCCGTTCGTGGAGGCAGCCGGCCGGGCCGGTGTGAAGCACTTCGTGTACACCACCGTACCGGGCGCCGACACGTCGAAAAAGATCCCGCACTACCACGTCGAGCGGGCCATCGAGGCCACTGGCGCCGGCCACACGTTCCTGCGCGCGAGCTACTTCATGCAGAACCTGGTGCGGGCCCTCTCCACCCACGGCGTCGACATCGCCACCAACGACCAGCCGTACATCCCCGCCAAGGACTCGGTCACGACCTCCGTCGACTCGCGAGACGTCGGGGAGGTGGCGCTCAAGGTGACCGACGATCCGGGTGCTCACCTCAACGCGTCGTACACGCTGGACTCCTCGGCCGCCGCCCCAGAGACGTTCGGCAGTTCGCGGAGGACTACGCGTGGCGTTGGAAGACTCAGACCTGGACCTGACGGCTCGTCGAGTTGCTGAGCACTGGCGGCGGCGGTGTGCCGCATCTATAGTGTGTACTTGGCTGTCGTCATGGGAACGACACATCTGGCATGGGGGTCGGGATGATCGCACGATCGATGGCAAGGGGGCTGCTGATGGTGGCCGCCGTCTTCGTGATCGTTGGTGGCACAGCAGGCCTGGCGTCGGCCGGCGGTGACGCGAGCGACGACGACGGCCGTCTGCCGCCAGTCGGCGGCGCGCTCCTCGAGAAGAGCGACCCAACCGGGTTGCTTCCGGTGGCCGGCCCCGAGCAACCGGCGGTGAGCGGAACGGTCACGGCCCAGGCGACGCCCACCGTCGTTGTGACGCCCAACACCGACCTTGTCGCTGAACAGGAGGTTTCGGTTGCGGCCAGCGGATTCAGCCCCGACCTCAGCATCGTCATCGGCCAGTGCGGCCCAGAGGTCGACAGCATCGCCGACTGTGACCAGGACCGGGCCATCTTCCTGAAGACAGACGCGTCGGGAAAGGCGTCGGTCAAGATCAAGGTGATCGTCGGCACCGTCGGGCCGGCCGCGCACCCATGCGATCACAAGAACTCGTGCGTGATCGCGGCTAGCGAGCCGACCCCTGACCCGTCGGCCCAGCGAGCGCTGCAGAAGATCACCTTCGCCGACCCGGCCAGCAGCGGCGGCGGCGCACCCGCGCCCTCGTCGTCTACGACGGGGTCGAGCAGCACCACGACTCCCGGCGACGCAAGCGCCGCAGCCAGCGGCACGCCGAGCGTCGGTGCGGGCACGGGGTCGTCGCCTTCGACGGTGGCCTTCACGGGCGCATATTCCGACTTCCTGGCCGCCATGGGCACATCGCTGCTCACCCTCGGCCTCGCCCTCGTCATGCTGGCGAAGGTCTCGCCCCAGTGCGGCCGCCACCTGGCCCCGGCCGCCACCACCCGGCGCCGACATGATGGCCGGCGGCGTCGCCGGGCCGGGCGGTTGGCCATCCTCGCGGCGAGCGCAGCAGCGCTCATGACCGTCGGCCCGTCGGCGGATGCCCAGAGCGGCCCCGCCATCGAGGTAACGCCCACCTCTGGCATCAAAGCCGGTGACCAGATCACCGTGAACGCTAGCGGCTTCTCACCCGACCTGTCGATCGTGATCGCCCAGTGCGGACCGGCCGTGACCGACATCTCCGACTGCGATGTGCCAGGCGCGAAGTTCGTCAAGACCGATGCTGCAGGAAACGCCTCGGCGACGCTGGCGGCCATCGTCGGAAAGGTCGGTGAGAACGCCCACCCGTGTGACGCCGCCAACCAGTGCCTGATCATCGCCAGCGAGCCGACCCCAGACGCCGCGGCCCAGCGAGCCGAGCTGCTCGTCTCCTTCGCCGGAACCGACACCCCGGCCACCACTGAAGGGGCCGCTGCCCCTGCAAAGGGCGACAGCTCGAGCAGCAACACTGGCGTCATCGTCGGCGCGGTCGCCGTGCTGCTCATCGGCGCCGTAGGCGCCGTCCTCTTCATGCGGCGCAAGAGCACAGCCGGGCCGTGAGCCTGTCGCCATCACGTCGAGCGTGAAGGTGTGGGTCCCCGCCGGTGATCTCGACTCCGACGTGGGCACACTGCCTCCCGGCGTCGAGCTGCGACCTCTCCCCAACTCAGGGCCCGTGCCGCCCGAGATCGACGAGATCGACGTGCGATCGTGATCGCGCAGTGCGGCCCGACGGTTGTCGACATCTCCGATTGCGATGTGCCCGGAGCCAAGTTCGTCACAACCGACGCCGAAGGCAACGCGTCAGCGACGCTCACCGCAATCGTCGGCACCGTGGATGAGAAGAAGAACCCGTGCGACGCCGATCACGAGTGCCTCGTCATCGCCAGCGAGCCGACCCCCGATCCGGCTGCCCAGCGCACCGAGACGAAGGTCACCTTCGCCGGCGCGCCAGCCGCGAGCGCGTCAGACAAGAGCACGTCAGACAAGAGCACGTCAGACAAGAGCACGTCAGACAAGAGCGGATCGTCTTCATCGAGCAGCACGGGCCTGATCGCGGGCATCGTGGGAGCCGTGCTCGTGGTCGGAGTAGGGATCGCGCTCCTCGCTCGCCGTAAGGCGTCCGCTTCGTCCTGATTTGTCGGTGTTAGACGAGGTCGTCGTGGAGCGCCGCTAGCCAGTCGAGCTCGGCGATGTCATCGACCACGGGGAAGAGGATGACCTCGTCGGCGCCGGCTTCGGCGAACGCCTCGACTGCCTCCTTCACCGCATCGCGTCCGGTGCGGATCGGCTCGCAGATCTCCGCAGGCGGCCCGCCGAGCACGAAGTAGTCGTCGCGCCATGCCATGCCCCTATCCCGCGCGTCGGGCGTGCTCGCGTACCACGTCCCGGCCACCAGGCGAGGCGTGCCTTCACGACCGGCCGCGGCCCAGGCGGCGCGTACGCCGTGGCACGCGCCGGCAAACACCGGGGGGATGACGCCACCACCAATGAAGCCGACGCCGTGACCGACGATGCGTCCGATCGCGGCCGGTGACGCGCCGCCGATCAGGATCGAGACGGGGCCGGGGTCGGGTCCGAGGCATTGCGGTGCGTTCTCGGGTCGCTGTGTCGACTCGAAGGCAGCGATGGCTTCATCGAGGAGTCGGCCGCGGGCCGACCAGGCGATCCCGGCGCTCTCGTAGTCGGCCGGGCGCGCGCCGACGCCCACCCCGAGGGTGAACCGGCCGGGAGCCATCACCGCCAGGGACGCGGCTTCCTTCGCGAACACGGCGGGGGCGCGGAGGGGTGCGATGAACACCGTCGGGATGAGCTCGATGCGCTCGGTGACCGCGGCCGCGGCGGCCAGCGCGACCACGGGATCCATGTTCTGGTAGAAGACGCGGTCGGCTACCCCGAGCGAGGAGAAGGGTCCGTCGTCGCTGCCTCGAGACCAGTTGATGATTGCATCTCGGCCGACGCCGGGAATGGCGTTCGGCAGGTGGATTCCGATCTTCATGTTCCCCCTCGGCTCGGCGGCTTTCTCTAGCGTTACGGTGACGATCGTAACTCAAACAAGAGATCATGTCGCACCGGGAAGGAGCACGGCGCGACCTCGGTGACCGCGCTCGGTCAGCCAACCCAATGCAGCGGCCGCCTCGGCCAGAGCGAACGGTGTCGTGCTGAGCGTGAGCCGGCCGTCGCCGAGGAGCTTGAGGAGGGCGGGAGCCGCGGCGCGTCCTTGCGTGTCGCGCTGGAGCATGTTGAGCGGGAGGAGGGCCACGTTCCGTTGGATCAGCTCCGCAAGGTTGAGCTCGAGCGCGGACCCGGCGACGTAGCCGATGAGGACGACTCGACCGCCGGACCGAACTCGGGGAAGCATCGTCGCGAGGACGGGCCCCCCGACGGTGTCGATCAGCACATCGCAGTCTGGCCAAGCGCTGTCGTCAGAGGTGACATGCGGGATGACGCCCTCCGGAAGTGAGTCGGCTGCCGCGTTCGACGAGACGCAGCCGATCACGGCGGTGGCGACGGATAGCGCGAGTTGCACCGCTACCGCGCCGACCGCTCCGGTCGCCCCGGTGACGGCGACCGTGTCGGTCGGGCCGACCCGGGCGATCTCGTGGAGCGAGACCCATGCGGAAGTGCAGGGGGAGAAGAACGAGGCGCCGATCTCGGCAGACACGTCGTCGGGAAGCACGCCCATCGATTGATCGGGGGCGGACACGAGCTCGGACCACGTCCCGTCGAAGGCGACGCCAAGGCCGCATCCCCTGATCCAGACTCGGGTTCCCGCTTCGAACATGGCGCCGTCGATGACCGTCCCGGCCCCTTCCACGCCCGGCGTGTAGGGCAATGGCGGTGGGTTGAGGAACGCGCCGCTCCAGATCGTGCGATCGAGGTGGCCGACCGTGGCGGCCTCGACGCGAACGATGGAGTGGCCGGTGACGGGCGCCGGGTTCGGGACCTCGCGAACCTCGGGCGGCGCGCCCCAACCGGTGACACGAACCGAGCGCATCAGATCTCGTCCAGAAAATCGGCGATGCAGCTCGCGAACGCGTGGGGATCCTGGTCGGGCAAGGGCACCATTCCGCCGTCGATATCGACCACACGAGCATCGCCCAGAGCGCGGGCCAGAGTCGGCGCGTGCGGGCTGGCGAAGGGGTCAGCGGTGGCGCGCAGCACGAGGGTCGGCGCGCGGACCGCGTGGATGGCGTCCTCCATCCGGTACGACGCGACTGCGCGGTGGCCTGCTTCCGGGTCGTCGACGCGGAGCGCGTCACGCACGAACGCGTGTAGCAGATCGGGCCGGCCTTCAGGATAGAACGCTTGCCGCTTCTGCCACAGCTCGGTGAGGTGCGACCCGTCGGGCGTTACGGTCACCGCATCGATCGGCGGTCGTTGGGCGCGCTGGCGGCGGAACCCAGCGTCGGTGTACGGCGTCGACGACAGCACCAGGCGGCCGACCCGCTCCGGTCGGGTCGCCGCGATCTCGACCGCGATGACGCCACCCGTGTGGTGACCGACGACGTGGGCCCGCTCGATGGCGAGGGCGTCAAGCAACTCGACCGCGACTCGCGCCCATCCTTCGATCCTCGGAGCCCATCTCGGTCGGGCCGAGGCACCGAAGCCGATGGTGTCCATCGCGATCGCCCGGAACCGGGTTCCGAGGAGTGGGAGCACGAAGCGATACTCCTCCCAACTCCGGGGCGTCTGATGTAACAGCAGGACCGCGGGCGCGTTGACATCGCCGCAGGATGCGTAGTGGATCTGACCGTCCGCGAGGTCGGCGTAGGCGAGCCGGGTATCGTCCACGGCGTCAGTAGCCTTCTCGCACATTGCGGAGCGGTTCGCCGGCCGCGACGCCGCGCAGCTGATCGCCCACGAACTCGTACGCCCGCTCCAACCAGCGCCGCGATGAGCCGGCGCTGTGTGGTGTGAGGATGAGGTTCGGAGCTGTCCAGAGGGAGTGGCCGGATGGCAGCGGCTCGGGGTCGGTCACGTCGAGCGCCGCGAAGAGCCGGCCGGCGCGCAGCTCGACTTCGAGCGCGTCCTGGTCAAGCACGGCGCCCCGTGCGCCGTTGACGACCATCGCGCCGTCGGGAAGACGCGCCAGCACGTCGGCGTCGACCATGCGACGGGTTTCGTCGGTGAGCGGGCACAGGATGACGAGCACGTCGGTTCGCGACGCGATGTTCGCGAGCTCAGCCGGCACGTGGAGACCCGGGCCACCGTGTCTCGACACGCCGAGCACCGACACGCCGAACGGGTCGAGGCGTCGCGCCACGGCGCGCCCGATCGAGCCGTGGCCGAGGATCGTCACCCGCTTGCCGTGGGCGTCGTCGCCCGGGATCAGCTCCGGAGGCGTCGTCAACGCGTTCCCCTCCATGTCCCACTCGCCGCGCTGTTGCGCTGTGAGGTAGGTAGGGAGGCGGTGATAGCGGGCCAGGATCACCGCGACCACCCACTCCGCGACCGGGATGTCGTGCGCGCCGCTCGCGTTGCACACCGTCACCGACGACGGTACCCGCGGTAGGAGCCAGTCGACTCCGGCGTTGAGCGTCTGAATGACCTCGAGCCGGGTGAAATCGTGCAGGCGCTCGATCAACGGCTGCAGCTCGGCCGCCAGCACCAGGATCTGTGCGGCGAGGTGATCGGGCCCCGGCTCGGCGCCAGGCGCGATGAAGCGGATGTCGAGCGATGGGGGGAGGGGGCCGATCGCGTCGAGCCGAGCGTTGTCCGGGAGCAGGACGACGCTCACGGGTCGCAAGACGAGGGGCGGCGCCGAGCCAGAAAGTCGAGGACGCGCTGGTTCCAGGCGTCGGCCTGCTCGACGTTCGGACAGTGCCCACAGTTCTCGAAGACCTCGACCTCGGCGCCGGGGATGCGCGCCGCGATGTCGTCCGCGTAGCCCGGCTCGCGGAGCACGTCCTGCGCTCCGGCGGTAACCAGCGTCGGAACCGTGATCCGCTCGTACGGGGTTGAGTCGACGTTGCCGAAGTCGGTGCGCTCGGGTGCGAACGGCGCGCGGAGCCGGGCTGACGCCGCGAACTCCCACGCGCCCGGTTCCAGGCTCGCCTCGTAGTACTCCTCGGCGGTTGCGTCGTCGATGACTCCCGGATCGTGGAACACGACGCCGAGCTGCCGGCGCATCCCCTCGAGCGTCCCGTCGTAGCTCTGGAGAATTTCCCGCGCCTCGTTCGCCGGGCTGAATCCCCCGCCGGACGACAGCACCATCGTGCGCAGCGGCAGCACCGATGAGTCGGACGCGGCGACGCGCACCAGCAGCGTTCCGCCCATCGACAAGCCCATCACGTCGGCTTCGTCGATGCAGAGGATCTCGAAGAAGCGGGCCATGTGCGTGACCATCCGGGCGTTGCCCTGCACGAAGTCCCGAAGCTTGTCCGTTCTGCCGAACCCCAACCAGTCCGGCGCGACGACACGGTTCTCGGCGGCCAACGCGGCGATGTTCCTGCGCCAGCTCAGCCACGAGTTCTCGCCGAACCCGCCGGCGTGGAGAAGCACGATCGTCGGACCGTCGCCGGCGTCGAGGTAGTGGGTCCGGATGCCGTCGACCATCACGAACCGGCTGCGTGTCACGACTCGTCACGTCTCGAGGGAAACCGGTCGCGTACCTCTTGGATGTAGCCGGTGAACGTGTCGATGTAGTCGCCGCTTTCCATGCGCACCTTGGGTCGGTGCGCGGGCGGACCGACGGTGGCCGCGTGCTCAGTGTTCGTGAACGGAGCCAGCGGCTCCTCGCGCGCCCAGCACGGCTTGCCATCGGGCGCACGGAAGTGCGGGATCACCTCCTCGGCCATCAGCTGCATGTTCTTCAGTACCATCCAATTCGGCATCGAGCCGATGTGCCCGCCGGCGCTCATCACCATCCCGATCCCGAAGTCGGCGATCATCTTCTCGTACTTCTCGATCACGGTCTGTGGCGACCCCACGATGACGTACCCGCCTTCAACGAGCTCGTCGTACGAGAGTTCGGTGAACCCTTTCGCGCCCGCCTTGCGCTTGCCCTCGAGGGTGCGCTTCATCGACGCCGCGGTGTTGTAGCCCGCGGGCAGCATGTGGAAGCCGGGGATCTTGAGGCCGTTGCGGAAGAACCACATGATGTGGGGCATGGCTTCGCGGTGGGCCTGCTCGTCGGTCTCGGCGACATGAGTGTGCACCAACCGGCCGAGCTGGCGGGGGTCGGGCGTGTAGCCGAACTGCTCCTCTGCCACCTGGTAGTAGCGGTCGAAGGCGCTCTTGCTCAACCAGTTCGAGGTCGGCGTCAGCATGAACGGGTAGCGGCGCTGCGCGGCGTTGTCGATCGTCTCGACGCTGGTCGAGCCCGGGAGCCAGATGGGCGGATGGGGCTGTTGTAGCGGCCGGGGCCAAGTGTTCACGTACTCGACGTCGTAGTGCTCGCCATGCCATGCGAACGGTCCCGGCTCGGTCCATGCCTTGACGATCAGATCGTTGGCTTCCCAGAAGCGGCCTTTCGACAGGGTCGGATCGCTGCCGGCCGATACGTACTCTGCGCCCATGGCGCGTACGTGGCCGGAGATGATCCGACCGCCCGACATCACATCGAGCATCGCGATCTCCTCCGCCACGCGCAGGGGATTGCGATGCATGGGGAGTGCGTTGCCGATGACGCCGATCCGGATCCGTTGCGTGCGGGCCGCGAGGTAGGCCGCCCAAAGGTTGGGCGCGGGCTGCACCGCGTACGCCGTCTGGTGATGCTCGTTGACGAGGATGCCGTCGAACCCGAACCGCTCCGCCGCGATCATCTGCTCGAGGTACTCGCGGTAGAGGCGGTGTCCGACCTTCGGGTCGTAGTTGGAGTTCGGAAGGGTGATCCAAATCGACTCCATCTCCTCGCCCGGGGGAATGAAGGGATAGGGCATCAGATGGAAGAGGTAGAACTCGAGGCGGCTCATGCTGGGACCTCTGACAGGAACGTGATCACGGCCTCCGCGACCAAGCCGGGCGCTTGGAGCACCAAGCCGTGGCCGACATCGTCGATCGACACAAGGCGACTGTCAGGCAGGTGCTCCACCCACCTCTGAGCGTGTACCGGCGGCACGATGCGGTCCTCTCTAGGGGCGATGACGAGTGATGGCATCGTGAGTCGGGCGAGCCGCCGTTCGAGGCGGATGTCGTAGCGGCACTCCCAGATGAGCCGGGCGGTGACGCCGTTCTCGCCGTAGGCCTGGACGAAGGCGTCGATGTCGACCTCCGTCGGAAAGAGGTCCTCGTATCCTTCGACTTCGTCGTTGAAGATGGCGGCCGCGACCTTGTGGGGCGAGGCGGCGAGGAACTCGAACATGGGCGCCTCGGGGACCCACAGCCCGCTCGGGGCGATGGCGGTGAAGGATCGCACGCGCTCGGGGTAGAACGCGGCGAACTGGGCACCGATCCACCCACCGAGGTCGTAGCCGACCAGGTCAACCTGCGTGAGGTCGAGGGTGTCGAGCAGCGAGCGGTAGTGCAGCACGAGGTCGTCGAAGCCTCGCAGCCAGTCGGGCGGTCCCCCTTCTGCGTAGCCAGGGTGGAGGGGTGCGACGAGGTCGACCTTGGCGGCCAGCGTGTCGTGCAGAGGGGTCCACGCCGTCGGGAAGAATGCCCCGTGCAGGTACAGCACTGTTCGCCCTGACCCGGCGCGGCGCAACGCGACCGGCACATCGGCGACAGCGATGTCGATCGGCTCGGGCGGGGCGGTGTCAGCGATCGTCGTGGTCATGGCGCCTCCTCGCATCCGATACTAGTCGTTTCTCTGACCGTCGTCACGAGAACAGTAGATCGATGCGCGATGCGGGTGGCGCAGCGTCGGTTGTCGCAACCACCTGAGCGGCGTATTCGAACGCGATCGGCTCCAGCCGCTGGCGCAGATCCCGGAACAGGTCGGCCGCGTCGCGACCCGGCCAATCTCGCGCCAAGAGCTCGGCCGGCAGCCCGGGATCGAGATAGGGGAACTTGCGCCATGCGTGCAGGGTCAGCGTGTAGGTGGCGAACGCGTCATCGAGCGATGGCGCTGAGCGGAGCCGAGCAATGCGCGCGCGCACCGGCGCGAAGTCGCGGAGGAACCGCTGGTAGGACGCCGCCAGCTCGTCGAGGTCCCACGCTCGACTCACGACATCGGCGACTTCGCCGAGCCCCACGTGGTGCGCGGTGAAAACGTCGACATACGCCTCGAACCCGAGGTGCCGTACCGCGTCGATGACTTCATCGCGAGCGCGCGCCGGCGCGATCCAGAGGCCACTCGAAACGATGCCCATTCCGAGCCACATGAGTCGGGACCGCAGGGCATGGCGCTGGTCGCGCTTGTTCTCGGGCATGGAGAACGACACCAGCACCCAGCCGTCCGCCACCGACGCCGGCTCGACGGTGGCGTAGATGCGGCGGTCGGCTTCTGCGAACAAGCCTTCGGCGGCGGCTGTAGCGCGGTAGCCGCGGACGCCGTCTCGCACGTCTCGCTCGAGGAGACCGTGTCGCGCCATCCGGGACACCGCGGATCGCACCGCCTGCTCGTCGATGTCGAGCAGTCCCATGAGGTCGACGAGGTTCGAGACCGGCAGCCAACCCTGGAACTGCTCGGCGTAGCGACCGTAGATGTCGAGGATGAGCGTCTTCGGTCGGCCTGACGTGACGCCGGACTCGATCAACGTGTCCGCAACTCTACGGGGTGGGGCCACGGGCTCATACAACCACAGGTAGCGGTCGTCATCGAAGTGCAGGCCGATGATCGGGTCGGCGCAACTCCCGGGAGAGCCCGCGGGCGGCGGTTACCACGGCGAATGCGACGCGGTCGGGCTCGATCTCACGGTCGAGCCCGGTCACCGAGAGCGCACCGAGGATCAAGCCATCGCGACCGAACACCGGCGCGGCGACGCTCGCGAAACCGACGCGGGTCTCCTCGCGCTCGACGCTGAAGCCGTTGGTGCGTACCCGGTCGAGCTCAGCCGCGAGTACGTCGGGGACCACGATCGTGTAGGGGGTGAGTCGGTCGAGTGGCGCGGACACGAGCCGAGCGAAGACGTCGGGTGCCGAGTGGGCAAGCACCGCCTTACCGGTGGCTGTGCAGTGCATCGGCATACGCCCGGCCACCCGGCTCGGCCGGTCCACGCCTCGGTGACCGCTGAGCTTTTCGACGTACAGCACGTGGAGGCCGTCGGCGATGGCCAAGTGCACGGTGTCGCGGGTCGCGACGTAGACGTCCTCGAGGAACGGCAGCGCGGTGTCGCGCAGCCGGCGCCGCTGCGGGACCAGTTGACCGAGCTCGAAGAGCCGCATCCCGAGCTGGTAGCGGTGGCCGGCGCGTTCGAGGAACGTGTGCTCGACGAGCTGCTCGGCGAGGCGGTGGACCGTTGTCTTCGGCAGGCCGGTCCGCCGCGCCATCTCGGAGATCCCGAGCACGGCATCGTCGAAACCGAAGGCGTCCATGACCACTCGGATCTTCTCGACCACTGTCGCGCTGTGCTCGGCCACCGCCCCACCCTACGGGATCCTACGATCTACTGGTCCGCTGAGCGGACCGCTGCGGTTCCCCTCGGCGCCAGACCGGTGGATACTTTGTCACGTCCTCGCGGCACTCGCGCCCGGGATGGGACCCATGAGGGAGGTCGGGTGGCGGTTGCGTGCGCAGTACTCGGCTCAGGCAACATCGGGACCGATCTGTTGTTCAAGCTTGGGCGTTCGCAGGTTCTCGATCCGGTGGCGATGGTAGGAATCGACCCCGCTTCCGCAGGGCTCGCCACCGCCAGATCGCTGGGAGTCGCGGCGAGCGCAGAAGGCATCGAATGGATCGTCGATCACGCCGAGGACATCGACCTCGTGTTCGACGCCACGTCGGCGGCGGCTCATGTCGCGCACGCCCCTCGCCTCCAGGAAGTCGGGCTCCGCTGCCTTGACCTAACGCCGGCCAAGCTCGGCCCGGGCGTCGTGCCGGTCGTGAACCTGGATGCGCATCCTCACGCGCCGGACGTGAACTTGATCTCGTGCGGTGGTCAAGCGACGATCCCGATCGTTGCCGCCATCGCGCGTGTGTGCCCGGTGCCCTACGCGGAGATCGTGGCGACCATCGCGTCGCTGTCCGCAGGTCCCGGCACCCGACAGAACATCGACGAGTTCACCGCCACGACCGCGAGAGGCCTCGAGGAGATCGGGGGCGCGGCCCGGGGGAAGGCGATCATCGTGCTCAACCCGGCCGATCCGCCGCTCATGATGCGCAACACGGTCTTCTGCGTGGTGCCGCACGACGTCGACGCGGCGGTGCTGACCGCGAGCGTGTTGGCCATGGCCGAGGAGGTCGCCCGCTATGTCCCGGGCTACCGACTCACGACCGAACCGGTAGTCCACGACGGCCGTATCTCCGTGTTCATCGAGATCCGCGGCGCGGGCGACTATCTCCCGCCGTTCGCAGGCAACCTCGACATCATGACCTCGGCTGCGGTCCGTGTAGCCGAGGAGCTCACGCGGGTCGGAGCATCGGCATGACGTCGCTGACGACGACCTCCGACGACCGGGACGTGTGGGTGTGCGACTCGACGCTTCGCGACGGATCCCATGCCAAGAGCCACGCCATCACCGTCGATGAAGTGCGCAACGTCACCCGGGCGCTCGACGACGCGGGCGTCCCCTTCATCGAGGTGGCCCACGGCGACGGGCTGGGGGGCTCATCGATCAACTACGGCTTCGGCGAGACCGACGAGTTCATCCTGATGGCCGCCGCGGTGGACGTCATGCGCGAGGCTCGCCTTGCCGTGCTCCTCCTGCCAGGCATCGGCGTGAAGACCGACCTCGCACGCGCCCTCGACACCGGCGCGGCACTCGTACGAGTCGCGACCCACTGCACCGAGGCCGACATCGCGGAGCAGCACCTCAAGTTGGCTCGCGAGATTGGCCTCATCTCCGTGGGTTTCCTGATGATGGCGCACATGAGCGAACCAGACGCGCTGGCCGCTCAAGCGCGGATCATGGCTGACGCCGGAGCCGAGGTCGTCTATGTGACCGACTCCGCCGGGGCCATGCTTCCGAATGAGGTTGCCGATCGCGTCACCGCCCTGCGAGCGCACCTGCCGGAAGGGGTTGCCGTCGGCTTCCACGGTCACCACAACCTCGCGCTCGGCGTCGCGAACTCGCTCGCCGCGATCGAGGCTGGAGCGACATGGGTCGACTGCTCCACCCGGGGCCTCGGCGCCGGCGCGGGCAACACGCCCACGGAGATCTTCGTCGCCGTGTGCGACAAGGCCGGGATCGTCACGGGCATCGACGTCATGAAGATCATCGATGCCGCCCAAGACGTCGTCGATCCGATTATCACCCGACGCCCCATGGTCGACCGGTCGTCGCTGCTGCTCGGGTACGCGGGCATCTATTCGTCGTTCCTGATCCACGCCGAGCGCGCATCGGGGCGCTTTGGCGTGCCAACGCGCGACATCCTCCTCGAAGTCGCCGAACGCAAGGCCGTCGGGGGCCAGGAAGACCTCATCGTGGAGATCGCCTCACAGCTCGCGGGAAGGAACGGACCATGACCGACCTCAACCTCGAACTCGCGGCGGAGCTTCGCGAGGCTACTCGCGCGCGCCGGCCGGTGGACGCGCTCACGGAGCGCCATCCGGACTTGACGATCGCCGATGCCTACGAGATCCAGCTCGCGAACGTCGCGGCCGAGGTGGCCGACGGCCGCCGGATTGTGGGGCGCAAGGTCGGTCTCACCTCGAAGGCGATGCAGCAGATGCTCGGCGTCCACGAGCCCGACTTCGGCACGCTGCTCGACGACATGGTGGTGCTCGATGGCGACGAGGTGCGCATTGACCGGCTCATCCAGCCTCGGGTCGAGGCCGAGATCGGCTTCGTCCTCGGCCGCGATCTCGCGGGCCCCGGCGTGTCCACGCTCGACGCCCTCGCGGCGATTGGATGGGTGACGCCCGCAATCGAGATCATCGACAGTCGGATCGCCGATTGGAACATCAAGCTGGTCGACACGATCGCGGACAACGGATCGTCGGCTATGGCGGCCCTTGGCGCCAGGCTGACGTCACCCGCCGGTCTCGACTTGCGTCTCATCGGCGTCCTGCTCGACAAGAACGGCGCGCTCGCCGAACACGGCCTCGGCGTGGCCGCGCTCGGCCACCCTGCCACCTGTCTTGCGTGGCTCGCCAACAAGCTCAGCGAGTTCGGCGACGGTCTCCGCGCCGGCGATGTCGTGCTGCCGGGGTCGCTGCATCGGGCCATCGACGTTGTCGCCGGTGATGTCGTGACCGCGACGTTCACCGGGATCGGCTCGCTCACGATCCGCTTCGCGGCCGGGGACGACGAATGAGCGCGAGAAGTACCACTGAGACACGCATCGAAGCGTTGCGGTCGCGGCGCGCGGCCAGTGACCGTTCGGCCGACGAGGGCCGGGTCGACTGGTCATCGTGGCCGACCTACAACGAAGCCGGGCTCGGCTTGCGTAACTACTGGTACCCGGTGCAGTGGGGGGCCGAGGTCGGCCGGTCACCGGTCGCGGTGCGCGTCTGTGGCGAGGACCTCATGCTCCAGCGCGACGAGCACGGCGTCGTTTATGCGCTCCACGATCGTTGCCCGCACCGCGGCGTCCCGCTGTCGATGGGCAAGGAGGAGTTCCCGGGCACGGTCACGTGCGCGTACCACGCGTGGACGTACTCGCTGGCCGACGGTGCGCTCGTCGCGGTGATTACCGACGGCCCCGACTCGCCGATGTGCGGGCGGGTCAGCGTGAAGACCTACCCCACCGCCGAGGCGGTCGGCCTCGTGTGGGTGTTCATCGGCGATCGTGCGCCTCACCCGCTCGCGGACCAGCTACCGGAGGAGCTCGTCGATGCGCCGCCGTACGCTGTCGGCGGGCGGATCGAGGACCGGCGCGGCGACTGGCGGATCTACGCGGAGAACGGGTTCGACGAAGGCCACGCGAAGTACCTCCATCGGACCTCGTATTGGCGGCTGTTCAAGATGATGCCGGTGTGGAACAAGGTCCACATCGAGCGCCATGGTCGGTGGATCTTTCGCATCGAGGACGAGCGCCATTGGGACGCCGATTTCCCCGGACTCGGCCGCTGGACCAACGAGCGCTGGTGGAAGCTCAAGCCGAAGCAACGGCAAGGCCGGTCGCTCGGCAACACCGGAGGGGCGAAGAAGTACGACCCCTACATCGAGAGTCGCGAGTTCCCGGCGTTCGCGTCGATCGGCGTGCCTGGTGTGCTCCGGATCGCCTACCCGCAGTTCATCCATTACGAGTTCTACGTCCCGATCGAGCAAGGGCAGACCAAGTACGTCGGCGTCATGGTCCAGTTCAAGACGGGGGTCCGCAAGCTCGGCTTCTACGCCAAGTACCTCGGCGCCATCCGTTGGCTCTTCCACGGCAACTTCTCCGCGCAGGACGGCTGGATGGTCGAGGCGACGAGCGCGCCACCCGAGCGCCTCTACCGACCGGACATCTCGCTGCTCGAGTGGCGCCGCCTTGTCGAAGAGGGCAACCCGTTCGACCCTCCGCACGACGACGACGAGCAGTCGTGATGGTCCCCCCGATCCAACCGGAGCCCGACGGGCGCAATCTCGACGCCAACGGGCGCGGCTACCACGTGATCGAGATGGGCGCCGGCACCCCTACGTTGTTCCTCCACGGTGGTGGGCCCGGCTGCACGAGCTGGACCGACTTCGGACCGGTCGCTCCGTTGTTTGCCCGCGACCGCGCGTGCTACCTCGTCGACCTGCTCCAGTACGGGCGGTCCGAGAAATGCACGATCTCCGGGCCGATGTGGGACTTCCACGCGACGGCGATGTGCGCTCTCATGGACGCGCTTGGCGTCGAGCAGGCCGACTTCGTCTGCAACTCGTGGGGCGGGACGATCGCGCTCTGCCTCGCGGCCAACTATCCCGAGCGTGTTCGGTCGCTGGTGGTTACCGGTTCGATGCCCGTGTGGCACGGTCCGCTCGGCCCGCTCCCCGAGGGCGGTCGGCGCGGCCGCGGGGCGCGGGACGCCTACTTCGGTGGCGAAGGCCCGACGTGGGAGAAGATGAAGGATCTGATGGCGGCGCTCGAGTGGTACGACCGCGAAGCCATCCCCGATGCCACGGTAACTGCACGCTACGAGCAGTCGATCGACCCGGCCGAGATGGAGCTCGCAGCGCGGTCGGACAGTCCGCGGGGCGACTGGCAGGACCTCGAGGCCGATCTCGTCCGCATCCGCTGCCCTGTGCTCTTCGCATGGGGGATGTACGACGCGTTCCTCACGCCCGACTACCCGCTGATGCTTGCGCGGATGATCGAGCACGGCCAGCTCTACGTGATGGACCAGGCCGGCCACCACCTCCAAGAGGAGCGCCCGCAGCACTACTACTCGGTGGTGTCCGGCTTCCTCGATCAAGAGGATCGCGTGTGATGCGCAAGCTCGTCGTCGTCCTCGTCGTCGCGACCGGGTGGGCCATCGTCGCCCGCAAGCAGCTGGTGCACGCGCTGACTAAGACGACGGGTACGTGGGTGGGCACGCCACGTTGACGTCGCCGGCTGACTCGCGGGAGGAGTTGGTTTGCGACGCGGTGTCGCGTGTTTCGCGGAAGCGCCTCGTCGAGCTCGTCCTGGCCATGGTCGACATCGCGTCGCCGACCGGTGAGGAGGAGCCGCTGGCGCGGTACCTCGCGACCCAACTGGGCGAAGCAGGACTCGAGTCACGGGTCCAACCGATCGACGCGACGATGGCCAACACAATCGGAACGCTCGGAGGGTCGGGTGGGGGAGCGTCGCTGCTGCTCTACGCACCGATCGACACCGCGTCGGTCGGATCGGCCGAGGAGGACCTGCCCTGGATCGGGCCCGAGCTTCGCACGGACATGCGCCCGACCGCCGAGGTGCGCGGCGACGTTGTGCTCGGTCTCGGCGCGCAGAACCCGAAGGGCCACGGTGCCTGCGTGCTCGCCGCCGCGGAGGCGATCGCTGCCGCGCGAATACCGTTGCGTGGTGACCTCCTCGTTGGATTCGGCGCCGGAGGCATGCCGACGAACGCAAGGCGGCCGGACCTGTCCGCGGGTCACGGCACCGGCTGTCGACACGTGATCGAGGCGCTGCGCCCCGACCACGCGGTGATCGCGAAGACCGGATGGGCGGTGTCGTGGGAGGAGGTGGGTCTGACGTGGTTCGAGGTGCGCGTTCCGGGCACCTACACCTACGTCGGAAGCCGGCACCTCCTGCCGTATCGCAACGCCATCAACGATGCGGGTCGCATCATCGCCGGGCTCGAGCGCTGGTTCGAGCGGTGGGCCGAGACGCATAGCGACGGGCTCGTAGCCCCGCAGGGTGTCGTAGCGGCGATCGAGGGTGGCTGGCCGCGGATGCCGGCCTTCACCACGGCGGTGTGCCGGTTCTGGGTCGACCTGTGTCTCAGCCCGCGCACAACCGGCGAAGAGGCCGCGGCCGCCTTCGAGGCCGAGGTGGGTCGACTCGCGGCCGAGCTCGGGACAGAGGTCGAGATCAGTCAGACGGTGACCATCGGCGGTACGACGACCCCCCCGGGCGAATGGGTCATCCGCTCGGCCATCGCGGCGTGGGAGGCGATCGAGGGTCGGCCCCACGTGCCGATTGCCGGGTTGTCCGGCGCGACCGATGCCAACATCCTGCGGGCGATGGGAGTCCCGACGGCGAGGGTCGGCCTGCCGAAGGTGCGGGCCGAGAAGCTCACCGTCGACTTCGCGCTCGGAATGAACGCCGTCGATGTCGCCGACATGGAGCGTCTCACCGAGCACCTGATCCGCGTCGCGGTCGACACGTGCACCCGACCGGCGGCGGAGCTCTCATGAGCAAGATCATCCTCGGAATCGGCGCGTCGCACACGACGCTCATGAACACGCAATGGGACAAGGTCGATCACCTCGAGCGCGCCCACGCATTTCGCGACGCCCTGGGAGAAGCCCGTCGCCTACTCGTCGACGCGGCCCCCGACCTCGTCGTGATCGTCGGCTCGAACCATTTCCGTGGATTCTGGCTCGACCTTATGCCGGCATTCACGATAGGTGTCGGCGAGGTGACGGCCGCCGGCGAGCACGGCACCCCCACCGGAGCGCAGGCGGTGGACCCCGGGGCTGCGGTCGCACTGTGCAACCATCTCGTCGCCGCTGACTTCGACGTCGCCTTCTCGCTGAAGCTCCAGATCGACCATGGCATCAGCCACGCCATCCAGTACCTCGTGCCTGAGGCCACGCCCGTCGTCCCGCTCGTCGTCAACTCGTTCGCGCCGCCGCTGCCGAGCCAGCGCCGCTGCCTCGCACTCGGCGTCGCCCTGCGGCAGGCGATCGACGACCTCCCTGGCGATCGCAGCGTCGCGGTGATCGGAACCGGGGGCCTTTCCCATCGTTTGCCCTTCCCCGACTGGCGGGCCCCACAAAGCGACGACGACGACTTCCTCGTCGAGTCATGGCGCGACGGCCGCGGCCATTGGGAGGACTACGAGGCGCGGCGCCGCGCGCTCGTTGTGAGCGCGCCCGCTGATCTCAACGTCGACTTCGACGAGGAGCTCCTCACACTGCTCGAGACGGGCGGGCTCGCCCGCCTTCCCGGACGATTCGGCGACGACGACCTCGTACGCGTCGCGGGCAACGGCGGGAACGAGATCCGGGCGTGGCTTGTCATGGCCGCCGCCCTCGACCACGCTCCAGGACGCCGGCTGGTCTACTCGCCGATGCCCGAGTGGCTCACGGGAATGGCCGTCGCCGTTGTACCGCCAGCCTCCCAACAACCCACCGTTCACTGACCAACCCAAGGAGCCCGATCGTGTCGATCTGGACCGACCTCACCGGCATCTCGTTCTGTCTCGACGTCGTCGACGCCGGCGGGATTTCCACGCGCGCGCTTGTTGCTGGCGAGGGTCCAGATGTCGTGTTCCTCCACGGCACGAGCGGGCACCTCGAGGCGTTCACCCGCAATATCGTCCCGCATGTAGAAGCCGGGTTCCGATGCCATGCCATCGACATGCTCGGACACGGGTACACCGCCAAGCCCGACTACCCGTATGAGATCCCGCGCTACGTCGAACACCTCATCTCCTACCTCGACGCCCAGGGAATCGAGTCCGCCCACCTCGTGGGTGAGTCGCTCGGCGGCTGGGTCGCGGGCTGGCTCGCCAGCGAGCAACCCGAGCGGGTGCGGAGCCTGCAGCTCGTGGCGGCGGGAGGCACCAAGGCCAACCCCGCGATCATGGAGAGGATCAAGGCATCGACAACCCAAGCCGTGATCGAGGACGACATCGATCTCACCCGTCAGCGACTCCACCTGCTCATGTTCGACGGGCCGAAGGACGTGAGTGACGAACTCGTTGCGGTGCGCCACGCGATCTACCACGCGCCTGAGTTCCGGCAGAACCTCCCGAACCTGCTGTGTCTCCAAGAGATGGAGATCCGCCAGCGCAACCTGATGAGCCCGGAGCGCCTGGCGGCTATCAAGGTGCCGACACTCGTCGTGTGGGGCAACGAAAACCCCTTCGGTGATGTCCCGGAGGCCGCCGCCATGCGCGACAGCATCGAAGGGTCGAGTCTTGAGCTCTTCGGTGAGTGCGGTCACTGGCCCCAGCACGAGCAGGCCAACCGGTTCAACCCCCTGAGCATCGGCTTCATCCGCGCCGCCGAGGAAGCCCGCACTGTGTGACCTCGTACGATCACGTCCAGGTCTGCGTGTCCCACCGCCACTTGTAGTCCTCGGCGAACTTTCGGAACGTCGTCGGATCGCCGTCCAGGAGTTCGGCCATATCGTCTCCCGGCGGCGCGTTGAAGCCGCGCCGCGCGAGTGTGTAGACGAGCTGCATGAAAAAGACGGTGTCGCGGCTCACGCCGCGCCGGCGGAGCCGCCGCCAGAACTTCACCATCGACGGGTTGGCGTAGGTGATCTCGCGACCGAGGACATCGGTAAGGATCCCGGCGACTTCGTAGAAGTCGAGCGTCTCCGGCCCGGGAAGCAGGTAGCTGCGCTGATTGTGAGCGGCTGGATCGCGCGCGATCTTCACGATGACCTCGGCGAGGTCACGAGAGTCAAGGAACGTGGTCTTGCCCCGCTTCGCCGGGACGAACACCTCGTCGTGTTCGCTGATGTCGACGCCGTGAGTCGAGAGCGCCCGCACCATGTTCTGCATGAAGTAGCTCGGCCGCAGGATCGTCGAGCCGAGGCCGGCCGCGTGGATGTAGCGCTCGACGGTGTTGTGCGGCACGACCCGCGAGCGGTCGGCGCCCGGCACCGAGATGTAAATGATGTGGTTCGCTCCGGCGGTGACGGCGGCATCGACCATCGGCCGCATGCGAGTGCGCGCCGTGCGCGGCGAAGGGAGTGGGAAGAGAAGGAAGAGCGTCGTGACGCCTTCGAGAGCCGACGCGAAGGTCGACGGGTCGTTGTAGTCGAGATGGGCGACGGGCACGTCAGGGCCGTACTCATCCGTGATCCTCGAGGGTGTGTGCGCCGCGAGTCGGTAGGGGGGCGCATCGGGGCCGAGGGCGACGAGCTTGCGTGTGAGTTCGCCCCCGATGTTTCCGCTGGGTCCGGTGACGACCAACAGGTCACTCATCGATCAGTCCCCCCTTGGTCCCGGTCACAGGCGGGTATGCTATCATCGTGACGATCGCAACGAACACGCAACATGCGGGAGTCTTCGTGAACGGCAACTTCGCCATCGGCACTCGGGAGTAGTCGGTGGGAGCACGACGAGGCAAGGCATACCTGGAAGGCCTACGCGACGATCGCGACGTTTGGCTCAACGGTGAGCGCATCGACGACGTCACCGAGCACCCCGCGTTCTGCGGCTCGGCCGAAGGTATGGCCGGGTACTTCGATTATCAGCACGATCACGCAGACGTTTGTCTCGTTGCCAACCCGGACACCGGCGAGCCGATGAACGTGAGTCATGTGATCCCTCGCTCGCGTGAGGACCTCGATCGGCGCCACGCGGCCTTCGACCGCCTCGCCCGCTACAGCATGGGGATGCTGGGTCGCACGCCCGACTACGTCAACCTGACGATCGCGGGGTTCGCCGGCCGCAGCGATGTCGTGGGCAAGAACGGCGACGAGGAGCGCGTCGACAACCTCCTCCGCTACCAACGGCTCATCGCCGACGAGGATCTTGCGCTTACGCACACCATCGTGCACCCGGTCGTCGACAAGTCGCTTGGCGACATCGAGGGCGTCAACGGCGAACTCGCCCTGCGCAAGGTGGGTGAGACGAGCCAAGGCATCATCGTGCGTGGCGCCCGCATCCTCGCCACCCTCGGGCCGTTCGCCGACGAACTCGCGGTGTACCCCGGTCAACCGCTTCCGAATGCCCCCAACGCGCCGGGCTACGCGCTCGCTTTTGCTATCCCCATGAGTACCCCTGGCCTCAAGATCCTGTGTCGTGACCACTACGGGGTTGACGCCGCGGTGACCGACCGCCCGTTCTCGGCCCGCTTCGATGAACAGGACGCGTTCTTGATCTTCGACGACGTCGAGGTGCCCCGGGAGCGCGTCTTCATCGACGGCGACCCTCACGTTTACAACAAGCTCATGACGGCCGGTTGGGTCGGCAACGTCATGCAGCAGACGTCCATCCGGGCCGCGGTGAAGCTCGAGTTCGCCTACGAGCTCGCATCGCGCATGGCCGATGCCCTCAATGGCGCCAAGCCCGACGTCACGCAACAGCTCGGCGAGATCTGGGCGTACAGCGCTCTCACTCGTGCTGCGACCAGGGCGGCGGAGGCCGACGCGAGAGACTTCGGGAACGGCACCTGGCTGTGCGACGAAGCGCCGTTCCACGCACTGCGCCCGATCATGCCCGGTTGGATGGTCAGGGCGAACGACATCCTCAAGACGATCGGCGGGCACAACCTGCTCGCGACACCGACTGCTGCCGACCTCAATAGCCCTGTCCTCGGACCGCTGCTCGAGCGGTACCTCAAGGGTGCCGGCGACATGTCAGCGCAGGAGCGAGCCGGGGTCTTCCGCACCGCCTGGGACTTCGCTGGATCCGCACTCGGTGCCCGCACCGAGTTGTATGAGCGGTTCTACCTTGCGAGCGCGGCGCGGATGTTCAGCGTCGCCCACATGGTCGCGCAGCGCGAGCGCGAGTGGGAGATGCTTCCCGAGTTCCTTGCGCAGGACGCTTTGGCATGACCACGGTGAAGGTTGCGGGCGTCGCCGTCGACACTCGCCATCTCATCGGCGGCGAGCGTGTCGGATCGTCGACGACGTTCGAGGTCTTCAGCCCCATCGATCGAGGTTATCTCGCCGACGTGGCCGCCGGTGGTGCAGGGGAGGCGCGCGCTGCGGTCCAGGCCGCCCGCGACGCGTTCCCGGCGTGGGCGGCACTTGGTCCTGACGGGCGCGGCAACGTTCTCGATCGATTTGCGGACGGGATCATCGCTCGGAACGACGAGCTCGCCGCGGTCGAGACCGAGGACAACGGCTCGCTGCTGCTCGGAAACACGAAGAACGTGATCAAGCGCGGCGCGCACAACGTTCGCTTCTTTGCCGACTTCGCCCGCAAGCTCTCCCATCCGCCGATCGTCGGCGACGTGGTTGACAATTGTGTGAGTTACGACCCCGCGGGCGTCGCCGTGCTGGTGACACCGTGGAACGCACCGTTCATGCTCTCCACGTGGAAGGTGGGTCCGGCCCTGGCCGCGGGGAACACGGTCGTGCTCAAGCCGCCCGAGTGGGCGCCCCTCACCTGCTCGATCCTCGGCGACATCGCGATCGATGCCGGGATACCCGCCGGTGTGCTGAACATCGTGCAGGGCGCCGGAGTCGACGTGGGCGCGCCGCTCACGGCCGACCCGGAGGTGGCGCGGATCTCCTTCACCGGCTCAACCGCGACCGCACGAGTCATCGGACACGCCGCCGCCGACAACCTGACCCCCGTGAGCTTCGAGCTCGGAGGCAAGTCGCCATTCATCGTGCTCGACGATGCTGACCTCGACGACGCGGCGCGCACGATCGCGCATCAATTCATCAACGCCGGCCAGGTCTGCCTCGCGGGTACCCGAGTGCTCGCCCACGCGGCGATCGCTGACGAGCTCCTCGCCCTGGTCGCCATCGCCAAAGACCGGCTTCCGGTCGGCGACCCTCGCGAACTCGCGACCCGCGTCGGCCCGCTCATCCACCCGCGCCAGCACGATCGCGTGTCAGGCCTGGTGGAGCGGGCGATCGCCGCGGGTGCCCGTCCCCTCTTCGGCGGCCGCCCCCATCCGGCCGGCGACCTGTACTACGAGCCGACCCTGCTCGCCGACGTCGTGAACGACGCCGAGATCGTCCAAGAGGAGGTCTTTGGGCCGGTCCTCACCTGGCAGACGTTCGGCGACGACGACGAGGGCATCGCGCTCGCGAACTCGACCCGGTACGGCCTCGCCGCCATGGTCTTCACCCACGACCGTGGTCGAGCTGAACGCGTCGCGAGTCGTCTCACCGCCGGCACGGTGTGGGTGAACTGCTTCTTCGTCCGCGACCTCGCCGCACCCTTCGGTGGCGCGCGCGAATCGGGCATCGGTCGTGAAGGGGGAGCGTGGAGCTTCGACTTCTTCAGCGACGTGAAGAACGTCGCGGTGCGACGGGGATCGTTCGAGGGCGACAGTGGGTGAGATCGTCGCGGCCGCCATCGTCGCCCACCAACCGACCGTCATGCTCGATGAAGTTCGTCGAGTCGCGCTCGGCGGCGGCGCGGACACGACACTGGTCGAGCCCGGCTTTCGCCTCATCAGAGAGCACCTCGCGGAGCGAGGCGTGGACACCCTCGTCATCATCGACACGCACTGGTTCACCACATTCGAGCACGTCTTCGCGGGCGCCGATCACTTCGCGGGCAAGTACACGAGCGAGGAGGTGCCGCGCGTGATCTGCGATCTCCCCTACGACTACCCCGGCGCCCCGGACCTCGCCCGGGCGCTGCACGCCGTCGCCAAGGAGCAGGGGATCCCGACCACCAACGCCGTGACGCCCACACTCCCGCTGCACTACCCGACGATCAATCTCGTGCACCACCTGCGCACCCACGAGGCGATCCTGTCGATCGGCGTCCTCCAAACTGCAGATGCCGGCGACTACCTCGCGTTCGGCGCAGCAATTGCCGAGGCGACACGGCGGACCGACGCTCGGGTCGCCCTGCTCGGGAGTGGCGGCATGAGCCATCGGTTCCATCCGGCCGCGGTCATCGCACGGCACGTCGGCTACGACCCCGCGTCGGTGATCGACCCGGATGCGCGTGACTTCGATCAGCGCATCCTCCAGCTCTGGGAGTCCGGTGACCACCGGGCCGTCATCAACCTGTACGACGACTACCGAAGTCACGCGCCGGAAGGTCGCTTCGGTCACTACCTGATCCTCGCCGGCGCGTTCGGCGGGCCGGCGTTCGCCGCGCCCGGCGCGAAGTACTCGAACTACGAGAACTCCGTCGGCACCGGCCAGGTTCACGTGGTGTTCGATCTCACGAAGGAGAACGTGTCTTGACGTTGACCGGTTGGACCTTGCCGCAATCGGCCACCGGGAAGGCGGCCATCCTTCCGCCCCCGCCTTGGCACTACTCAGGCGACATCATCGCTGCTGACTTCACCGCCGAGCCCGACCGGGTCGCGGAGCTGCTCCCGCCGGGCATGGAACCCGCAGGCGACGGCTCGGGAAGCTTCGTGTTCGCGGATTGGTGCTCGGCCGCCGACGCCGACTCCCGCATCGCCGCAGATCCGTCCTCGGGCCAGTACAAAGAGGCGTACTGCATCCTGTACGGGACCTACGACGGAAAGAAGAGCGGACGCATCCCCTACATCTGGGTCGACAGCGACCTCTCGTTGGTGCGCGGCTTAGTCCAGGGCTTTCCCAAGAAGCTCGGAACGATCGCCATGACCAGGCCCGTCGAGATCGGCAAGGGGGGCGTACGCAAGGGTGCGGGCTCGACGTTCCGGGGTCACGTATCGAGCCACGGCCGCCGCCTTGTCACCGTCGACGTGACGCTCAAGGAGGTGCTCGACAAGTTCTACCCGCCATCGGTCGCGCGCCCATTGCTGCATACGCGGCTGTTCCCCGCCATCGACAACGACGCGCCGGCCGTCCATGAGTATCAGCGCGGCACGATCACGGACTTCGAGATCGGCACGGTGCATTCCGGGACAGCGACGGTCGAGTTTGGCTCATCGGAGTTCGAGGAGATCGACGCGCTCGGCCCGGTCACCGTCGGGCGCGGCTACGTCCACACGCTCGCGTTCACCGTGAGCGGTGGATCGGTCGAGCCGATCCCGGAGGCGTGAGCATGTCGGTACTCGATGGTCCGCGCCGCGAGGTCCGGCGCATCCTCCACAACGGCGCATCCCAATGGTGTGTGCCTGAGGACGACGACCTCGTGCTGAGAGACGGCCGTCGCGTCGCCGAGTCCGACGCCATCTACCTCCCGCCAGTCAACCCATCGAAGATTCTCTGTGTGCACCTGAACTATCGGTCGCGAGCGACCGAGTTCGGTAACGACCTGGAAGGCATGACCCCGACGTACTTCCAGAAGCCGGTGAGCGCCCTGAGCGCTCACCGCGGTGACGTCGTGCGTCCCGCCGATTGCCAATGGCTCAACTACGAAGGCGAGATCGCTGCCGTCGTCGGGCGGCCGATGAAGAACGTGGCCGCCGAGGACGTGTGGGATCACCTGGCCGGCTTCGCGCCGTCGAATGATCTCGGCGCGCACGACTTTCGCGATACCGATGCCGGATCGATGCTTCGGGTGAAGGGGATGGACACCTTCTGCCCGATCGGGCCCGGCCTGGTTTCGGGTCTCGACGTTCGGAACTCCACCCTGCGTACGTACGTCAACGGACACCTCGTGCAGGAGGGCGCCGTTGCCGAGATGGTTTGGGGCATCGAGTATCTCGTGGCTGATCTCTGTCGACACATCAGCCTCGAACCGGGTGACGTGATTCTCACCGGCACCCCTTGGCAATCACGACCGCTTGACGTCGGGGATGTCGTCGAGGTCGACATCGACGGGCTCGGTCGGTTGACCAACACGGTCGTGTCCGCACCCGCGCCCGAACACAATGTCGGGCACCAGGCGACCAACTCCAAGACCGCGCGCGCCGTGGCGCTCGGCAAGGACTACCACCGCTTGAAGTCGGACGGCCTGGGTGTCGAGCTCGCGGACTACATCGCGGTTCGCGAGACGTACTGGGCGAAGAACGCGGCTGAGGGTCCAGCGCCGAACGACTGAACCTCGCGGCAGCAGGTTCTCCCTTGTGTCGATGGGGCGTGCCGATGCCGAACGGTGGCCCGGGCGCCGCCTACGTTGATCTCTGGTGCAACTGATTGAGATCGTCGGGCGATCGCTGGTCGTCTACGCCGCCGTCCTCATCGGGCTCCGGCTCGGCGGCCGTCGCGAACTGGGACAGCTCACCCCGTTCGACCTCGTGGTGATCCTGCTCAGCCCGGACGACCGCCCTCCCGGTCGCTCCTTGTCGTTCTGCGCCATGGGGCGACAGCCGGCGACACCGTCAGAACCCCACGGCGCGAGAGTTCAAGTCCACCGGACGGCGCTGGCCATGGGCCAGCGCCGGACCTCGCTCTCTTCTACCGGTTCTTCTACCGGACAGTCTGTCAGGCGGGCCTTCGGCTCGGCACCAGGCGTCACTGCCATGCTGGGTTCGCCCTGCTCAGCGGCAGTTCCTGGCATGGCGAGTCACGGCGCAACACCACCACAAGGCCCCTACGGAGATGGTGGCGCTCGTGCACGTCCCCCTCCAGCCACACTCACGCTAGGGGCAACAGCCGGACTCTGATGCGCTCGTCCTCGAGCACAACGATGGCTCCGACAGCGAGGTCAGCAGCGACGCTCTCGAGGTTGGCGACCACCATCGCAGCCAGGCGAGCCGCGGACCGAGGGGTCCGCAGGCGGAGCAGGACTACCGAGGGTCGGTCGGCACCGCTCTCGGCGAGAAGGAAGCCAAAGTCGGTATCCGCCGAGATGAGCACCCGGTCCTCGTCGAGCGCTCGCCGGAGGACGACCTCGTCGACCGCGGTCCTGAGGTCGATGTCTCGTGTGTGGACGACGTCGTGGCCGACGGTTCGAAGCTCATCGGCCAGGAGTGGCGAGAGGTTCTGGTCGACCAGGAACCTCATGCCGGCTTGCGGAGGGGGAGCTGACGCTCCCGGAGGGCCTCGGCTGCGTAGCGGAGGGCCTCAGCGACGTCGTCGGGTTCGAGGTCGGGAAGATCGGTGACGATCTCCTCGGTCGACATGCCGTCGGCGAGCATGGCCACGACGGTGGCGACCGGGATCCGCAGACCGCGGATGCAGGGCTGGCCGCCCATCTTGCCGGCCTCGAGGGTGATCCGCTCGAAGGTCACGCCCCGGAGCGTACGACGTCGATCGACACTGGTCACCTCGATAGCCTCGAAAAGTCCCGCGGAGGGACCAGCGCGCCCCGCGGAAAACCCGCGGGAGGTTGCGGACGAGGCGTCACGGGCCGTCATCGGGTGGCACTGCGCACCCCTCGTGAACTGCGGTTTCGTCGTTCTCGGGCTCTTGACCAGGGACCTCAACCGCCCTTACAAGGCAGATGTCGGGGGTTCGAGTCCCTCCGCGCCCACCAGGTTTCCCCTGCTCACTCTTGAGGCGTCGGGGGCAGCTTGGCCATCTCGGAGCGGACCCGGCGACCGGTGAAGCGCGCCGCGGCGTCCATTGTCGTCGGTGACAGTCGCGTGAGGATCCACCCGGCCTTGAGGGTGCGGGGGATGACGATGATCGCCTTGTTGCGGGCCACGCCCCGCAGAGCACGCGCCGCGAGCCGGCCCGCGGGTATGGGCGAGAGGCCGGCGGTTTCGAGGTAGGCGCGCCCGGTCAGGGCCGAGCCGGTTGCCGCGGGGAGGTCGGCGGGCGGGCCTTTGTCGAGGATCGGGGTCTCGACCATCCCTGGGCACAGCACGCTGACCCGCACCCCGTGCGCAGCCGCCTCGGGTCGCAGCGCGGTGCTCAAGCCCACGACGGCGTGCTTGGTGGTGGTGTAGGCGGCGGCGAACACCGCTGCCGCCAGCCCGGCGCCTGACGCGGTGTTGACGATGTGGCCGCGGCCCTGGTCGATCATCAAGGGGTAGGCGGCCAGGACGCCGTTGACGACGCCACCGATGTTCACGTCGATGATCCGATCCCAGTACGAACCGGGCATCTCCTCGGTCGGTCCCCCCATGGCGAGACCGGCGTTGTTGAACAGCAGGTCGAGACCACCGTGCTCCTCCGCCACGTGCTGGACGAGGGCCTGCACCCCGGCCCGATCGCACACGTCGACTTCGACACCGACGACCGATCCGCCGGCTCGGGCAGCTCCCGCGGCCAGCTCCTCGGCTGCGCGTTCCGCGCCGACGCCGTCGATGTCGGCGAGCACGACATGGGCGCCGAACGCACAGAGCTGGGCACCCAGTGCCCGCCCGATGCCGGACGCTCCGCCGGTGACGATCGCCGACTTCGCCGCGAACAAGCCTCGGGCGCGGTTCACATGCTGCTCGCGAAGTGCGCCACGCCCGAGCCCCCTGTTCGCGTCCGACACGTGGGCTCGTGCCCCTTCGGATCCCGCACCGACCCTACCTGAGTGTCGATCGACGGTCGGTCGCTGAGCGTTGGCCTGCTCAGACCGACATGGTCCTCGCCCGACCGGGTTGGGTTCGAGTCGCGAATCACCGACCGATCTGGGCTCGGATGATCTCGCGGTCCTGTGCGCGCCGGCCCGGGTCCTTGCGCGGATCGATCGCGGTGATCTGTTCGACCCAACCGGGGAGGGTCGGCTCCGGCAGCGGCACCGGTTCACCGAACACGTCTGCCAACCAGAGGGTTCGCTCGCTGAACCAGTAGCGGAGCATCGTCACCCCGCCGCCGTGGAGGTCGGACACGAACCCCTCGGTGGTGAGGAACCCGGCCCAGCTCAGGTGGACACCGTCGTAGTCGGTGGCGACGGCCCTCCAATCGGGGAGCACGTGCCGGCCGATGGTGGTTCGGGCGGCATGCTGACCGGGCGCGTCGAGGAGGGTGTTGATCTCGGCGCGGTGCTGGTTCGGGCCGGGGAGCTCCCACCCGCTGTGGGCCTCGGTCGCCACCTTCGGGTAGGCGGTGACGAGCCCGACCCAGTCCGCGGGTCGATGGACCTGCCACACCCGGGCGCCCGGTGCCACGGGGAGGGCCCATCGGCTGATCGAGCGGTCGTCCATCTCCCAGGCTCCGAGCAGGTCGAGGTGGGCCTCGGCGGGCGGATCGGTGACCGTCCACAGGCCTCGCGAGGTGAACTCGCCGTTGCCGTACACCTCGGCAAGGGGCGCGAACAACGGCCGACGGAACCAGTCGTTGTTGGGGTCGTAGCTGAGCCACCACTCCTGAGGGCCCACGGTGGTGGTGCTGTGGAGCTCAGCGCCGAAGCGCGCGGCGACGGCCTCGGCGATGGGGCGCCGATCGTGGGCGCCGTGGTAGGCGTGGGCCAGCTGCATCGGAGCTTCGCCGGACCTCCACGGGCTGGCGAAGCTCTGACCTACCTCCACAGCCGTGGCCACGAGCCGCCCGAACGACATCGCCTCCAGTGCATCGACAGCTCGCTGCACCGCGCGGGGATCGCTCTCGATGGGCGCCTCGACCCTCACCAGGTCGTCCCGCTGGGCCGCCTCCAGACCGGCGAGCAATGCGACGCCAACAGGCGCGGCGAGGAGGGCATCTTCGAAGGACTGGTCTGTCGTCCCGGCCATCTGGGCGAGGCGCTCAGCGGCGCTTGATGAGGTCGATCACGACCTGGGCCAGCTCGGGGCCCCGGTCCTCCTGGAGGAAGTGACCGCCGCCGGCGATGGTCGTGTGCGGCTGGCCCGCCGACCCCGCGATGCGGCTGATCAGGTGGCGGTCGTTGCCGGCCGTTATCGGGTCCTGGTCGCTGAAGGCACACACGAACGGCCGCTCGAAAGCGGCCAGCACCTCCCAGGCGGCCCGGTTGGCCGGGGCCTCGGGGTCCTCCGGCGAGGTGGGCACCAGCGTCGGGAACTGGCGGGCCCCTTCCTTGTAGGTCTCATCGGGGAAGGGAGCGTCGTAGGCGGCGACCACCTCATCGCCCAGATCGGTGGCGGTGCCGCCCTGGATGAGGCGCCCGATGGGCAGCTCGGGGGTCTCCTGCGAGTACTTCTGCCAGGCCATGAAGGCATCGCCGGGCTTGCCATCGCCGGTGGGCAGGAAGGTGTTGGCCGCCACCACGCCGGCAAAGCGGTGGGGCTCGGCCGCCAGCAGGCGCAGGCCGAGCAGGCCGCCCCAGTCCTGGCACACCAGCGTGATGTCGCGGAGGTCGAGGGCGTCGAACACGTGGGCGGACAGCCAGCTGACGTGGCGGGCGTAGGTGTAGTCGGTGCGCTGCGCCGGCTTGTCGGAGCGACCGAATCCCACGAGGTCGGGGGCGACGGCGCGGAGGCCGGCGTCCACCAGCACCGGGATCATGTGGCGGTACAGGTAGCTCCAGCTCGGCTCGCCGTGCAGGAGCAGCACGACAGGTGCGCCGGGGTCACCCTCGTCGACGTGGTGCACCCGCAGCGTGCCACCGTCGCCGTCGGGGATGTCGACGTAGTGAGGTTCGAACGGGTAGCCGCTCAGGTCCTTGAAGCGGTCGTCGGGCGTGCGCAGGACATCCATTGGTCTGACAGTACGTCAGCCGGTGAGCCCGACCGGACAGCTGACGCCGGTGCCGCCGATCCCGCAGTAGCCGCCCGGGTTCTTGGCCAGGTACTGCTGGTGGTAGCCCTCGGCGTAGAAGAAGGGCGCCTCGGCCAGCGACCGGATCTCCGTGGTGATCGGGCCGTACCCGGCCGTCGTCAGCACCTCCTGGTAGCGCTCCTTGCTGGCCAGGGTGGCGGGCAGCTGCTCGTCGTTGACGAAGATGGCCGAGCGGTACTGGGTGCCGCGGTCGTTGCCCTGGCGCATGCCTTGGGTGGGATCGTGGTTCTCCCAGAAGATGGTGAGCAGCGTGTCGAAGCTGACCTGGGCCGGGTTGTAGGCCACCAGCACCACCTCGGTGTGACCGGTGCGGCCGCTGCAGGTCTCCTCGTAGGTGGGGTTGGGGGTGGCGCCGCCGGCGTAGCCCACCGCCGTGGAGTGCACGCCGTCGAGCTCCCAGAACTTGCGCTCGGCGCCCCAGAAGCACCCCATGCCGAAGACGGCGGTCTCTGTGCCGTCGGGGAAGTCGGGGCCGAGAGGAGCGCCGCTGACGTGGTGGCGCTCGGGGATGGGCAAGGCCTGGGACCGGCCCGGCAGGGCGGCGTCGGCATCGATCATGCGGGTCTTGTCGCGTCCGAACATGGGCCCCACGCTAGGACGCTTCGCCGCCGCTGGGACGCCGCGCGCGGCCGGTTCACCGGGTCGTAAGCCATGCCCGTGCCGCCAACGCGCCATGACTGCCCTTGTAGGCGGCCATGGCGGGCGACCAGGCGGCGATGGCGGCGGCCATGCGGCGGGCCACCTCGGGACGCTCATCCAACACCGGCAGCGGCACCTGCTGCGTGCGGATCGTGAAGAGAACCACGTCCGCGTCGTTCAGGCGGCGGAGGGTCTGGCGCTCGCTGCGCAGGAACAGCCCGTCCGGCGGGGTCACCGCGAGCGGAGGGGTGGGGTCCGGAAGGAAGTAGCTCGGGTCATCGTGGATGCTCCAGTTGCGCCGCCACACCGGCCGGTCGGGGCGGAGGCGGCGCAGGAAGCTGTCGACCTTGGTGGCCAGCTCTTCGCCGTAGTGGGCCACCGGGCCGTGCACGTCGGTCATCGGTCGGCCGAGCTTGTCGGACAGCCGCCAGTAGGAGGGGAAGCACAGCGACGCCGCGTCGAGGTGCGGCGCACCGTCACGGAGCACCATCAGGCACAGGTCCTCCTGCACGAGCCGTCCCGCCGCGTCGAGCGGGTGCAGGTAGGAGGGCGCGGGGGCGGTGCCGGTCGCCTCCGACACGAGTTCCAGGACCTCCTCGGAGGCGGCGCCCACGGCGGGCGAGTCGAGGGCGGCGAACACCTCTGCATGCCGTTCGGCGAGCAGCACCGCCTTGCGGACGAGGTCGCGATCGCGGTCCTCGTCGGTGATCAGCCAGTCCGCCACGTCGAGGTTCCGGGTGGCCATGGTGAGCCACGGGGGTCCCGGTTGGAGTGGCAGCTCATCGAGCCACGCGGGTGCGCTCACACCGGCAACGGTGGCACAGGGCGCGACGATGGCGGCCGCCCGGGCATCGACGCCCCGGCCAGGGCGGCGGCGACGTCCCCTTCGTCGAGGTCCATCAGTCCCACAGACGGGAACAGCGTGAGCTGCGACCCGCCAGCCACGTCGACGTGGAGCGTGCTCAGCTGGAGACGGCGCTGGAAGGGGCTGGCCGAGCTGCGGACGCTCTGCACCCGCTCGCGCGGTACCAGCTCGAGGTGGTGCACGAGCGCGCCGGAGGCCAGGGCGAGCACGTCACCCTCGCCCCAGAAGCCAGCGCGACGGTGGGCCAGACGGCCCCAAGGGATCCCGAGGAGCGCGGCGGGGAGGAGGGCGGCTCCGGCCGGCCACCAGGCCACGGCACCGGCGGCCGCCAAGACCACGCCGGGGATCGAGCGTCGGATCACGGCCCGTCGTCGAGCGGCGAGCGGACGGGCCGCGAGCGGCGGCGGTCGCCAGCGGCCGTCCCCCATGGCCCGCACGAGCAGATCGCCCAGCTGGCCAGTGGGGATCGCAGGGATCTCGATGTGGCTGGCCTGGCCATCCGTGTGGCCCGGCGTGGCCCCGCTGTGCAGCCGCACGGCCACGATCCCGAGGCGGCGGCGCACCGGGTTGTCGACGACGGTTACGTGCTGGAGGCGATGCCGGGGGATCGTGTGCTGGCGCCGGTCCAGGAGTCCGAAGCTCACGTGCAGGTCGTCGCCCACGGAGATGAGCTCGAAGGCCCAGCTCTGCACGAGCGTGCTCAGCGCCAGCACGAGGCTGGTGGTGACGAGGGCGGCCACCGTGATGCCGGCCCACAGCGCGGCCACCACGAGGGGTCCGAGGTCGGTGGCCGCTCCATGGGCGGTGACCGCGACGGCGGCGGCGACGGTGGTCAGGACACCGAGGCTCACCGCCCTGCTGCTGGTGGCTCCGGCCACCACCAGCTGCCCGGCCCGTAGCCGGACCAGGGGGGCTCGTTCCTCCATGGCCCGGGCCCCGAAGGGAAATCCCGCCTCGGAGGGTGCGCGAGTCCTGTCTCCGCCGCGAGCACGTCGCTGCTGGTCCAGCAGGTGATCGCGCAGCGCCTCGGCCCTCGGCAGCTCGAGGTATCGCAGCACGACTGCGGTGCTGGCGGCGTCGCCCGCCGTCTCGACCTGCAGGATGGCGATGCCGAGGAATCGGGCCAGGAGCTGTTGGCGGAGCTCCACCTGCTGGATGCGCGTAAAGGGCACCACCCGGTGGCGCTTCTGGAGGATGCCCTCGTCGAGGAGCACCTCACCCTCGGTGACCGTGTAGGTGCGGAACCACCACCCGAGAAGCCGGAAGAGGATGGCAGCCAGGCCCAACCAGAGCTGGATCACGTCGCCGCCAGCCCCGGCCAGCACGGAGATCACGAGGCCGAGACCGAGACCGATCAGCGCGAGGAGTTCCAGCGCGATCGTCCGTACGCTGGTGCGCTGGGCCACACCGATCGGGACCGGGACGTGGACCGGCGGCGGGGGAGGGAGATCGCCCGGGGTGGGAGCGGGCGGTGGCGGAGGGAGCCGCGGGTCAGACAGCGTCATCGACGCCTGCCAGCTCGAGCAGCCGGTGGCGGAGGCGCGTGGCGTCGTCGGGCTCGAGGCCATAGAGGGTGCCGTCGCTGGTGGCCGCCGCGGTGCGGACCACGAGCTGGCTCAAGCCGATCAGGCGCTCGATCGGTCCACGCTCCAGGTCGATCTGCTGGATCCGGTAGTAGGGGATCGAGGAAGCCCGGTGCACGAGCACGCCACGGCGCAGCTCGAGCGCGGTGGAACCGAGGGACCACGTGCGCCGGGCCCAGGCCGCTCGACCGAAGGCGACCCCGGCGGTGGCTCCGAGGCCGACCCCGATGAGCAGGACGAGGCCGGTCGTCGTTGACGCCGTGCCGGCCGCGAGGGCCAGCGCCCCCGGACCGGCGCCGAGCAGGCCGAGTCCTCCACCGAAGGCGGCGACCCAGAGCGACCGTGCCCGGCGGGCCGGCTGGTGCGGGTCTCCGTCGAGGCGATCGGTGGCCTCTTGGCCCAGGCTGGTCACGGATCGAGCCTACGAGTCCTCAGCGGAGGCGCATCGGGGTGTGGGAGATGCCGTCCTCCACGAACTCCGGGCCAGCCGGCTCGAAGCCGTGGCGGCCGTAGACGGTCACGAGGTGCGACTGGGCGTCGAGCACGACCGGACGCTCCGCCCACGTGAGCGCCTCGTCGATCAGGCGACCGGCCAGGCGTTTGCCACGGCGGGCGGGGCTGGTCACCACCCGGCCGATGCGGTGCCCACCGCCCGCCTCGCTGAGCACCCGGACATAGGCGGCCACCCCTCCCTCGACCTCCTCCAGCCACAGATGGGTGGTGCCCACCTCCAGGTCGCGCCCGTCGGGGTCGAGGTAGGGGCAGTCCTGCTCCACAACGAACACCTCGGCGCGCAGCCGGAGGACGGCATAGAGCTCGGCGGCGGTGATGTCGCCAGCGGCGACCCGATGCATCGTCAGTCCATCGTTCACGACCCGGGACCGTACCGGGAGCGACCCTGGCCTCACGCCGAGCCGCGCCTCCACCCGAGGCGTCGTACCCCCTGCGTAGCCTGAGCCGATGTCCTGCCCTGGCCCGCCTGAGCTCGGTCGGGCGGTAATCGTGGGGCCCAACGCACCGGCCCCGACCGCCTGGGCGTCGGCTGATCGGGTGGTCGTCGACGACGCCGCTCTGGCTGACCCCGCCGACGTCGTCGGGCGCCTGCACCAAGCCTGGAGCACCCGCACCCCTGTGGTGATCGAGCTGGCGGTCGCGGCCGCCCGGTTCCGGGTGCCGGTGTCCCACTCCGAGCCGCCCTGGCGGCTGACGGCGGGCTTCGAGCCGTGGGCCGAGCGGCTGCACTTCCTCGTGTGGGCCAACAGCTACGACGCCCAGGGTGAGGGCGAGCCGATCTGGTGGTGGGGCCGCAAGGCGGTGCGCCTCGGCGCCACCGAGGGCGGCGCCGCCGACGTCGTGCTCCCGAACGGCACCGAGGCTTGGCTCGACGGCGGGCCACGGGCTCCGCTCACCGTGCCGCTCGACGGCGCGGCGGTGGTGCACAGCGAGTCCGTTGAGCTCGGGCGGCTGTCCATGCAACCGGCACCCGTGTCGTCGAGCGCCGTGCTGGCGCCCGACCAGCTCGCCGCCGTGGGGCACGCCTCCGGCCCGGCCCGCATCATCGCCCCGGCCGGGTCGGGCAAGACGCGCGTGCTCACGGAGCGCTACCGCCACCTCCTGGCCGATCGCGGTTACGAGCGGGAGGCGATCGTCGCTCTGGCCTACAACAAGAAGGCCCAGGAGGAGATGGCTTCCCGGCTCCCTGGCCTCGGCGCCCGCATCCAGACGATAAACGCCTGGGGCTACGGCATCCTCGGTCGGGCCATGGGGCGCCGCCCCGAGCTGCTCGACGAGCGGGAGGTGCGCAGCATCGTCGAACGGCTCGTGCCGTCGAAGCAGCGCCGCGTCAACACCGACCCGATCGCGCCGTACCTGGACGGCCTCTCCCTCATCCGGCTCGGGCTTCGGGATCCGAAGGAGGTGGAGGACAGCCTCGACGACGTCACTGGCCTGGCTGCCGCCTACGAGCCGTATCGCGAGGCGCTGCGCCAGCGGGGAGCCATCGACTTCGACGAGCAGGTGTTCGGTGCGCTCGAGGCGCTGCTGCAGGATGGTGAGCTGCGACGCGCCGTGCAAGCCGACCATCGCCACCTGCTCGTCGACGAGCTGCAGGACCTCACGCCGGCCCACGTGCTGCTGATCCGCCTGGCGGCCGGACCCTCGGCTGACGTCTTCGCCGTCGGCGACGACGACCAGTGCATCTACGGGCACGTCGGGGCTGATCCGCGCTTCCTCATCGACTACGCCCGCTACTTCCCCGGTGCCGCCGAGCACGCCCTCGAGGTGAACTACCGATGCCCCGCTCCGGTGACGGCGGCGGCGTCCGCGCTGCTGTCCTACAACGACGCGCGGGTGGTCAAGGAGATCCGGCCGGGACCGGACGTGGTCACAGATGACAGCTCCTTCGCCGTGCAGACCCACGCCGCCGACACCGGCGCCCGGGCCCTCGTCGACGCGGTGCAAACGTGGCTGGCCGGGCCCGGCGTGGAGCCGAGCGACGTCGCCGTGCTCACCCGGGTGCAGTCGCTGCTGCTCGCTCCCCACGTTGTGCTGGCCGACGCCGGCGTGCCGGTCGACTCGATCCTCGACGAGAGCGTGCTATCGCGCCTCGGGGTGCGGGCGGCTCTGGCCTACCTGCGCATCGCCGTCGACCCCAACCACGTGAGCGGCGCCGACCTCGCAGAGGTGCACCGTCGACCCAGCCGGGGCCTGCCGCAGTGGGCCGCCAAGTGGCTCGACAAGTGCCGATCCGTGAGCGACGTCCGACGGGCGGCGGCCCGCATCGATGACGCCAAGGTGGGCCAGAAGTTCGACGACCTTGCCGTCGACCTGGATCGCCTGGCGTCACTGGCAGCGAAGGGCGCCACCGCGCGGGACCTGCTCACCGCCGTGCGCGACGACATCGGCCTCGGTTCGGCCATGACGCTCCTCGACAGCTCCGGCGGCGCCAGCGGCTCCCACCTCGACGATCTCGAGGCGCTGCTCCAGGTGGCCGACCTCCACCCCGATGCCGGCTCCTTCGAGGCCTGGCTGCGGCGCAGCTTCCACCGGGAGCGTGCCGAGGGCGGCGTCACGCTGTCCACCATCCATCGCGTGAAGGGCCGCGAGTGGGATCGCGTGGTCGTGTTCGGCGCCACCGAAGGCTTGATGCCTCACCGCCTCTCCACGGACGTCGAGGAGGAGCGACGCGTCCTCCACGTGGGCATCACCCGCGGGCGCCGGCGCGTGGTCCTGCTCGGCGACCGCTCCCGCCGCAGCCCCTTCTTCGCCGAGCTCGATGGCAGCGCCGCCCGCGGGCAGGTGCGAGCGGCGGTGGCGGCCGCCGCCACACCGGCACCGGCGCCCATCCGCAAGGCGCCGGCTGTGCGCACCACCCACCCCGCCCAGGTGGGCCAGGCCGTGAAGGTGCTCGGTGGCTACGAGGGTGTCGTCGAGGCGATCGACGACATGGGCGTGCGCCTCCGCCTCGACGATGGCGGCTCGTTCTTCGTTCGCTTCGGCGAGTGGGTCACCGTCGATGGCACGCCCCTCACCCTGGGCCCACCGCCGTCGCCGCTAGCCCAGGCCGCCGGCGCCCAGCTCCGAGCCTGGCGCCTCGAGCGCTCCAGAGCCGACGGCGTGCCCGCCTTCGTGGTCCTGAGCGACAAGCACCTCGACGGCATCGCAGAGCGCCACCCCACATCCCTGGCCGAGCTGCGCGCCTGTCCCGGCATCGGCCCCGCCAAGCTCGACACCTACGGCGACGAGATCCTGGAAGTTTTGGGCCACCTCGAGCCGTAGGCCGTCCGGCTCGATGGCAGCCGCAGCCTTGGCAGGGAGGACCAGGGTAAGGGTAAGGGCAAGGGCGCGGCGAGGCGCAGCGGGGTGCTCGATGTCTCCACGCCTGCTCACGATCCTGCGGCTGGCTCACCTTTGCCCGAGGCAATAGGTTCCGTTGCCAAGCTCTTGAGGCAATGAGTTCCGTATGTGGAACTCATTGCCTCGGGCGGGCCGAACCGGAACCTATTGCCTCGGACGGAAGTTGCCAGCGGCATCCTCCTAGCCTGGGGACATGGCTGACACGGTCTTGGAGACGTTGCCGCTGGGGTTCCAGTGGCCCACCATCGATCCGTTCCTGTTCTGCGTGCACCATGACGACGCCTATCCGCCGGGCAACGAGGTGGCGGGACCGGCGGTGTCACTGGAGGGCCGGGAGCTGGGGCAGGACTTCGAGGGGCTGGCCGGCTGGCGGATGTACCACGGCCAGGACGTACCTGGCTTCCCGAACCACCCGCACCGTGGCTTCGAGACGGTCACCTACGTGCGCAACGGGCTCATCGACCACTCCGACTCGCTCGGAGCCGCCGCCCGGTTCGGGCGGGGCGACGTGCAGTGGCTCACGGCGGGTAAGGGCATCGTGCATGCAGAGATGTTCCCGCTGCTCGATGCCGAGCAGCCCAACCCGCTCGAGCTCTTCCAGATCTGGCTGAACCTGCCGGCGGAGGACAAGTTCGTCGAGCCGCACTTCGCCATGCTGTGGGACGGCGACATCCCGCGGTTGCGCCATGTCGATGACGAGGGCCGCACCGAGGTCACCGTCATCGCCGGCGACCTGGCCGGCCTGACGCCGCCATCCCCGCCGCCCAACTCCTGGGCGTCACGGCCCGACGCCGACGTCGCCATCTGGCACCTCCGCCTTGAGCCGGGCGCCCGCTGGACCCTGCCGAGGGCGAAGGGCCCCGACACCGCTCGCATGCTGTACGTGTTCGAAGGCGACGGTCTGGTCATCGACGGCACCGAGGTGGCCGCCAGTACCGGCGCGGTGGTGCGCAGTGATGTCGCTGCCGAGCTCCACAGCCCTTCCGGGGCGGAGGTGCTCATGCTCCAGGGGAGGCCCATCGGTGAGCCGGTGGCACGCTACGGACCGTTCGTGATGAACGATGACCGCGAGATCGAGCAGGCCTTTGCCGACTTCCGGGAGACGCGCTTCGGTGGCTGGCCGTGGCGCTCGGAGGAGCCGGTGCACGCGCCGGACAGGGGCCGGTTCGCCAAGCGACCCGACGGCACCTTGGAGGAACCGGCTCGCACCGGATCGTGAGAGCCACCGCCGTCCGGCGTGGAGGTCTGAGCCGTAAGATCCGGGGAACATCTGGCCAGAGTGCACGGCCGAGGAGGACGCATGGGTGAGCTCGATCGAACGGTTTGGACCGCACCGGTCCGCAACCTCGCGTGGGTCGCCGCCCGATTCGGGCATCGATAGCGATGGCCACCCCGGGCGCCCTGTCGCGACGCGACGTCATCGACCACCTGCGGGTCAACGACTGTGCGCCGTCCTCGGGACCGGCGAAGCTCGGCATCGAGCAGGAGTGGCATACCTACCGCTTGGCCGACCCCGGGCGGCACCTCCTCCCTGACGAGGTGTTGGGAGCCGCCTCCGCCGGCGGCCCGTTGCCGTGCGGGAGCACCATCACGGTGGAACCGGGCGGACAGGTGGAGCTGGCCACGCCGCCCGCCGATCCCTGGTGGCGCTCGCTCGAGGTGCTCCGGGTCGACGGTGCCACAGTGCGCCAGCGGTTGACGGAGGCCGGCATCGCCGTGCTGGCGGCCGGCATCGACCCGTTCCGTGAACCCGCCCGCACCCTCACCCAGCCCCGCTACGACGCCATGCAGGCGTACTTCGATCTTTGGGGCAGGGAGGGGCGCCGCATGATGTCGAGCTGCGCATCGATCCAGGTGAACATCGACTCCGGTGATGCCGTCACCCTGGCCCGGCGGTGGGATCTGGCTCACCGGATGGGTCCAGCCATGGCCGCCGCCTTCGCCTGCTCGCCGGACCCCGTCCACCGGTCGGAGCGCCTGGCCATGTGGAACGGCATGGACCCGAGCCGCACCAAGCCGGTGCTGGCCACCGGGGACATGGCGCAGGACTGGAGCACCTACGTCCTGTCCGCCCGGCTGATGCTCCTCCACGATGACGATGGCGGCTGCACCACGGTGGAGCAGCCCATCACCTTCGGTGAGTGGGTGGATGAGGGGATCTCGGGCCGCCGACCCACGCTGGCCGACCTCGCGTACCACTGCACCACCTTGTTCCCACCCGTCCGGCCCCGCGGCTGGCTCGAGCTGCGCTGGCTCGACTCCGTGCCCGCGGGCCTGGCCGAGGTGGCCAGTGCCGCGGTCGTCGCCCTGCTCATCGATGAGGAAGCCGGGGCAATCGCGGTGGAGGCGTGCGCCTACGTCGACACGGTGGCCTCGTGGACCACCACCGCCACCCTCGGTACGCGTGACCCGGATCTGGCGGCGGCCGGTGTCGCCACCCTCACCGCCGCCGCCGAGGCGCTCGACCGCAGCGACGCGCCCGCCTGCTGGGCGGCGGCCGTGGCCGATGCCGCCGAGCGCTGGCCGGCCAAGGGCCGGTCGCCGGCCGACGATCTCGAGGACCGCTTGGCGGATGGCGCCGGCTTGGCCGATCTGGTCGACCCGCCCGAGGAGGTGCACCAGTGGCCCTGACCGATCCGCTGGTCGCGGCCCTCGCTGAGTCGCGGGTGCGCTTCCGCGCCATCATCGATGCCTTCGACGAGCCTGTGCTCCGACGCCAGCACGATGGGCTGATGTCGCCACTGCTCTGGGACCTGGCTCACGTCCCCAACTACGAGGACCTCTGGCTCGTGCGGGCCCTCGGCCAGGCGCCCACCCGGGACGGGCTGGACGACCTCTACGACGCCTTCAAGCAGCCCCGCAACGTGCGGGAGGCACTGCCCCTGCTCAGCCTCGACCAGGCCCGGGCCTACGGCGACGCGGTGCGCGCTCGCGCCCTGGAGCTCCTCGCGAAGGCCGACGTCGGGCCCGACGCGGCCGACCCGCTGCTGCGCCACGGCTTCGTGCACGCCATGGTGGCCCAGCACGAGCACCAGCACACGGAGACGATCCTGGCCGCCGTGCAGCTCCTCCCGGTCGGCGAGGGGCACCACCTCGACGCACCCGCCCCACCGTCGGGCCAGACCATCGGCTCGGATGAGGTGTTCGTCGCTGCCGGGCCGTTCACGATGGGCACCCGCGACCCCTTGGCGCTCGACAACGAGCGTCCGGTGCATGAGGTGGACGTGCCGGCCTTCTGGATCGACACCGCCCCCGTCACCAACGATCGCTACCTGCGCTTCATCGACGCCGGTGGCTACGCAGATCGCACGGCTTGGAGCGAGTCCGGGTGGACCTGGCGACAGGAGGCACAGCTGACGGCGCCGCAGTTCTGGCGACGGGACGGCGAGGGGTGGCTGCGGCTCCGCTTCGGCCACCTCGAGGCCGTGCCCGCCGATGAGCCCGTGCAGCACGTGGGCTGGTACGAGGCCGATGCTTACGCCCGGTGGGCTGGCCGTCGCCTCCCTACCGAGGCCGAGTGGGAGAAGGCGGCCCGCCACGACCCGGCCACCGGCACCAGCCGGCGCTGGCCGTGGGGCGATCTGGCGCCCACCAGCGCCCACGCCAACCTCGGTCACGGCCTCCTCGGACCCGCGCCGGTGGGCGCCTACCCCGCTGGCGTCAGCCCGGTCGGCTGCCACCAGATGGTGGGCGACGTGTGGGAGTGGCTGGCCTCCGACTTCGAGCCCTACCCAGGCTTCCGCCCGTACCCCTACGCGGAGTACTCCGAGGTCTTCTTCGGCGCCGGCCACAAGATGCTCCGAGGCGGCTCCTGGGCCACCCACCCCAGCGTGGGTCGCGCCACGTTTCGCAACTGGGACCTGCCCATCCGGCGTCAGATCTTCGCCGGCTTCCGCACCGCCCGGAGCTCATGATGTGCCGCCACCTCGCCTACGTCGGTCCGTCGCGCTCGCTGGCCTCGCTGCTCTATGCGCCGGACCACGCCCTCGAGGCACAGAGCTACAAGCCGCGGCACCAGACCGAGGTGACCATGAACGCCGACGGCTGGGGGGTCGGCTGGTGGGACCACGATGTGCGGATGGAGCCCGCCCGGTACCGCACCGCCACCCCGATGTGGGCCGACCGCGCCTTCCGCACACCAGCCGAGCTGATCAGCGTCTCAGCCTGCGTGGCCGCCGCCCGGTCCGCCACCCGGGGCTCGCCGGTGGTCGACACGGGCAACGCGCCGTTCACGGCCGGACCCTGGCTGTTCTCGCTGAACGGGTACGTGGCGGGGTACGCCGGGCCGCCGGGAGAGGACCTGCGCCGAAGCGTGTCGAGCGCCCGATCGCTGGGGATCGAGGGCACGGCCGACTCGGAGGTGCTCTTCGCCTTGCTCCTCGATCGGACCGACCGTGGTGCGACCGCCGTGGAGGCCCTGGTCGACCTCGTCGCCGATATCGTGTCGCGCGGTCGGGCCAAGCTGAACCTGCTCCTGAGCGATGGGCACACCGTCGTGGCCACTGCCTACAAGAACTCGCTCTTCGCGCTCGCCGACTCTGGCCTCGCGCAGGGCGGCGTCATGCTGGCCAGCGAGCCGCTGGATGACGACCCGGCCTGGACCCCCATCCCCGACGAGTCACTGGTCGAGGCCAGCGGCACCACGGTCACCATCTCCCCCCTTGCGTCCCACGGAGGACCCTCATGACCGCCACTCCCCTCGGCGAGCGCTGCACCATCGATGTGCACCTGACCACCGCCGATTTGGCCGACGCGCTGCGACACGACGCCCGCGAGGGCCTCACCGCCACGCCCAGGCACCTGCCGCCCAAGTGGTTCTACGACGAGCGCGGCTCGCTCCTCTTCGATGACATCACCCGGCTCGAGGAGTACTACCCCACCCGCCGGGAGACGGAGATCCTGGAGCGCGAGGCGGCGGCCATCGCGACGCGCACCAGCGCTACCACGCTGCTGGAGCTCGGCTCCGGCACATCCACCAAGACCAAGCTGATCCTCGACGGCCTGGCCCAGGCGGGCACCCTTGAGCGCATCGTGCCCTTTGACGTGTGCGAGTCCGTCCTCGTGGCGGCCGGGGCCGAGCTGGCGGAGCGCTACCCGGAGGTGCGGGTAGACGCGGTGGTGGGCGACTTCGAGCGCCACCTTGGCCGGCTTCCGATGGAAGGCACCACGTTGGTGGCCTTCCTCGGCGGGACGATCGGCAACCTCCCCCCGGCGGGCCGGGCGAAGTTCCTTCAGGAGCTGACCGACCAGATGGCCCCGGGTGACTGGCTGCTGCTCGGCACCGACCTCGTCAAGGATCCGGCCCGTCTCGTGGCGGCCTACGACGACGCGGCCGGCGTCACCGCCGAGTTCAACCGCAACGTGCTCCACGTCCTCAACCGCGAGCTCGACGGTGACCTGGCGCCGTACCGCTTCGCTCACGTGGTCCGCTGGAACCGCGAGCAGCAATGGATCGAGATGCACCTGCGGGCCGAGGGTGACCAACATGCCCGTCTCGGAGCCATCGACCTCAGCGTCGACATCGCCGATGGCGAGATGATCCACACCGAGATCAGCGCCAAGTTCACCCGAGCCAGGGTGACGGAGGAGCTGGCCACCGCCGGCCTGGAGCTCGACCAGCTCTTCACCGATGCCGCCGGCGACTTCGCCGTGTCGCTCGCCCGCAAGGGGTGACGGGGTCCGTCTCCTAGCCTGAAGCCCATGTCCGAGTACACCGCCCCGCTACGCGATATTCGCTTCGTCCTCGAGCACCTCGTCGACCTCACCTCGGTTACGGCCCTGCCCGGCTTCGACCACGTCGACGCCGACGGTGTGTACAGCGTGCTCGAGGAGAACGCCCGCTTCATGGAGGACCTCGTCGCCCCGCTCAACCGCGTGGGCGACGTGCAGGGCAGCGTGCGTCACGACGACGGCCGCGTCACCACACCCGAGGGCTTCAAGGAGGCGTACAAGGCGTACGTCGACGCCGGCTGGAACGGGGTGGCGTTCCCGGCGGACTACGGCGGCGGCGGGTTCCCGTGGCTGGCCGGCATCGCCATGCAGGAGATGCTCACCTCCGCGAACATGGCCTTCTCCATGTGCCCGCTGCTCAACCAGGGCGCCGTCCACATGCTGCTCCACCATGCCTCCGAGGAGCACAAGGAGACCTTCCTCCCCAAGATGATCACGGGGGAGTGGACCGGCACCATGAACCTCACGGAGCCACAGGCGGGCTCCGACGTGGGCGCCCTCAGCACGAAGGCCGTGCCCCAGGACGACGGCACGTACCGCATCACCGGCACCAAGATCTTCATCAGCTTCGGCGAGCACGACATGAGCGAGAACATCATCCACCTTGTGCTGGCCCGCACGCCCTCCGCGCCTCCCGGCACCAAGGGCATCAGCTGCTTCATCGTGCCGAAGCTGCTGGTGGGGGACGACGGCAGCCTGGGCGAGCGCAACGACGTCACCTGCGTGAGCATCGAGCACAAGATGGGCATCAAGGCCAGTCCCACCTGCGTGCTCAGCTACGGGGATGCGGGCGAGGGCGCCGTTGGCTTCCTCATCGGCGAGGAGCACGCGGGCATGCGCTACATGTTCACGATGATGAACAACGCCCGCCTGTCCGTGGGCCTCGAGGGCCTGGCGCTGGCTGAGCGGGCCTTCCAGATGGCGGTGGCCTACGCCAAGGAGCGCAAGCAGGGCAGGGCCCCGGGGGCACCGGCGGGGGAGCAGTCGTCCATCATCGAGCACCCCGACGTGCGCCGGATGCTCCTCACCCAGCAGGCGTCGATCGAGGCGCTGCGCGGCATCATCTACGCCAACGCTGCCGCCATGGACCGGGCGGCTCGTCACCCCGACGACGCCACCCGCACCGCCTGCGCCGAGCTGGCCGACATCCTCACGCCCGTCTCGAAGGGGTGGGGAACCGACCTCGGCGTGGAGCTCACCAGCCTCGCCCTGCAGGTGTTCGGAGGCATGGGCTACATCGAGGAGACGGGGGTGGCCCAGCATTTCCGCGACGCCCGCATCGCACCGATCTACGAGGGCACCAACGGCATCCAGGCCATGGACCTCGTGGCCCGCAAGCTCCCGATGCGGGCGGGCGGCGCCATCGCCGACTACCTCGGATCCATGGACGCCACCATCACCGATCTCGACGGGGCTGGTGACGACCTCGCGTCGATCCGCACCGCTCTGGCCGACGCCGTCGGTGGTCTCCGCACCGCCACCGACTGGCTACTCGCCAACGGTGTGGGCAACCCGCTCGACGCGCTGGCCGGGGCCACCCCGTACCTCCGCCTCTTCAGCATGGTCACCGGCGGCTGGATGATGGCGCAGCAGGCGTTGGCGGCCACTGCCCTCCTCGTCGACGCCTCGCCGAACGACAAGGCCCTCTACGAGGGCAAGGTGCTCACCGCCCGCTTCTACTGCGAGCAGCTCCTCCCCCAAGCGGCCGGCCTCGTACCCGCCGTCACCGCCACCAATCGCGATCTCGCCGCCGCCGTGTTCTGACCTACCGTGCCGCCGCCATGGGCACAGCCGACCCGAGCGACGGCCCGGCCAGCTGTCGAGGCCCGCCAGCCCGTCGTCGGTCAATCGAACTCGGTTACGAGGTGCTCGTAGATGCCGTAGCCGGAGGTGCCGTCCATGCTGAGCCGCACCGGCGTCTCGTGCACGACGGCCGGCTGGTCTTCGGCCGGTCGCACGGGCACCGATGCCCCCGCTCGCTCACCCGTCACCGACATCGTGGCCCCGCTCGCCGTCACCAAGGTCATCTCGAAGGTGGCCGCACCGCCGTCGTCGGCTCGCACTAGCACGCGCTCAACGGCGGTGATGTACTCGTCTCCGTCGGGGCCGTGCACGAACCCGTTGACGGTGGTGATGTCGTCGTGGGTGTGCACCTCGAAGAGGTTGAAGGCGCGCCCGTCGGTGAGGAACCCCGTCACCCAATGCCACTGGTGGAGGCCGGCCCAGTGCCGGAGGCCCCACGAGTGGTCGCGCTGCCCAAAGCCGTCGAACGCGATCTTGTGCCCGCTGACCACGAGGTCTCCTGTCACGCGGCAGCTCTGCTCGTAGTGCCCCCTGGCCACCGCCTTGGGGAGGGGGCCGGTGGGATGGGCGTCGTACGACGTGGCCGGGCTGAGGCCGTGCCACTCGAGGTGCGCCTTGGTGTCACCGTCGGCCAGCTGCACGGCCCACGCCTGGCCGGACTGCAGCATCCGATAGGTGAGGCCGTCGGTCGCCATGACGTCCCAGTCGGTGGGTGGGATGGCGTCGAGCTCGCGGCCGTAGCCATAGCTGAGCTCGCCGTCGACCCACACGATCATCCCACCGGTGACGTGGCCGCGGTTGGCGAGCACGGCGATGCGGGTCATTACGAACGCCCCGCTGCCGGGGTCCCAGCCGTTGAAGTACAGCGAGTCGCTCCAGTGGGGCGACGGGTCCTCGACGGGGTGCAGACGCTCGTCTGCGTCGGTGATGCCGATGGTCCTCACTCGTCAGTCCCACACCATGCTGTGGGGCCGTGCGCCTTGCAGCATCTCGATGGGGTCGTGCTTGTCGATGTGGCCGATGAGCCCGTAGTAGACGCTGTAGCCGCAGAGCTGCTGAAGACGCTCTGCGAAGCCGGCCGCCACCTCCCGGGGGATGCCGAGCTGCTGGTTCTCCTGCTGGCGGATGTAGCCGGCGCAGTAGTTCATGGCCAGGCCGATGCGACGCTCGTCGGTGGTGTTGGCGCCGCCGCCGTGCCAGAGGCTGCCGTGCCAGACGAGCACTGAGCCTCGGGGCATCTCCGCGGGGATCGAGTCGTAGGGCGCTCCGTAGTCGGGCGATGCCTCCGCCACGTGGGTGCCGGGGATGATCCGGGTGGCGCCGTTGGCCTCGGTGAAGTCGGTGAGCGCCCACATCGTGTTGCACACCGTGGGCGGGTGCGGCTTGGGGATGGGCATCAGCTGGTCATCGGCGTGGATCGGTTGTGGCGTCTCGCCCTGGCAGATGGCGATTGACGACAGCGATGAGATCAGGCAGCCCGCATCCAGCACGCCCTCCACGATGGGGAGCACGTTCGGGTGCACGGGAACGCGCTCGAAGGCCTTGCCGTGGACGAGGAGGTTGTAGATGCGGACGGTCTGGCTGCCCTCGAAGTCGTTGGTGGCCGGGACGATGTCGAGGTCCACCTCGAGGCGGTTCAGCGCCTCAGTGAGCTCGTCGAGCAGGTCCGCCTCGATGGCATCCTCGACGATCGTGTAGCCGTGCTCGCCGATGCGGGCGAGGTGGCCAGCGACGTCGGTGGCGGAGAGGTTGGGCACGTCGGGCAAGGTAGTGGCTGTGACGCCATGGGAGGAGGCCGTCGACGAAGGGCGCTGGCGGGTGAAGCTGCCTCGGCGAAGATAGGTTCGCGGCCATGTCGATCTACGACCACACGATCAAGCGCCTCGACGGCTCCGCCCTCGATCTCCACGAGTACGAGGACAAGGCCCTCCTCATCGTGAACGTCGCCTCCAAGTGCGGCCTCACGCCCCAGTACGAGGGGTTGGAGAAGATGCACGAGCGATACGCCGACCAGGGCTTCTCCGTGCTGGGCGTGCCGTGCAACCAGTTCGCTGAGCAGGAACCGGGTAGCTCCGAGGAGATCGCCACGTTCTGCTCCACCACCTACGGGGTCACCTTCCCCATGGCCGAGAAGGTCGACGTGAACGGTGACGGGCGCCACCCGCTCTACGACGAGCTCACCGCCGTCGCCGACGCCGAGGGCCGTGACGGTGACATCCAGTGGAACTTCGAGAAGTTCCTGGTGGCCCCCGGTGGCCAGGTGACCCGCTTCGGTCCGATGGTGACCCCCGACGACGACGCCCTCGTGGACGCAGTGAAGTCGGCGCTCCCAGGCTGAGCGGCGATGCGGGGCACAGAACGCCTCGCCGGTATCCTTGGCCGGAACACCATGGACGACACCGACACCACCACCGCGCCCGCCGACGACCCCACCCTCACCTTCGAGTCGCTCGGCGTTTCCCCCCGCCTCGTCAAGGTCCTCGCTGACCAGGGCATCCTCGAACCGTTCGCCATCCAGCGCCTCGCCATCGCCGATGGGCTGGCCGGCCGCGACGTGTGCGGCAAGGCCAAGACCGGCTCCGGCAAGACGCTCGCCTTCGGCCTGCCCCTCCTCGAGCGACTGGACAAGGCCGAGCCCCGCAAGCCGCGGGGCCTCGTGCTTGTGCCCACCCGGGAGCTGGCCCTCCAGGTGCACGACGTGCTCGCCCCGCTGGCCAAGGCCATTGGTAGCCGGGTGGTCGCCGTCTACGGCGGCGCCGACATGAACAAGCAGATCAAGGCGCTGTCCGACGGCGTCGAGGCGATCATCGCCACGCCCGGCCGCCTGATCGACCTCGTCGACCGCAAGGAGGTGGAGCTCAACGGCCTGGAGATCGTGGTCGTCGACGAAGCCGACCGCATGGCCGACATGGGCTTCCTGCCCCAGGTCGAGTGGCTCCTGCGCCACATCGATGGTCGTCATCAGACGCTGCTCTTCTCGGCCACCCTCGACGGCGTGGTCGACGGCCTGATCAAGCGCTACCAGCACGATCCCGTGTACCACGAGGTCGCCTCCGCCACTGTCACCGTCGATGCCATGCTGCACCGCTTCGTCATGGTGCACGAGATGGACAAGGTCAAGGTGGCGGCGGCCATCGTCCGGAGCAACGGCAAGACGCTGGCCTTCACCAACACCAAGCGGGTGGCGGACCGGTTGGCCCGAGCACTCAACGAGGAGGGCGTGCACGCCGCCGCCATCCACGGCGACCTCCGGCAGGGCCAGCGCGAGGACGCCCTCAAGAAGTTCGGTGAGGGCAAGCTCGAGGTGCTGGTGGCTACCGATGTCGCGGCTCGCGGGCTCCACATCGACGCCGTCGACGTCGTGATCCACTATGAGCCCGCCCCCGAGCACAAGACATACCTGCACCGTTCCGGCCGCACCGCCCGGGCCGGCTCCAAGGGCTTGGCCGTCAGCCTGTCCCTGTGGAACGAGGAGCTGCACATCAAGCGGCTCCAGAAGCGCATCGGTGTGCTCCAGCCCATCACCGAGATGTTCTCCAACGACCCCCGCCTGGACGATCTATCCACCTGGGACCCCGGCACCTGACCAACCCCACCGGTTGCTGGGTACCGTCGGCGGCCATGGCCAACGACACTGACGCTGCGCTCGATCCGGAGAAGCTTGGGCTCTTCTCGTTCCTGGTGTTCTCCAAGCTGGAGGGCGCCGTCACGGCCGGGATGATCCACCTGGGCGACCGGCTGGGCCTGTACCGCACGCTGGCCGACGCCTCCAGTCCGCTCACCACCTCCGAGCTGGCCGAGCGGCTCGGGCTCGACGAGCGCTGGGTGCGGGAGTGGGCCTACAACCAAGGGGCTGCCCAGATCGTGGGCATCGACGACGACGAGCGCCTGTCGTTGTCGCCTGAGGTGGCCGCTGTGCTCGCTGACCCGACCCACCCGGCCTTCGCCATGGGTCCGTTCCATCACCTCCCCCAGATTATGGCGTCCCTGCAGCAGCTGCCCGAAAGCTTCCGCACCGGGCTCGGGCTCGACTACGACGCCCACGGACCGGAGTGCGCCGAAGGCATCGCCCGCGGCTTCGAGCCGTGGATGCGGGCCTACCTCCTTCCGACCGTGCTGCCCGCACTCGACGGCGTGGAGGCCAAGCTGCGCGCGGGCGCGACCGTGCTCGACGTCGGATGCGGCGCCGGCGGTGTGGCCCTGCTCCTCGCCACGACGTTCCCCGAGACCCACGTTGTGGGCTACGACATCTCGCAGTTCGCCATTGACCGGGCACGCCGGCGCCAGGTCGAGGCTGCCATCACGAACGCCGAGTTCCTGGACCCCCGACTGGCACCGATGCCCACCGACGGCTCGGCCGACCTCGTCACTACGTTCGACTGCCTGCACGACATGACGGACCCCGCCGGCATGATGGCGGCGATCCGGGCGGCCCTGGCCGATGATGGCACCTGGCTGCTCGTCGACATCAAGGCCCACGACACCTACGCCGACAACGCCCGCAAGAACCCCATGGCCAGCCTCATGTACGGGATCAGCGTGCTGAGCTGCATGTCGAGCGCCCTGTCCGAGCCGGGCGGGGCCGGCCTGGGCACCCTCGGCCTCTCCGCCGCCAAGGCGGAGCAGATGTCACGGGACGCCGGCTTCACCCGGTTCCGCCGCCTCGACATCGACCACCCGATCAACGCCCTCTACGAGATCCGGCCATAGTCTGCGACCGCGCCGCACGGCGAAAGGAGCGCCCATTGGGGCTCAAGCAACGGTTGTGGGATCTGCTGTCGAGCGGAGCGCCGGTTTCGGTGCTCAACGGGGCAGGCATCGACGCCACCGGCATCGAGTCGTTCGATCTCGTGACGAACGTCCGAACCCGGATGCGGATCATGGTCCGACGGGCCGATCTGGATGCCGCTCGCGCGTTGGTTGAGGCGAGCTGAACTATCGACGAGGGTCCTGAGTACGGCGGCCGGGTGGGTACGGTCGGCAGCGTGTTTGACGAGCGCGCCGTGCTGGTGGCCCAGCGGGCGGCCGAACAGGGACTGGCGGCGCGGATCGACCTTCCCGACTCACTTGCGCTGTGGCGGTGGGCCAGCGGGCGCCCCGCCGCGGTCGCTCTCCCGGGTCAGCCGGAGGAGCTGGGCGATCTGCTGGAGGCCGCCTTCACCCCGGCGGCCCGTCAGGCGAGCGGTGCCCACTACACCCCGGCGCCGCTGGCCGCGGAGCTGGCCCGTCGGGCTCTCGGCGACCGTCAGCGCCCGCGGGTAGGCGATCCAGCGTGTGGGGGCGGTGCCCTGCTACTCGCGGTGGCGCGCCACCTCGCCGCAGCCGGCGAGGACCCCCTCGAGGTGGTCGGTCGGCTCTGGGGCATGGACGTCGACCCCGTGGCCGTGGCCACCACCGAGGTCGCCCTGACCCTGTGGGCCGGTGCCGCACCGCCGCCTGGCCATCTCCTGGTGGCGGATGCGCTCGCCGACCCGGTTCCCTGGCCCTTGCTCGACGTCGTGGTCGGGAACCCGCCCTTCCTGAGCGAGCTTCACGCCGCCACCTCCCGCTCCACCAGGGCGACGGCGCGGCTGCGGAGCCGATTCGGGCCTGCAGTGCGCGCCTACACCGACATGGCGAGTCTCTTCCTGCTCGCGGCGTGCGATCTCGCCGCGCCTGGCGCGACGGTGGCGCTGCTGCAACCCCAGTCCGTGCTCGCCGCTCGCGACGCGGCGGGGGTGCGCGACGCCGTCGCCATGCGTGGGCGGGTCACTGACGTGTGGTTCCCGACCAGTGGGGCGTTCAACGCCGCGGTCGATGTGTGCGTGCCGATCATCGAGGTGGGTTCTGCAGAGCTCCCGCCGCGCTGGAGCGCTCACCTGGCACGGAGGAACGGCGTGCCTCTGGTGGCACTGGCCGCCGGTGCGGTGCTGGGCGGCGAGGCGACCACCACGGCCGCCTTCCGCAGCGAGTACTACGGCATGGTCGACCACGTCCACGAGCAAGCTGACCTCCCCGGGGGCAGGCCGATCATCACCACCGGGCTGGTCGACCTCGGCGGTTGCACCTGGGGGCAGCGGCCGGCTCGCATCGGCCGACGGTCATGGGACCGACCGGTACTCGACGTGGATGCCCTCGCCGGCCGGGCGGCCGTGTGGGCCCGTCGCACCGCTGGGCCGAAGCTCGTCGTGGCCACGCAGACCCGCGTGGTCGAGGTGGTCGTCGACGAGACGGGGACGTGGATCCCGGGGGTGCCGCTGGTGGTCGTGCTGGCGCCGCCGGAGCAGCTGTGGCGGCTGGCCGCGGCGCTGGCGTCTCCGGCGATCACCGCATGGGCGCTGCAAGAGGCGGCCGGCACGGCGCTCACGCCGCAATCGCTCAAGGTGACGGCGGCTCTCCTGCGGCGCGTGCCCCTACCGAGCGACGGCGCGGCATGGGAGACGGGCACCGCCGCCTTCCGGGCCGGCGACCTCCCGGCCTACGTCGCCGCCATGGGCGTGGCGTACGGCGCGTCACCCGAGGTGGGGGAGTGGTGGGTCGAACGGGCGAAACGCGTCTGGAGTCCGCCGGGGTCGCGCCGGTAGGATCACCGCTGACATCAGGAGTGGCCCGGGCGACCGGGTCCAGCAACCTGGGACGGACACCCAAGGTGCTCTCCCATCTCTCGGGGTGGGGATGTGGTCCTGGCAGCAGGGCAACGAAGTGTTCGGGTCTCGGCCCGCCAAGGGTGTCCGCTCCGCCAAGGTGCAGGAGGACAGGTGGCCGCAGTGCCGTCGGGGAACAGGGAAGGTAGCTATGAGCAGACGGTCGGCCTCCGTCGCGCCCACGTGTCGCTGCTGCCGGCGTCGGGCGCGTGGCGCGAGGGCGACCCCCTCGGCCAGCGCCGGCTGTTCTCCTTCGGCGACCGTGCCTTCGCCCTCGAGGGCGGTGGCGTGCTGCGCGACGTCACCCTCGCCTACGAGACGTGGGGCACGCTGAACGGCGATGCGTCCAACGCCGTCCTCGTGGCCCACGCCCTCACCGGCGACAGCCACGCGGCGGGCCCGTTGGTGCCGGGCCACCCGACGCCTGGCTGGTGGGACGGCCTCATCGGTCCGGGCCGGGCCATCGACACCGACCGCTGGTTCGTCGTCTGCGCCAACGTGCTCGGCGGCTGCCAGGGGAGCACCGGGCCCGCCAGCCCCCACCCCGACGACGGGGAACCGTGGGGCAGCCGCTTCCCGGTCGTGTCGGTGCGGGACTGGGTGCGCAGCCAGGCGGCGTTGGCCGACCACCTGGGCGTGCGGCGCTGGCACAGCGTCGTCGGCGGGTCCATGGGTGGGATGCAGGCCCTCGAATGGGCGGTGATGTACCCGGACCGGGTCGGGTCCATCGTGCCCATCGCCACTGCGCTGGCCGCCAGCGCGCAGCAGATCGCCTGGTGGTCGACAGGTCGCCGCATCATCCGCATGGATCCGCGCTGGCGCGGGGGCGACTACTACGACGCCGAGCCGGGCGATGGCCCTCACGAATCGCTGTCCGTGGCGCGCATGGTCAGCCAGATCACGTTTCGGAGCGACGACGTCTTCACCCGCCGCTTCGGTCGCGAGGTGGTGGAGCCGCTCGACGGCTTCTCGTTGTGGCAGCGCTTCGAGGTGGAGCGCTACCTCGAGTACCAGGGCGACAAGCTCGTGCGCCGCTTCGACGCCAACGCCTACCTGCTGCTCACCAAGGCCATGGACCTGCACGATGTGGGTCGCGGGCGCGGCGGCACCACGTCCGCCATGGCGCGTCTGCGAGCTCCCGTGCTGGCCATCGGCGTGGTGAGCGACATCCTCTACCCGCTCTACCAGAGCCAGGAGATCGTGGCCGCCGCCCGTCAGGCCGGTCTGGCCGCCCGCTCGGTGGAGCTCGACAGCCCCCATGGCCACGATGCCTTCCTCATCGAGCACGATCAGGTAGGCATCCCGCTGAGCGCGTTCCTCGACGACGTGGAGACCCCGTGATGGCCGACGAGCCGACCCAACACCTCGACACCACCGCCATCACGGCCGGCCGAGGCGCCAGCGGCGACTCCCTCGCACCGGTGCTGTTCCCGTCCACCACCTACACGGTGGACGAGGTGGCCGAGCATGCCGCCATGGTCCGCTCGCCGCGCACGACGAAGCTCTACTCCCGCTTCGGCAGCCCGACGGTGCGCGACTTCGAGGACGCGGTCGCCGAGCTCGAGGGCGCCGAGGCCGCCTTGGCGGCGGCCTCAGGCATGGGCACGGTGACATCTGTGCTGATGGGCCTCTGCTCATCAGGGGACCACATCGTCGCCACCCGTCAGATCTTCTCGGTGACCTACGGGCTGATGGTCATGCACCTGCCCCGGTTCGGCATCGACGTCACCTTCGTAGACGGCACCGACGCGGACGCCATCACCGCCGCCATCCGCCCCGGTCAGACGCAGGTCGTGTTCGCAGAGACCCCGGCCAACCCGGCGCTGTCATTGGTCGACCTCGATGCGCTCGGTGCGATCAGCGGTCCGATCACCGTGGTCGACTCCACCTTCGCCGGCCCCACCGTGCAGCGACCGCTCGAGCATGGCGTCGACCTCGTGCTGCACTCAGCCACCAAGGGCATCGCCGGCCACAACGATGCCCTGCTCGGCGTGGTGGCCGGCAGCGCCGACCTCATCGAACCGATCTGGGCCTGGCAGTCGGCCATGGGCGCGCAGGCATCGCCCTTCGACGCCTGGAACGCGCTGCGGGGCATCCGCACGCTCGGGGTGCGATCACGCCAGCAGGCGGAGACGGCTCTCGAGCTGGCTGCGTTCCTGGAGGGGCACGACGCCATCGAGTCTGTGTCCTATCCGCATCTGCCCAGCCACCCCCAGCACGATCTGGCCCAGCGCCAGCTGGCCACAGGCGGCACGGTCGTGGCCTTCGAGGTCGCCGGCGGCGCCGAACCCACCATCGCCTTCATCGAGCGCTGCCGCCTGGCCCGCATCGCCCTCTCGCTCGGCGGTCCCGAAACGCTGCTCACCCACCCCGCCACCATCGCCGGCCGCTACACCCCCGCCGAACGGGCCGAGCTCGGCGTCACCGATGGCCTGGTCCGCATGTCGGTAGGCCTTGAGCACATCACCGACCTCATGGCCGACCTGCGCCAGGCCCTCGACGCCTGAGCCACAGCCCCGCAGCCACAGCCCCGCAGCCACAGCCCCGCAGCCACAGCCCCGCAGCCACAGCCCCGCAGCCACAGCCCCGCAGCCACAGCCCCGCA
>Ga0136633_1000108_pt1 | contig 58285 bp, 61 predicted proteins | sample AntDrymeUQ832206_2_FD_105494 | JGI IMG/M metagenome (GOLD analysis project Ga0136633, IMG submission 105494) | Polar desert sand microbial communities from Dry Valleys, Antarctica - metaG UQ83 (22.06) | ecosystem: Environmental > Terrestrial > Soil > Desert | place: Antarctica: Dry Valley...
ATCCGCTGGCCGCGGTTCCGGAGGCACCGGCCGCTGAGGCGGCTGCGCCCGTCGAGGTCGCCGCCTAGGAGTCTGTTGATGAATCGACCGTCGATGCGGCAGGACGTGACAGTGGATGCCGGGGGCCGCCGGACGAGCCGATGGATGCTGGTGGCCTCTATGGCTCGTCCGGTGGTCATCCGGCGCCGCGGACGCGTTCTGGCGCGCGGCGGGAATTCATCAACAGGCTCCTGATGGCGACGGCCGGCGTCGGCGAGCGCCGGGCGCCGGACCCTGAAGTCGTGCTCCAGGCCGCGCGTGACGCGGCCTGGAGTGCCCTCAACCGGCGCGACCACACGGTGCTGGAGATGCAGCGGGTTCTGGAGCGCCGGCGCGTGGAACCGCAGGTGGCCGGCGTCGTGATCGAGGAGTTGCTCGAAGGCGGCTGGCTCGACGACGCCCGCTACGCCCAGCGCTTCGCCGAGGACCGCCGTCGCCTGGACGAGTGGGGCGCCGAGCGGATCGAGCGCAAGCTGCTTTCGCTCGGGATCGATCGTGAAGACGTGGCGGCCGCCGTCGCCGAGCAGCCGTCCGCGGACGAGATGGACGCCGCGCTCACGTTGCTGGGGCGCCGATTCCCGGATCCTCCGGAGACCCCGCGCGACCGCGACCGTGCGCTCGGCGTCCTGGTCCGTAAGGGCTACTCGCTCGAGCTCGCCTACGACGCGCTCCGGCGTTACGCGGGTGCCGGCGCGTGCGACGAGATCTGAGCCGCGGGCGCAGGCGCCCGGCCGTTGCGCCGCGCGGGTCCCGGTACTACGATCAAGGGCAGCGAACGACCTGGCCCTCGTGGCCGTGAAACTCCAGCAAATCAGCCATTTCTGCGGATGAACCCGATGATCTCGACGGCAATCGACCCACTCGAAACCGGCCCACCGGGCCCGACTCACCCACGCAAGACGTAGCTTCCAGCCGCCAGGTGCGCCGGCTCAACCGCCGGCCAGAACATCGATCCTCCGCTCGTGCGCTGCGCGGGCCGGGTCCGACGCTCCCAAATTGAGACATTGAGCGGTGCCGGGGGCTTCCCCCTTGCGCCGGGGAGAGGACTTCGACATGGAAATCGGAACGGCGATGGTCATCCTCGTGGCGGCCGTCGTGCTGGCGGCGGGGCTCGTCGCGGCGGCGGTGCTGCTCGTGCGGCGCGGGCCTGGCGGCCTCCCGGGTGCCGGGCCGGGATCGAGCGGCTCCGCCGCAGTCGCGACCGGCGTGCCGACGAGCGCCGAAGCGGTCGAACAGCACGCCGAGCTCGTTCGCATCGAGGAGCGCGTGCGCTCGCGTGAGGAGCGCCTCGAAGGGCTTTCGCGGGAGCTCGACGAGCGCGAGCGCGGACTCGGAGCCCGTGCGGAAAAGGTCGAGGAACTCCGCGACGAGCGCATCCGGCAGCTCGAAACCCTGTCGAACCTGAGCGCCGGGCAGGCAAAGCAGATGCTGCTCAAGGATCTCGAGGACAAGCTGCGTCACGAGCAGGCGCGGCTCGTGCGCCAGATCGAGGCCGAGACCAAGCGCGATGCCGACCGGCGCGTACGCAACATCCTGTCGGTCGTCATGCAGCGCATGGCCGCCGGTCACGCTGCCGAGACGACGGTGTCGGTCGTCCATCTCCCATCCGATGACATGAAGGGCCGCATCATCGGCCGGGAGGGACGCAACATCCGCGCGCTCGAGCATCTCACGGGCGTCGACTTCATCATCGACGACACGCCGAACGCGGTGATCCTCTCCGGCTTCGACGGCGTTCGCCGGGAGGTCGCCCGGATCACGCTCGAGAAGCTGCTCCAGGACGGGCGCATCCATCCCGCGCGCATCGAGGAGACCTTCTACCAGGCCAAATCCGAGCTCGAGGAGCACATCGTCAAGACCGGCGAGGAAGCGGCCTTCGAGGCCAACGTCGGCACGGTCGACGGCGAGCTCGTGCGCCTGCTGGGCCGGCTCAAATACCGCACGAGCTACGGGCAGAACGTGCTCGCACACTCGGTCGAGTGCGCCCATCTTGCGGCGATGATGGCCAACGAGCTCGGCGCCAGCCCCAAGACGGCGCGCCGGGCTGCGCTCCTGCACGACATCGGCAAGGCGGTTTCCCACGAGATCGAGGGCCCGCACGCGCTGGTGGGCGGGGACATCGCGCGCAAGCACGGGGAAACCGAAGCGGTCGCCCACGCGATGGAGGCCCATCACAACGAGGTTGAGCCGCAGACCGTCGAAGCGGTCATCGTCCAGGCTGCCGACGCCCTGTCGGGCGCCCGCCCTGGCGCGCGAGGCGAGTCGCTGGAGTCGTACGTCAAGCGCCTGCGCGACCTCGAGCAGATCGCGACGCGCCACACCGGGGTCGACAAGGTCTACGCGATGCAGGCCGGCCGGGAGATCCGCGTGATGGTGGAACCGGGTGCGCTCGACGATGACGCCGCGGTCCTGCTCTCCCACGAGATCGCCCGTGAGATCGAGAAGGAACTCGAGTATCCAGGGCAGATCAAGGTGACCGTCATCCGCGAATCGCGGGCGACCGACTACGCCCGCTAGGACAGGCTCCTAGCACTCAGCCTCAGCGGCGGACGCCGAGCGAGCGCGGTGGAGCGCCCCAGCGCGGGCGCTCCAGCGTGGCGACCCGATCCTCGCCGGGCTTCGCGCGCGACGGATTCCCGGCGAAGGTCGCGATCACCAGCGGATTCCCCGGCCGGCCGGCGTCAGCGGCGAGCGACTCCAGGTAGCCCGGCGTTGGCGAGGCGGTGGTCCGGCCGTTGCGGACGTCGCGCCGGATCGCCCAGCCGTTCGGCGGGCGGGACGCGATTCGGTCCGAGTAGGCCCAGTACAGGAAGCGGCCGGCGAAGCTCGGTGAGCCGTGCACTCGCAAGGACTGGCGCGTGAAGGCGCCATCGGCCAACACACGGACCCGGCCGCGGCCCGGCGGCTTGAGCCATAGCCGCGTCCCGCGTCCGGCAGCGCTGAACGCCAGTCCTCCGGCGCCGAGGTCGAGTCCGGTCGTGGCCGGTAGAGAGCGCGGGAGGACGTGCACGCGGCGCTCGACGCCCTTGGGGCCAAGGCGGCGGATGATGATCGCGTCGCGCCCGTCCCCGCGCAGCCGGGCGAAGGCGAGCACGCCCTGCCGGAGCGCGGGGCGGTGCCCGCGATAGAGCGCCGTCTCGCGCCTGGCGGCGAGGTCGTAGAGCCGGATTCGGCACCCGCGGCGGCCTTCGTGGCAGCGGGAGTAGACGGCGGCGACGCGGCCCCGGGAGTCCGTTCCGAGGTCCACGTCGAACGGCCGGTCCAGCGGGGCCACGGCGGGGAGTCGACCCTCGCGGGACGTGAGGTGGTAGCGGCCGTCGCGAGCGCGCTCGCTCCAGACCAGCGCACCGAGATGGCGGGCGACCTGGTGGCCGCGCTCGGGGGCGACGACGACGGCCGAGGCGACGGCGGGCGACGCCAGGACCAGCGGGAGAGCGATCAGCAGTGCGCGCACAGCGCGCTTCTACCATGCGCAGCCGTGAAGACGTTTCATGTGACCACGTTCGGCTGCCAGATGAACGAGCACGACTCGGAGCGGATGAAGGGCATGCTGGAGTCGATCGGCTACGCCGAAGTCGGCGAGCGCGCCACGGCCGACCTGATCCTGTTCAACACGTGCTCGATCCGGGAGAAGGCCGACGAGCGCTTCGTGGCGCACCTGCGCGAGGCGGCCGCGATCAAGCGTCGCGATCCCGGTCGCGTGATCGGGGTCGGCGGCTGCTGGGCCCAGTCGGTCAAGGACGAGGTCTTCCGTCAGTTCCCGTTCGTCGACGTCGCCTTCGGTCCGGGCCAGGTGCACAAGCTCGCGGAGTTCCTGACCAGCGATTCGCTGAGCGCGCAGGGCTTCTTCGAGTTCGAGGGCTTCACCGGGCATCTGCCGTCCAAGCGCTCGCGTGAGCGCCACGCCTGGGTGCAGATCTCCGTCGGCTGCAACATGAAGTGCTCCTATTGCATCGTGCCCTCGACGCGCGGGACCGAGGTCTCGCGACCGTTCGCGGAGTTGGTCGCCGAGATCCGGGCGCTGGTGGCCGATGGGGTTTCCGAAGTCACGCTGCTCGGGCAGAACGTCAACTCCTACGGCCGGGATCTGCGGCCCTCGCGGGCGACCTTCGCGCACCTGCTGCGTGCGGTCGATGCGATCGACGGCATCGAGCGCATCCGCTACACGAGCCCGCACCCCCAGGACATGAAAGAGGACGTGATCCTCGCCCACGCGGAATGTCCCTCGGTGTGCGAGCACATCCACCTGCCGCTGCAGTCGGGATCCTCGCGGGTGCTCAAGCTGATGCGACGGACCTACAACCGGGACCGCTTCCTGGACCGGGTCGCGCTGATCCGCGAGCACGTGCCCGATTGCGCGATCACGACCGACGTCATCGTCGGCTTCCCCGGCGAGAGTGAGGAGGACTTCCAGGAGACGCTCGATCTCTGCGAGCAGGTCGGCTTCGACGGGGCGTTCACTTTCATCTACTCGCCGCGACGCGGGACCGAGGCGGCCGGGTTCACCGACGGCTTCGTCGCCCACGAGGTCTGCACGGAGCGCATGGAGCGCCTGGTCGAGGTGGTGCAGCGCCGCGCGCGCGAGCGTTCGCAGCGGTTCGTCGGGCGGACGCTCGGCGTGCTCGTCGAGGGGCCGTCGCGGACCGACCCGTCGAGGCTGCGTGGCCGATCGCGCCACAACAAGGTCATCAACTTCACCGGCCTCGCCAAGCCGGGCGAGGTGGTTCCCGTCGAGATCCACTCGGCGACGTCGCAGACGCTGGCCGGAGAGCAACGGCTCTTCGCCCGAGCCCTGATCGGGTAGAAGCCGGTCATGGACGAATTCGAAGAAACCAAGCGCCAGGCCGACGAAGGTTCCCCCGCAGCCGAGGACCCGCCCGGGGCCGAGGGCGGTGGCGGCGAGAACGCCGACACGCCGCCGGCCATCCCTTCGGCCGACGACGACAGCGCGGTGGGCGACACCGATCAGCACTCGGACGCCGACGCCTGATCGTTCCGCCGGACGGCGTGCGAACATGTGTTCGTGCGATGGAGTGAGCAGCGGGTAGGGACCGCCCAGCAGGGCCAGCTTCCGGGGTGCCGCGATTCAGTCGTGCGGACGTTCGACGCACCCTCGTCGCTCGATGTCCGATTTCATGAGGTGCGGGCGAAGAGCGCACTGAATCGCGTGCCCGGCGGAGCGCGGGTTCCCTTCGACTGGACGGTCAATCCCTACCGGGGATGCCTCCATGCCTGTGTCTACTGTTTTGCCCGTCCGACGCACGAGTATCTGGGCTTCGACGCGGGGCGGGACTTCGAGCGCGAGATCGTGGTCAAGGTCAACGTTCCGGAGGTCCTGCGCAACGAGCTGGCGCGACCCTCGTGGACCGGCGAGCACGTGGCGCTCGGGACGAACACGGATCCGTATCAGTGGGTCGAGAAGAAGTACGGCCTCATGCGGGGGATCTGGGAGGCGTTGCGCGACGCGCGCAATCCCTGTTCGGTGTTGACGAAGTCGCCGCTGGTGTTGCGCGACGCGGACCTTCTGGCGCAGATCGCCGAAGTGACGACCGTGAGCGCGTGCTTCTCGGTGGCGATGCTCGACGAGAAGGTCTGGCGCTCGAGCGAACCACACACCCCGCACCCGCGGGCGCGGTTGGAGGCGGTGGCCGAGCTCAACCGGCTGGGGATTCCGACCGGCATCCTGATCGCGCCACTGATGCCGGGACTGAACGACTCACCCGAGCAGGTCGAGAAGCTGCTCGACGCGGCGTACGAGGCCGGCGCGGTCTCGATCGGCGGCCAGGCGCTGTTCCTTCGCGGGGCGACGCGTGACATCTTCATGGACTGGCTGCGAACGGTGCGGCCGGATCTCGTCGATCACTACGAGACGCTGTACGCGAAGGGCGCATACCTGCGCGGGAAGGTCAAGGACGACATCGAGGCGCCACTGCGGGAGGGGCGGGCGCGGCGAGAGCGCGAGCGCAGGTTGGCCGCATCGGCCGCACCGGCGACGCACGAACGGTTTCGTCGCCACGACGAGAACGACGACGCCCGAAGTGGTGGCGGATCGATCGGGGGCACGCTGCTCGCGGTGGCGAGGCACGGCGGTCCGGTGCCACGCGACCGGCTGGCCTCCTCAGGACAGGCCGACGGCCTGCGGCAATCGGGCCACGGCGTCGCTCGGGCGGTTTCGACCCCCAGCCCAGCCATGCGCGAAACCCAGGCGGCGAAGTCGAGAGCGATCGAAGGGGCTCGCGCCGCCCGACGGATCCTGGATCAGGCCGCTGCTCGTCAGGCCCAGCGGTCGCTGTTCTGATGACCGACGTGCCGTCAGCGCTTGTCGCGCTGACCTGCCGAGACGCTTTCGGAGATCTTGCCCGCCCCGAGGCGGCGCTGCACCGACGCGGCGAGGCCGGGTGCTGCACTGCCGAAGCTCGCACCGAGCCGCACGCCGAGCGGGGCGACGTCGAGTTCGGCCTTGTCGGATTCGATCGCGCGCAGGACCGCCTTGGCCACGTCCTCGGGCGTCTTGGTGCCGATGTAGGACGGCAGCTTGCCGCCGGACTCGTGGAACATCCCCGCGTCCCGGATGAAGCCGGGGGAGACGATCGAGACGCCGACGCCGTGCGGGCGCAGGTCTTCGCGCAGGCCGTGGGCGAAGCCGCGCAGCCCGAACTTCGTCGCCGAGTAGATCGCCGTGCCCTGCGCAGCCGACTTGCCCGACAGCGAGGAGACGAACAGCAGGTGGCCGGCGCCGCGCGCTTTCATCGGCTCCATCAGGCGCCGGGCCATGAAGATCGGCGAGCGCAGGTTGACGTCGAGGGCGCGGTCGAGGTCTTCGTCGGAGAACCCGTCGACCGGGCCGCTGGCGGGCAGCGCCGCGTTCGCGATCAGGACGTCGACGTCGCCGGCGTCGGCGAGCAGTGGGTCCAGCCCGTCACGATCGGCGAGGTCGGCGGCGATCGCGCGCCCACCGATCTCGGCTGCGAGCGGCTCGAGCAGCTCGGCCCGCCGGCCGGTCAGGATGAGCTTCGCGCCGCGGCCGGCACAGGCACGGGCGATCGCGTGGCCGAGGCCGCCGGTGGCGCCGGTGAGCAGGACGGTGCGGCCAGAGAGGTTCATGGGCCGCGAGGCTATAAGGGTCGTCGGTGGCCGATACTGCGAGCGTGCCGGAGCTGCTCGCGATCTTCGGGCCCACCGGGGTCGGCAAGACGGCGGTGGCGATCGCGGTGGCGGAGCGGCTGCGCGAGCGCGGGGAGGACCCGGTGGCGATCTCGGCCGATGCGCTGCAGGTCTACGACGGCCTGCCGGTGCTCACCGGCGCCGCGACCGCCCAGGAGCGGGCGACGCTCGAGCACCGGCTGGTCGGTGTCCTTCCCCTCGGCGAGAGCTGCACGGCCGGCCGCTACGCGCAGCTCGCGCACGCGGAGATCGACTCGGCGCTCGCGGCTGGGAGGAGACCGATCGTCGTGGGCGGCACCGGCCTCTACCTGCGCGCGGCGCTCGCGACACTGGACCTGCGACCGCCACCGGATCCGGAGATCCGGGCGCGCTGGACCGTCGAGCTGACCCTCCAAGGCGCCCCGGCCTTGCACCGTCTGCTCACTCGGCGGGCGCCCGAAGCCGCCGCCCGGATCGACGCCAACGACGCGCAGCGGGTCGTCCGTGCGCTGGAGCTCCTCGATGCCGGATTCGAGCCGCCCGCCGGCGAGCAGCTGTGGACCGAGGACACCCGCCATCCGACGCGCCTGATCGGGCTGACGATGGAGCGCGAAGCCCTCAACGTGCGGATCGAGCGCCGGGTGGACGAGATGTTCGAGCGGGGCGTCGAGGACGAGGTTCGAGGGGCCGAACGCCGCGGTGCCTCTGCCGGCGCCCGCCAGGCCGTGGGTTACGCGGAGGTCCTGGCCGGCGATCCCGCGGCGATGAAGACGCGCACGCGCCGCTACGCCAAGCGCCAGCTGGCCTGGATGCGCAAGCTCCCGGGCGTGACCCTGCTCGACGCGACCGGGCGTACACCGGACGACGTGGCCGCCGAGGTGCTCCTCGCGAGTTTGGACTCCGGCTCGACCCCGGGCCGCGCGCCGCCCCGGACCTCCGGCCCGGCATGATCCGCCGCGCATGCGCGTCGAGAAATGGCAAGCCCTGGGCAACGACTACCTGATCGTCGAGCGAGATCGGCTCCCGTTCGCGCTGAGCGCCAAGCGGGTCCGGCGCCTGTGTGACCGCCACACCGGGCCGGGGGCCGACGGCGTCCTGGAGCTCGCGCCGCCCGATGAGTCCGGTTACGTCGCCCGGCTGCGGATCTTCAACCCCGACGGCTCCGAAGCCGAGCTGTCGGGCAACGGCGCGCGCGAGGCGATCCTGTACCTGCGCCGCAACGGCTGGACCGAGAGCGACACGTTCTCGATCCAGACCGTCGCCGGGGAGATCCGGCCGACGATCACCGGCTCCGACACCTGCCGCGTGGACATGGGCCGGGCGCACCTGAGCTCCAAGGACTTCCCCGGCGGTGGTCATGAGGGGCGCGGTGAGGTCGCGGGCTTCCGCTTCCAGCACATCTCGGTGGGCAACCCGCAGTGCTCGATCCGGATCGCCGACCGCGGCACGCTCGAGGACCTCGATCTGGCGGTGATCGGGCCGGCGATCGAGCACGACGCGCAGTTCCCCAACCGCACCAACGTCTCGTTCTGGACGCCGCTGTCGGCATCCCGCCTGCGGGCGCGGATCTTCGAACGCGGGGTGGGGGAGACGCTGTCGAGCGGGACCGGCGCCAGCGGGGTGGCGGTCGCGCACGTCCTGCGCGGAGGGGACTCGCCGGTCATCGTCGAGCTCGACGGCGGCGAACTCGAAGTCGACGTCGGAGAGGACCTGCACGTGGACCTCACGGGCTGGGCGGTCCCGGTCTATGCGGCTGAGCTCGCTCCCGAGCTCGTGCGCGAGCTGGCCGCGCTTCCCGGGCCGTGAGGACAGCGCACGCCTACGCCGCGACCCCGTGGTCGCGCAGCGCCGCGTTCAAAGACGTCTTGAGGTCCGTCGACTCGGTCCGGCGCCCGATGATCAGCGCGCAGGGGAGGTGGAACGCTCCGGCGGGGAAGGTCTTCGGGCGGGTGCCAGGGACGACGACCGCGCGCGGCGGGACGGCACCGCGGGTCTCGACCGGCTCGTCGCCGGTGACGTCGATGATCGGCGTGGACGCGGTGAGGACGACGTTGGCTCCGAGCACGGCCTGGGCCCCGACCCGCACGCCCTCGACCACGATGCAGCGCGAGCCGACGAAGGCGCCGTCTTCGATGATCACGGGTGCGGCCTGCGGCGGCTCGAGCACGCCGCCGATGCCGACGCCGCCCGAGAGGTGGACGTCGGCGCCGACCTGGGCGCAAGAACCGACCGTCGCCCAGGTGTCCACCATCGTCCCGGGTCCGACCCAGGCGCCGATGTTCACGTAGGAGGGCATCAGGACGGCACCCGAGCTGACGAACGCTCCGTGGCGCACGGTGGCGGGCGGCACGACGCGGACGCCCCGATCGGCCCAGCCCGTCTTCAACGGGATCTTGTCGTGGTACTCGTACGGGCCGACCTCGATCGTCTCCATCCTGCGCACGCCGAAGTACAGGAGGATCGCCTTCTTGGCCCACTCGTTGACGCGCCAGCCGCCCTGGCCGTCGGGTTCGGCCACGCGGACCTCGCCGGAGTCGATCAGTGCGACGGCCGCTTCGACCGTCGCCGCGTCCGTGGTGTCCGCTGCCTCGTAGAGGGCCTCGATGCGGGAGGCGAGTTCGCTCGTCATGCCCGCGATCGTATGAGAGCGCCCGCGCGCTCGCAGACCTCGAGCGACGGGACGAGCGCCAGTCGCGCAAAGCCTTCGCCGCCCGGGCCGAAGAAGGACCCCGGCGCCAGCACGACGCCCTGCTCGAGCAGGTCCGCGGCCAGCGGCTCGGCCCCGGCCAGCCACAGGAACATCGTGGCATCCCCGCCCGCGTGCTCGACGCCGATCGCCCCGAGGGCATCCAGCAGCACTTCGCGCTTGGCCGCGTAGATGGCGCGCATGGCCACGACGTGGTCCTCGTCGTCCCAGGCCAGCGCCGCGACGCGCTGGATGAAGTCCTGCGGCGCCACGCCGACGTTCGGTCGATAGGCCTTCAGCAGGGCGATCGCCTCGGGATCCCCGGCGACGAAGCCGCTGCGGAAGCCGGCCATGGCCGACCGCTTGGACAGCGTGTTGAGCGCGACCACGTTGGTCCGGTCTGCCACCTGGAGTGCCGAGACCGGCGGGTCGTCACCGAAGTAGATCTCGCTGTAGGCCTCGTCGGAGGCCAGCAGGAAGTCGTGCTCGCGGGCCAGCGCGGCGGCGTGCTCGTAGAGCGACAGCGGGGCGACCGCAGCCGTCGGGTTGTTCGGGTAGTTCAGCCACAGCAGCCCGACGCGTGCCCAGGTGTCCGCCGGAACGGCGTCGAGGTCCGGCAGGAAGCCGTGGCCGGGCGCCAGTGGGAGCTCCAACACCTGTTTGCCCGCGAACAGCGCGCCACGCGCCGGAACCGGGTAGCCCGGCGTGGTGACGGCCACGAGATCGCCGCCCACCACCTGCGGCAGGTGGAAGATCGCCTCTTTGGAGCCGAGCGTGGGAATGACCTCGCGGCCGGGGTCGAGGTCGACGCCGAAGCGCCGTCCGACCCAGCCGGCGGCCGAGGCGCGCAGCTCGGCCAGACCCTCGGCCACGGGATAGGCCGACGTGGGCTCGATCGACCGGGCGACCGCCTCGCGCAGGAAGTCCGGCGTCCGCTCGCGCGGCTCGCCGATCCCGAAGTCGATGATCTCGACGCCTGCCGCGGCGAGCTGCCGCTTGGCCTCGGTCAGCCGCGTGAACGGATACTGCGCCATCGCGGCCAGAACGGGACTCGGCTTCATCGGCGCCCGAATGCCTCCAGCACCTCGTAGGAGCGCGCGAGCGCGGCGATCTCGATCGACTCGTCCTTGCGGTGGGCCTGTGCCGGGGCTCCGGGGCCGAAGTTGATCGCGTCGATTCCCGCCATGGCGAACTCGGCCACCGGGGTCCAGGCCTGCTTGGGCGCGACGTCGAGGTTCCCCAGCCCGCGCAGCGCCGCGACGAGCGGGTTGCCCATGGCCGAAGGCCCGGATGGCGCGTTGGCCTCGATCAGCAACTCGCCGTGACCGCCGCAGCGCTCGATCAGCCGTTCCTCGGCTTCAGCGGGCGTGATGCCCGGCGGATAGCGGTAGTTGACCAGGCATTCGACGCGGTCCGGGATCACGTTGCGGGCGATCCCGCCGGAGATCCCGGTGACCGAAGCGACTTCCATGAACTCCAGGCCGTCGAATGCGTGCGCCAGCGGCTCGCGCGCGAAGGCCGAGACTCCGGCGGCGGCGCGCTCGATCGCGTTGTCGGCGAGCCAGGGGCGCGCCGAGTGCCCGGAGCGGCCGTGGAAGACCCAGGTGGCGTTGACGTTGCCCAGGCAGCCGACGTGCAGCGTGTTGTCGGTCGGCTCCATCACGACGGCCAGATCGGCGTCCAGCAGCGTCCGCTCGCGCTCGAGCAGCGGCGTCAGGGCGCTCTGGTGGACCGGCAGTTCCTCTCGGGGGAAGAACACGAGCCCGAAATCGATGCCGGCGAGCCCGAGCTCGATCATCACCGCCAGCGCGCCCTTCATGTCCGAAGCGCCAAGCCCGTGGACGCGCTCTCCGTCACGCGACCCGGGCACGTTGCCCTGCGCCGGGACGGTGTCGAAATGCCCGGCGAGGAGGATCCGCGGCGCACTTCCGACCGGCCTGGCGTAGACGCAGGCATCGCCGAGGTCATGCACGTCGAGTCCGCCCTCGCGCAGCACCGTGGTGACATGGGACGCGATCGCATCCTCTCGCAGCGATTCCGAGGGGATGTCGACGAGCTCGAGCGTCCGGGCGGCGAGGCGGTCTGCGATCATCGGCGCCCGACTCTACGGGCCCTGTCGACCGTCCTGACCCCGACCACCGGAGCTTTCGCACATGCGCCGCCAGACCGCCGTTCTCGCCGTATTGCTGCTGTCGTGCCTGGCGCTCGCCGCGTGCGGGGGCGACGACGATGCCGGTCCGGCAAGCACGCCCGCGGCGCAGGGCACCGAGGCGCCGGACGAGGCCCCCGCCGAGGAGGCGACCGAGGAGCCGGCCGGCGGCGGCGAGGCCACCGAAGTGGCCATCAAGGACTTCACGTTCTCACCGGATCCCGTCGAGGTGAAGGTGGGCGACACGGTCAAGTGGACCAACGAGGACGCCGCACCGCACACCGCCACGGCCGACGGCGAGTTCGATTCCAAGAACATGGGCCAGGGCGGCACGTTCGAGTACACCGCAGCGAAGGCCGGCACCTTCAAATATATCTGCACGATCCACCCGAGCATGAAGGGCACGCTCGAAGTGGCCGAGTAGCCGTTGCGCTTCTGCGGGATCGACGTCTCCGCCAAGCCCGCGAACCAGCAGCTCGTCACGCTGCACGAGCGGCGCGGCGCGCACGCCACGGAGCTGGTGGCCACGTTTTATGAGCCGGGCCCGGTGGACGCCGTGGCGCGGACGATCCAGGGCTTCGGCCGCGGAGAGGCGGTGGTCGGGATCGACGCCCCGTCAGGGCATCGCCTCGACCTGCTGCACGCCGGCGCCCCGGCACGCGAGCGCCTGCGCCTGCCGGCCGGGCGCTACGAGACCATGCGCGTCTGCGACGCGCTGCTGTTCCGCCGCGGCCTGCCGCTGTACCCCGTCCCGCGCGTGGGCCAGCCCCACCAGGCCTGGGAGGAGTGGATCTACGTGGGTTTCGAGCTCTTCGCGGCGCTGGCCGCTCTGGGCCTGCACCGGCCCGACTCGCGCGGGCTCGAAGGGCGAGTCAAGCCTGGAGCGCTTAGCCACGGACGCCTGTTCGAGACCTATCCCGACGCGATCTTCTGCTCCCTGCTCGGCCACCGGCCGTCCCCCAAGCGGACCCCGTGGGGGCTGCAGGAGCGCATCGACGTGCTCAAGGACCGTGGCGTATGCGACGAGGACGGCGGGCTCTGGCACCGGACGCTCGACGAGCTCGACGCCTGCGCGGCGGCCTACACGGCCTACTCGCTGGCGTGCGGGGTGGGAACCTGGGTGGGTGACGCGACCGAGGGCGTGATCGTCCTCCCGAGCGATGGGCTGCTCGACCGTTACGTCAAGCTGCCGCCGCCCAGCCGGGTGCGCCTCGCCTGAGCCTGCGTTACGGTGCCGCCGGCACGGCATTTTTAGACAGGGGAGCATCACATGAGCATCAAGCGAATTTCGGCGCTGGCCATGTTGGCCGCCGCCGCGGCGTTCGTCGTTCCGGCGTCCGCATCAGCCGCCTCGGTGGCACCCGGCAACTGCGTCACGGTGATCGAGGGTGGGGACATCGGCGAGCGCTTCTGCATCAACGACGGCGAGTGCCTGGTCTCCGAGTACCGGACCACGTTCCTGGGCACCGAGCGCTACTGCATCGTCCCGCGCCCGGTCGACGCCGGCGAGGCGACCTCGTCGACCTCCGGCGCGGCCACGCGCTGCGTCGCCACGTACGCGGCCCAGGGTGGCAAATACGGCTCGAAGTACTGCGTCGACACCGAGGGCAGCTGCACCGTCTCCGAGTACCGGACGACGATCTTCGGGACGGCGTACTACTGCTACGTCAGCCGCTAGCCGTACCGGCCACGGGCTCCGGGCGCGGATCCGATCCGCGCCCGGTGCCCGGGTCTAGACTGGACGGCGGATGGAGCGCAGCCGCAACGGCCGGACGGCCGAGTCTGGAACGAAGGTCACGAAGCCCGTGGAGCGCCGGGCCAAGCAGCGTGCCTTCATCGTGGGCGCCTCCCTGGAGCCGCATCTAGCCGAGCTGGAGGAGTTGCTGCGGACGTCCGGTGTGGCCGTCGTCGGGGACCTCGTCCAGTCGCGTGAGAAGCCCCATCCGAACCTCTACCTCGGCCCGGGCAAGGTCGAGGAGCTCAAGGCGCTCGCCAAGGCGGCCGACGCCACGGTGGTCGCCTGCGACGACGAGCTGACTCCGCGCCAGCAGCGCAACCTGGAGAAGGAGCTCGATCTGCCGGTGGTCGACCGCACCGCGGTGATCCTCGACATCTTCGCCGCCCACGCCCACTCGGCCGAGGGCAAGCTGCAGGTCGAGCTCGCGCAGCTCGAGTACAACCTCGCGCGTATGCGCGGGCTGTGGACGCACCTCGAGCGCATCGGCGGCGGCACGCCATTGGCCCGCGGCCCGGGCGAGACCCAGATCGAGACCGACCGCCGGCTCGCCCGCGACCGCATCGCCGCGCTGCGACGCAAGCTCGAGGGCGTCAAGGCCACACGCTCGATCATGCGCGCCGAGCGCGAGCGTGCGCACCTTCCCGACGTCGCCCTGGCGGGGTACACGAACGCCGGCAAGTCCACGCTGCTCAACGCGCTCACGGGCGCGCAGGTCAGCGTGCGCGACCGGCTGTTCCACACCCTGGACCCGACGACCCGCACGTGGAAGCTCGAGGGGCGCACGTTCCTCGTCACCGACACCGTCGGGTTCATCCGCAAGCTGCCCCACAAGCTCGTCCAGGCCTTCGCGGCGACCCTCGACGAGACGATCCGGGCCGATCTGGTCCTGCACGTCGTCGATGGCAGCGCACCCGAAGACGAGCTGATGGAGATGATGGCCGCGGTCGAAGAGGTGCTCGACTCGATCGGGGCCGGCGAGAATCCGCGCCTGCTCGTCCTCAACAAGGCCGATGCGATGGACGACGAACGCCGCCGTGAACTGTCCTTCCGTCACCCCGACGGCCTGCTCGTGTCCGCGCTGACCGGCGAAGGCGTCGAGGAGTTGGGTGAGCGCGTGGTCGCCGAGTTCGACAAGGCCCTGGTCGCCGTCGACCTGCTGGTCCCGTTCTCCGAGGGCGGCATTCTCAGCGAGCTGCATGCGCTCGGCGAGATCGAGCGCGAGGACACCGCCGAGGGCGTCCGCGTACACACCCGCCTGCCCGGCGTCGTGGCCGCGCGGTTTGCCCGCTGGTCGGTGCCCAACGGCTCCGTCCCCGCGTGACCGTCCTGCGCGTCCGGTGCCTGCATCCCGATGCGGTGCTCCCGCGACGGGCGCACGAGGGCGACGCGGGCCTGGATCTCTGCTCGGTCGAGGAGCTGACCATCGAGCCGGGCGAGCGCGCGATGGTGGCGACCGGGATCGCGGTCGAGCTGCCACCGGGCCACGCCGGCTGGGTGGTCCCGCGGTCGGGCCTCGCCGCCCGCCACGGGATCTCCGTCGTCAACGCGCCCGGACTGATCGACGCGGGCTACCGCGGGGAGGTCCGGGTCCTGCTGCTCAACACGGATTCCACGGAGCCGTTCGAGATCGCGGCCGGCGACCGCATCGCCCAGCTCGTCGTAGCGCCCGTCGCGGCGGTGGAGGTCTTCGAGGCCGGGTCCTTGAGCGAGTCCTCGCGCGGCGAGCGCGGCTTCGGGTCCACCGGGGTCTGACGGCGTTCGTGACGAGTGCGCCGCCGGATATGGCGGCGAGGTCGACAGAAGTCGCGCTCAGCCGGGATCGATCAGGTCCGCGGCCGGGTCGGCGACGCGCGCGAGCGCGAGCGCGAGCGTCTCGGCCGCGGGTCCGCCGCCAGATGCGGCGGCGAACCCGGCACGAACCGCTCGCGCACGGCGGCGGCTACTTCGCGATCAGCCCGGACTCCTGGAGGAACTCCGTGGCCACCTGCTGCGGGTCCTTCTTGTCGAGATCCACACGGGCGTTGAGCTCCTGCATCGCCTCGTCGGTCAGCCCCTCTTGGAGGGCGGTGATCGTCGTCTCGAGGTCGGGGCCGGCCTCGTCGGCCTTCGCCTGCTGCATCACGAGCGTGGAGTTGTAGGGCGGGAACATGCCCTTGTCGTCTTCGAGCAGGACGAACTCCTCGCGCTTGATCTGCGGGTCCGTGGTGAACACGATGCTGACGTCAGCACGGCCGCTGGTCAGCACCTCATGGCGCTGGGCGATGTCGACGGGCACGAACTTCTTGAACTTCAGCCCGTATACCTCCTGCAGGCCGAGCAGGCAGTCCAGCCGGCGGCGGCACTCCGGAGAGCCATAGAGGGTCAGCTCGCCGGCCTTGTCGGCCAGCTCGGAGATCTTCGTGATGCCGAGCTCGGTCGCCTTCTCCTTGGTCAGCGCGACCTCGTTCGAGGACGTGAACGGCGTGGCCGGGAACGCCTTCAGCCCGTCTTTCTCGAAGAAGGACCGGGCCTGCTCGAAGGCTTCGCCCGGATCCTTGGGGATCGCGTCGGCCTTGACCTCGAAGAACGACAGCAGCGCGGTCCCGGTGTACTCCGGGTACGCGTCGATCGTCCCATCGTTGACGGCCTTCAGCGCCGTCTTCTCGTCACCGAGGTTGAGGTCGGTCTTGACGGTGTAGCCCGCGGCCTCGAGGCCCTGGGCGTAGACCTCGCCGAGGATCTTCTGCTCGGTGAAGTTCTTCGAGCCGATCGTGAAGGTCACCTTGGCGTTGTCGGCGTTCTTGGTGATCGTGGCGCCGCCGCCGGCGGGCTCGGCCTGTTCGGCGGTGGTGGTGCCTTCGCCGGCGGCGGTCGTCGTCGTCGTCTCGGCGTCGTCGCCGCCACAAGCCGCCAGCATGAGGGCGCAGCAGAGGGCGGCAAGGACCGCCAGGGTGGGTCGCGTGGTGCGCATGTTGGTTCGTGGACTCCTTGTTTCGAGGGACACGCCGCGGGGAGTCACGGCGCGCTGGACGGCTCCCAATCCGATCTCGGCGGCGACGGCGAGCGCGGCGACGATGATGCAGGCGCCGATCAGACCCTCCTGGCCGTAGACGGATTGGGCGGTGATCGGGTCGCCGAGCGTGGTCACGCCGACCAGCGGCGCGATCGTTGCCGTGGCAACCACGTTGACGGTCGATGTGCGCACGCCGCCGAAGACCAGCGGTGCGGCGAGGGGAAGCTCGATCCGGCGCGTCAGCTGCGCGCCGGTCATCCCCATCCCGCGGGCGGCGTCCACCGCGTCGGCGGAGACCTGCTTCACGCCGACGTAGGTGTTGGTGAGGATGGGGGGGATGGCCAGGGCGGCGAGGGCGAGCGTGACGTTGAGGAACTCGTCGAGCCCCGGCAGGAACGAGACGAACAGGGCGATCAGGGCGACCGAAGGAACGGCGCGGCCGACGTTGGACGCGCTGACCGCCAGGAACGCACCGCGCCGGGAATGGGCGAGCAGCAGGCCGAGCGGAACCGCGATCGCGATCGCCAGGGCCATGGACGCGGCGGTCAGTTGGAGATGGGCCCAGAGCAGCGGCAGGTTGTCGGCCCCGCCGACGTCCGATCCCCCTGCGCGCGATTCGCGCGAGACGAAGATGAACTCGATCGCGTCCGCGAAGATGCTCATGGCGACCGTGTCCAGGGCGTGAGGACCCGCCCGGCGGCGAGGATCAGCAGGTCGAGCACGACTGCGAGCGCGACGCACAGGCCGCCCGCGACGACGACGTTCGAGCGGAAGTTGACATCGTCGAAGATCGCGTCTCCGAGGCCCCCGGCACCGGCGAGGAAGGCCAGCGACGCGAGTCCGACCGTCGTCGTGGTGGCGATCCTCAGCCCCGCCAGGATCTCCGGCGCGGCCAGCGGCAGCTCGACCTTCCACAGCAGTTGGCGCTCGGTCAGGCCCATGCCGCGACCGGCATCGCGGGCCTCGTCGGGCACGCCGTCGAGGCCGAGCGTGACGTTGCGGAAGACGATCAGCAACGTGTAGGCGACCAGGGCGATCACCGCGGTGGTCATCCCGCGGCCGGTGATCGGCAGCAGCAGGAAGAACGCCGCCACGCTGGGGATCGTGTAGAGGATCCCGGTCACCTGGGTGATCGGCGAGATCAGCCGGCGGCGGCGGTGGGCGAGCAGGGCGAGGGCGAACGCGATCGAGAAGCCGATGGCGACGGAGATCAGGCTCATCTGGACGTGCTCGGCCAGCGGGTCCACGTAGCGGTCGAGGTTGTCGGCGATCCAGTCCGGGCACAGGCCGTTGTCGGCCACGCAGTTCCCGCCGGAGACCTCGGGTCCTCCGCGCGGGCGAATCTCGAGCTGGGCGAACGCGCTCACGGTTGCAACGACCTCGTGATGTCCTCGACGCCGAGCGCCCCCTGGAGCGCGCCGTCGGGCCCCACGACCCGGGCCCTCTGCACCCCATGGCTCAACAACACCGAGAGGGCGTCGCGCAGGCGATCGTCGGGCGCCAGGACCGGTTCGGGCGGCTCCCCGTCCGGCGGGGAGAGGGGCAGGTCGCGCACGCGCCGGAGGGCGAGCCGCTTCAGCGCCCGGTCGGCGCCCACGAAGTCCGCGACGAAGCCGTCGGCGGGATGCGCCAGCAGCTCGGCCGGGGTGGCGTACTGGGCCAGGCGACCGCCCTCCTGGAGGACGGCGATGCGGTCGCCCATCTTGATCGCTTCATCGATGTCGTGGGTGACGAACAGGATCGTCTTGCGCACCTCGGCCTGGAGGCGCAGGAACTCGTCCTGCAACCGCCCCCGGTTGATCGGGTCGATGGCCCCGAAGGGCTCGTCCATCAGCATCAGTGGCGGGTCGGCGGCGAGGGCGCGGGCCACGCCGACGCGCTGGCGCTGCCCGCCGGAGAGCTGCGCCGGGTAGCGGTCCCGGTGATCGCCGGGCAGGCCGATCAGCTCGAGCAGCTCGCCGACGCGGGCCTTGATGCGGGCCGCATCCCAGCCCAGCAGCGCCGGCACCGTCGCGATGTTCTCGCCGATCGTCCGGTGCGGGAACAAGCCGATCTGCTGGATCACGTAGCCGATGCCCCGCCGCAACTCCGTGACGTCCTGGTCGCGCACGGAGCGGTCGCCGATGAGGATGTCTCCGTCGGTCAGGTCGATCATCCGGTTGACCATCCGCATCGCGGTGGTCTTGCCGCAGCCCGATGGACCGACGAGTACGCAGATCTCGCCGGCCGGGACGCTCAAGCTCAGTCGCTCCACGGCGGGCCCGTCCGATCCGGCGTAGCGCTTGGTCGCGTCGCGGAACTCGAGCGCGGCCGCGTTGGGGGAGGCGGACGGCCCCTCGGGGTGGGCGGTGTTCTGACTGGTCACGGCGGAGGCCCCTCGCCAGGGCGATCCGAACCCTACCCGGGTGCTGGACGGATCAGCCGTTGGGCGCGAAGCGCAACGTCAGCTCACCGAAGTCAGGAGGTCCCCGTCTCGCAGGTCAGAGGTGTGGACTCCTCACACGCCGGCGGCGCGCCGTGCGCCGGCGTGCGCGGCGTCTTCGAGCGTGTCGTCGAGGGACGGCAGGTCCTGCGGCGGGACGCCGAGGGCAGTGGCGATCAGCCAGTCGGCGAACCAGGCGTTCTTCGGGAGCAGCGGGCCGTGCAGGTAGGTGCCGATGACGGTGCCACGACGGACGCCCTCGAAGCCCGAACGACCGTCGTTGCCGTGACCGCGCAGGACCCGCCCGAGCGGCTGCTCGCCCTCGCCGAGACGCGTGCGCCCACCGTGGTTCTCGAAGCCGGCGAGCACTCGCGGGCCGTCGATCCCGGGGAGCTCGACCTCGATCGCCACGTTGCCGATCAGCCGGGCGCCGTCCTCCCGGACCGTCCGCAGGTCGACCAGCCCGGCCCCGGGCAGCTCCTCACCGTCGAGCTCGTAGGCGTGCCCGAGCAGCTGTAGGCCGCCGCAGACCGCGAGAACCACCGCACCGCGGGCCGCCGCCGCGTGGAGGGCGTCGCGCTTGACCGTGGCGAGGTCGTGCGCGCACAGGGCCTGGTCGCGGTCCTGGCCGCCGCCGAGGTAGAAGGCGTCGTGGGCGTCCGGGTCGATCTCGTCGCCGGGGTGCGCTCCGGTGAGCTCGAAGCCGAGTCCGCGCCATTCGCAGCGGCGCTGGAGGAACAGCAGGTTGCCCCGATCGGCGTAGATGTTCATCAGATCCGGATAGAGGGCGCAGACGCGCAGCGTGCCGGAACTCACGAGCGGTACACCGCCACCGTGGCGCCGACGTAGTGCTCCGTGTCCGCCAGCGAGAACGACCGTTCCAGGCGCAGTCCCAGCGGCGTGAGCTCCTCGGTCAGGGCGTCGACGGTGAGCTTCTCGATCACGGTGATGTCCGCGTCGGCGGTGCGCTCGCCGTCGGGCTCGATGATCCAGCGGATCCGCTCGATCTGCAGCGCGCTCCCACGATCGCGCAGCGCGACGGGCTGGGACTCGTAGCGGCGGCCGCCCACTTCCACCCGGTCAGGCTCGGCGATGATCCCTTCGTAGGGCGCGCAGTCCTCGGTGATGGCGACCGCGAACGTGCCGCCCGGCCGCAGGTGGCGCGAGAGCGCGGCGAGCGCATCCGCGCGCTCGGGAATCAGCTGCAACGAGCTCTGGGGGACCAGGATCGACTCGAAGTCGCGCTCGAGATCGAGCGTGCGGGCGTCGGCCACGATGGCCTCGACGGCGACGCCGGCTCGTCGCGCGCGCTCGCGCAGTTCGTCCACGAACGCCGAAACCACATCGACGGCCACGACGTCGAACCCGGCGGCCGCGAGATCGAGCGCCACCCGTCCGGTCCCGCAGCCCACGTCCAGTACGGGCGACTGGGCGAGCTCGCGCCAGACCGGCAGGTCGACGCCGTAGCCGCCGCTCTCGAGGTCGTGCCAGATGACCTCGCTCATCGCCAGTACTCCGGGGCGGCGCCACGGCGGGCGAGCAGCTCGCGCAGTTCCAGCAGCGCGGTGTACGTGGGCAGGACGTAGAGCGGACCGTCACCGCCGGAGGTCGCCGCGTCCAGCGCGGCTTCGGGCTCGTCGATCACGGTCAGGCGCTGCGGGTCCACGCCGGCGTACTTGAGCCGCACCGCGAGCTCCGCGGCGCGGCTGCCCGAGCACCACATACGGCCGATCGAGGGGGCCAGCAGCTCCCAATCGGCGTCCCACACCCAGGAGACGTCACGACCGTCGGCGATCTGGTCGTTGAGGATGCCGAGGACGTCGTGCGGTCCGGCTTCCAGGGCGATCGTGCGCAGGACCTCGTTGGCTCCGGCGGGGTTCTTGACGAGCAGGAACGACACGTCGCGCCCGCCGAGCTGCACGGTCTCCGCTCGCCCGAAGGCGGGGGAGACGGCTTCGAGTCCGGCTTTCACGTCGGCCAGCGGCACGCCGAGCGTGAGGCAGAGGGCGGCCGCTCCGAGCGCGTTGTAGACGTTGTAGAGGCCGGGCAGCGGGAGCTCGACGCGCGCCTGGCCCTGTGCGGCTCGCAGGGTGAACGCGGCGGCGCGGATGCCTCGCAGCTCCACGTCGATCGCGGCCACCGACGGCTCGGGTCGCTGTGCGCCGCAGTTCGTGCAGCGGTAGCGGCCGAGGTGTCCGAGCCAGATCGCGTCGTAGACGTAGGGGGCGCCGCAACGGCGGCAATGCTTGGAATCAGACGCGTGCTGAAGCTCGGGCCGTGCCATCGCGTCGTCCTCGACGCCGAAGTAGACGACCTCGGCGGGGGTCTCGCGCCCGAGGTCGGCGATCAGCGGGTCGTCGGCGTTGAGGACGAGCGAGCTGCCGGCCGGGCGGTCGGCGGCGACCTGCGCCCAGCGGTCGGCGATCGTCTCGAGCTCGCCGTAGCGGTCGAGCTGGTCGCGGAACAGGTTCGACAGCAGCAGCGCGCGCGGGGCCAGCGAATCCGCCATCTGGGCGAGCCAGAACTCGTCGACCTCGAACAGCCCGGTGTCGCCGTCGAGTGCTCGTCCCCCGCGGCGCGCCGAGGCCGCGAGCTCGGACGCGATCCCGCCGGCCATGTTCGCCCCGGCACGATTGTGGACCAGCCGGCGGCCGTTGTGCTCGAGTACCGAGGCGACCAGCGCGGCCGTCGTCGTCTTGCCGTTGGTCGCCGACAGCACGATCGTCCCGCCGGCCAGCCGGCTCGCGAGGCGCCCGATTGCGTCGGGGGCGAGCTTCGTCAGGACCTTGCCCGGAAGGCTGGTCCCGCCGCCGCGGCCGGCGGCGCGCGAAAGCACCCGCGCGGCCTTGGCCGCCGTCACGCCCGCCGCGAGCATCAGCGCGGTGCCAGGACCCGCAGGGCCCCGGGGACGACGCGCACGGTCACGGGGAGTTCGGCGATCGGGTCCCCGTCGGCGTACGCGGTGAACGGGCGGTCGGCCTCGAAGCTCACCTCCCGGCCCTGCAGGAAGGTGAGCGCGGGGTTGGTCACGTGGGTGCCCTTGAAGACCTTCGGCAGCCCGCTGAGATATTCCCGCTTGGGCCCGTCGGCGGTCAGGACGACGTCGAGCAGGCCGTCCTCCATCGAGGCCTCGGGAACGAGCCGCATGCCGCCGCCGAAGACGCCGGAATTGGCCACGGCGACCGAGTAGCCGCAGAAGCTCTGGCGCTCGCCGTCGACGGTCAGGGTCCAGGTGGCCGGCTTCCAGGCGGCGAGCGCGCGCAGCGTCCCGTAGACGTAGATCAACCCGCCGAGCGGGATCTTCGTCTCGAGCGTGATGTCCTGGACATCCGAATCAAGGCCCGCGGAGGCGATTCCGAGATAGGTGCGGCCGCCGGCGTCGGCCACGTCGACCGCGCGCTCGACGCCGGTGGCGATCACCGCGGCCGCCTCGGTCGCGTCCTGCGAGATCCCGAGCTTGCGCACGAAGTCGTTGCCGCGCCCGCCGGGCAGCGGGCACATCACGCCATCGGTGCCGCGCAGGGCGTGGGCGACGGCGCCCGTGAGCCCGTCGCCGCCGACGGGAGCGCACACCTCCCGGCGCTCCAGCGCCCCCTTGGCCAGTTCACCCGCGTGCTCGAGCGAGCGGGTGCGCTCCACGCGGAAGCTGACCCCGTGCTCGCGCAGGACCGCCTCGATCGCGGGCAGGCGCTTCTCGGCGCGGCCGCCGCCGGCGCTGGGGTTGACGATGAGGCAGGCCGAGCGGGGCATCTGGCCGGGAGGCTACGACCCGAGCAGGAGGTCACCGACGGAGGCGACGACGTGTGTGGGCTGCGGGTCGGCGTCGTCAGCGGTCGGCTCGTCGGTCGCACCGGTGAGGACCAGGGCGGTGTCCAGCCCCGCCGCACGGCCGCCCGCGATGTCGATCTCCAGCAGATCGCCGACTGCGAGGATCTTCTCCTTCGGTGCTTCGAAGCGCTCGAGCACCACTTCGTAGATCTCCGGATCGGGTTTTCCGACGACGCGATCGGCGGGTCGCCCCACGGCGTATTCGATGCCGGCGAGGATCGCCCCGGAAGCCGGCCACGGCCCGTCCGGGTTCGGGAAGGTGCGGTCGCGCGTGGTTCCGATCAACTCCGCGCCCGCGAGCACGGCCTGGGTGGCGACCTTGAACTCGGCGTAGGCGAAGCCGTCATGTAGGGCGACGACGACCACGTCGGCCTTCGCGGCGTCCGGCGTGTTGTTGAGGACCCGCAGACCGGCCTGCGCGACGTGCTCGATCAGCGGCTCGGCCCCGATCACGAAGGCGGTCCCGCCGTCGCGGTCCGACAGGGCGTGCTGGACGGCCGAGCCGGCGGACACGACCTCGTGGACGCCCGCCTGATAGCCGAGCTTCCACAGCTTGCGCACGTACTGCTCGATCGTCTTGCGGGCGTCGTTGGTGACGAAGGCGACCTCTTTGCCCGCCTCGCGCCACTCGTGCAGCGCCTCCGGCGCGCCGGGAACGACCTGGTCGCCGATCCACAGACAACCGTCGAGGTCGAGCAGGAGCCCGTCGTAGCGGGCGGCGGTCTTCGAGAGGGGCACGCGCCGACCATTATCCTCGCCGCCCATGCGCCGCCTTCTCTGCCTCTGCCTGCTCCTCAGCTCTCTCGCCCTCGTGTTCGCCGCCTGCGGGTCCGACGACTCCAAGCCCGAAAGCGAGGCCACACCCGGGGCGACCGAGGAGGCCGCGGCGTCTCCGGGCGCCGAGGGCGCCGCCTGCGAGAAGGCCGAGCTGCCCAAGCCCAAGCCCGACGGCAAGCTCGCCAAGCCCAAGGACTCCCTCGACAAGGCCAAAACCTACGTCGCGAAGGTGCTGACCAACTGCGGGGAGTTCGAGATCGAGCTCGACGCCAAGCGCGCCCCCAAGACCGGCGGGTCGTTCAAGTACCTCGCCGACGAGGGCTTCTTCGACAACACGACCTTCCACCGCGTCATCAGCGGCTTCGTCATCCAGGGCGGCGATCCGCTGGGCAACGGCACCGGCGGCGCCGGCTATTCAGTGGTCGAGGCCCCGCCGAGTGACCTCTCCTACACCCGCGGCGTCGTCGCGATGGCCAAGACGGGTTCCGAGGAGCCGGGGACCTCGGGCTCGCAGTTCTTCGTCGTCGTCGGCGAGGACGTCGGCCTTCCACCCGAGTACGCCCTGCTCGGCAAGGTCACCAAGGGCCAGGACATCGTCGACAAGATCTCCGTCCTGCCGGTCAACGCGGAGAACCCCGTCGACCCGGTGGTCATCCGCCAGGTCAAGGTCGAGGCGAAGTAGAGCCTCCCACCTCAAGTGGGCCGAGAGGCGTCTCATAGTGAGTCGGTTCTCGGCCCGGTGAGGGGGGGCTGGTCGAGGGCTCCCTCCATCTGCAGCAGGCGGGTCTTGACCGCCGGGCCACCGAGGCCGTAGTTGCCGACGCGGCCCGTCCCCGGCAGGACTCGGTGGCACGGGACGAGCAGCGGGATCGGATTGGTGGCGCAGGCCGAGCCGACCGCCCGCGCGGCCTTCGGGTTGCCGGCGGCGAGTGCCAGCGCGCCGTAGGAGACGGTCGTCCCGCGGGGGACGCGCCGGAGGTGCTCGAGGACCGTCCGGCGGAAGGGGCTGCGGACCAGCGCGAGATCCACCGGCAGGTCGAGCTCCTCGTCGTCGCCTTCGAGATAGGCGCTGACGGCATCGCGGGCGGCGCCGAGCTCACGCTCCGAGCGCAGCACGCGCGGGCCGAGCACGCCGGCGACGCCGGCCAGCAGCGCGTCCCCCTCGCCGGCTTCGAAGCCGATGCGGACGATGCCGTGGCCGCCCTGGACGATCACGAGGCGGCCGATCGGGGTGTCGACGACGCCGAACAGCGCGTCGGCGAGTCCCTCGCGCACGGCTTCGGCGGCGAAGGACTCGAGCAGGTGGTCGGGCAGCGGGGTCATGTGAGCCTCTCTCGAAGGGAGCGGACGGCCGTCGAGACGCGCTGGCGCGCGGCGGCGGGAGAGCAGTCGAGCCGGTCGGCGATCGCCTCGTACTCGAGGTCCTCGACGAAGCGCAGGCGCAGGGCGTCGCGCGCGCTGTCGCCGAGAAAGCCGATGACCGCTTCGAACTCGTCGATGTCGGGATCGTGGAACGGTCGTGACGGTGGGACGTCGGTGACCACTTCTCTGTGGCGCGAGCGATGGACGTCGATCGCCGCGGTCGTCGTGATGCGGTAGAGCCAGGCCCGCAGGTGATCGGCGTGGCGCAGGCGCGGATACGCCCGCAGCGCCCGCAGCAGCGCCTCCTGGACGACATCCTCGGCGTGCTGGGGGCCGGCGAGGCGGCGGGCGTGGTCGAGCAGTTCGTCGCCGTGGGCGTCGACCAGCGACCAGAAGGGGGGGAGGGCGATGGAGGCGGCGGTCACATCAGGTGCAACGGTCGCGGAAGCGCAGATGTGAGCGTAGGCTCGCGTCGCCTCTCGAAGGCGCGGCGTAGGGTTGGCGCATGGCCGTCACCGACCTTCCTGAAACGACTTCGCCCGGCGAGCTGATCCGCTGGTCGGTCGGGCGTCTCAATGCGCAGGATCTCGCTTCCGTGCGCCGGCTCTGGACTTCGGACACCCATCAGCGCTTCCCGGACCGCGAGTGTCGAGGGCCCGATGAGATCGCGCAGTATTTCCAGGACGGCTTCGACGCGATCGGCGGCTTTCATCTGGAGATCGTGAACCTGAGCGAGCACGGCGCGCACGTCTACATGCACTGGCACCTGACCGGCGTCCACCAGGGGGTCTTCTCGGGCATCGCTGCCACCGGGAAGCCGCTGGCGATCGACGGCATCGACCATTTCACGGTCCGCGACGGCAAGGTCGTCTCGAACTTCGTGATCTTCGATCAGCTGCAGTACGCGCTGCAGGTCGGGATGGCGCCGCCGGAAGGCTCACCGGCCGACCGTGCGGTCAAGGCGGCGTTCAACGCGAAGTCCAGGCTCGCGGCGAAGCTCCGAGCGCGAAGCGGGAAGTAGCCCGCGCCGGGTCAGCGCCGGGTCGCGCGCTCGGCGCGGTCGGCCAGCGCTTTGGCCTGCATGCGCTTCTGCTTGCGGCGGCCGAACACGGCCAGGCCGCCGAGGGCGACCATGACGATCACGACCCCGTAGAAGATCGCGACGTCGGAGGCGACGCCGCCGAAGGGGAGGGCGAACAGCTTCGCGAGCCCCCAGCCCGTGGCCAGCAGGGCGAAGAGGATCCCCATCAGCAGGGCGATCCCGCCGATGCGTTTGATGCGCGGCGCGCCGGCGGGCGGCGCGATCCGCCCCATCAGGCGCAGGATGAACAGCTGGCGCGATGACGGCGGGGTCTGCCCGAGCTTCTCCGCCGCGATCTTCAAGTCGTCGGCGCGGCGCTCGGCGAGCGCCAGCGAGGCCTCGGCCATCCGCCGCAGCTGCAGGCGCTCTTGCGGGCGCGACGCCGCGATCGCGGCCTTGAAGTGCTCGCGGGCGCGTTTGGCGTCGTAACGCTCGGCCGCGCGGGCGCCGAGGATGGCCTGCGCCGCGGCCCGGTGGCGGGTCTCCATCGTCAGTTCCTCATCGGACTTCGTCTCGAGCTTGGACATGGACGCGAGCGCGCCCTTCTGCTCGATCTTGATCTGGCGGGGCTTGGGTGGCATCGCGGATGCGGAGTCTACGGCGCGTGGCCTGGGCTCTGGGTCGACAGCGACTTGGATGGGCCTGGGTGGCGCTTCAACAAAGGGAACGGCCGCATCGAGGAGGAGGGACCGGCTGCGGACGGCGATTCGCGGGGCGGGAGGGTCGATCCGACCGGGCCGAAAACCGTCCCACTATGAGACGCATCTCGGCCCAGTTGGCGGGGTGGGGCCGCGACCGCTCCGACCGGGCCATACCCGGCGGCCGTTCCAATCCCGACGCCGCGAGACGATCACGCCCGAGCCGAGCTAAGACGGATACCCCAACCGGCGCAGGAAGCGGTTCAAGTCGCGGATGAACGCGGCGTCGGCCTTGTACGGATCGCGTTTGGAGCGCTTGCGGAGGCGGCCGGCGGCGAGCGCTTCCCGGAGCAGGCGGTCGGCGGTCGCACGGCGGCCGAGGTTGCGCAGGTCGGCGGCGAGCGCGGCGAGCCTCGGCCGGGCGTCGTGGCGGGGCGAGCGCCGGACGGTCGCTTCGTATTCGCGACGGGTCTGGGCGGCGTGGCGCCGGGTCCGCGGCGAGTTGCGGCTCACGTCGGCGAACTTCCCGCCGCGGAAGCGCATGACGAGCTTCGGGAGCACCGAAGACGCGTACGCGGAGTACGCGTAGGCGAAGTCCGCGTCGAGCGAGTCGAACGTGGCGGCGCTGCCGTCGGCGGGGCGGATCAGGCGGTAGCCGGCATCGCGCCAGTCGCGCTGCGTGATGCGATACGCGCCCGACCGGAAGGAGAACACCTGACTGACGGTGCAGCAGTGCGCTCCACCCGTGTAGGCGTCCACGAGCACTTCGGGCTCGCCGGACGTGTCGAGGTCGGCCACGGTCAGGGGTTTCGCGGTGAGCCCCGTCGTGCACGGCGGGTTCTCGCAGTAGCCCTCGAGCGAGATCGGGGCGGAGTAGGAGACCGTTCCCGAGCGCACGATCCGCAGCTCGACGCCGTTGGACTCGCCGGCGGCGCCCTCATAGAACAGCCCCGCCTGGGTGTTCCCGGAGGCCGCGCGGATTCTGGCCCCCGCCAGCGGGTCGCCGGCCTGCCCGGAGGCCAGCGGCGGCGGCGCAAGCACCGCAAGCATCGCGAGCACCGCCAGCGCGAGCGCGACGACCACGAGTCTCATCCCGAGTTCCTCCTGCGGAAGCCGATTGGCTCGGGATCGGGGTCGAGCGGACTCGTGGGGAGCCCGGTGCGTGCCCAGTCCGCGTGATCCCAGCCCGACGGGGCGACGTCATTGGAACCGCCGGGATGGAAGATCGAGGCGAGGTACTGAATCTGCCCGCGGCCTACGTGCAGCTCGGATTGCCCGCCGCCGTAGAGCTCGATTCCCTCCGCGGCGCAGAAGTCGTAGAAGTCGAACAGGGCGGCGAGCGAACCGAAGCGAGACGGCTTGGAATTCAGGCACTTCGGCGCGAACGGCAGCGCCAGCACGTCGGCTACCGAGTGGATCACGGCGTCCCACGTGATGCGCTCGCGGTAGGGACGCAGCGCCGCGTCGGCTTCGGCGACGGTGAGATCCGGGTCCTCGATCCAGGCGTCCGGGAAGCGCTCGGCGATCCGCCGGTAGAGGCCGGGATCGGTGTCGACGTCGACCGGCGTCCCGCGGTAGGCGCCCTTGAGGTCGAAGACGTCGACCGCCCCGGTGCCGGCGAGGACGTCGAGCAGGTGGTCGTCCCAGCTCGGCTCGCCGTCGAGCTTGAAGCGGACGCCGGTCCCGTAGGCCTCGATGCGCTCGAGCACGCCGGCCGGGTCGGGCGGGTCGCCGAGGCGGATGGAGACGGCGAAGGTCAGCGGGCGCGGCTCGCGCCCGAGCAGCTCGTGCAGCGGCTTCCCGGCCTGCCGGAGCGCGAGGTCCAGCGCGGCGGACTCGAACGCCCAGCGGCGGTAGGCGCGTTCGACGGGATACGTCGGCTCTTCACCGAGGAAGAGGTCGAGGACCTCGAGACGCCGCGAGAGGCCGTCGATCGTCCACTCGCCGGCGAGGTCGTGCACGGCGCGCGCCTCGCGATGGGCGCGCTGCTCGTCGGGGTCGTAGGTGACGTCCTCCCCGAGGCCCGTTTCGCCGTCCCCCTGCAGGTGGATCGTCGTCGTCAGGCGCTCGAACTGCGGCGACACCCGCCGGTCGTGACCCATCAGGTGGTAGTCGTCGATGCGGACCGCCAACTCCGCGATGCAGTCGTACGTGCGCTCGCTCATGCCCGCGACCGTATCGTGCCCGGCGGTGAGCGAGACGCTGCGCGTGCTGGGGGTGCTGACGGGCCTCGGCCTGGCGGGAATCCCGCTGGGCGCGCTTGCCCTGCGGCGGCTGCCTGGAGGCGGCGCCGGGCTCGGGCGCGTGCTCGCGTTGCTGATCGTGACCTGGCTGATCTGGATGGCCGGCTCGCTCGGGGTCCCCAATGGCCTGGCCTTGACCATTGCGGCGGTCGTCGTGGTGGCCGGTCTCGCCGCCGTCGCCCACCTGGTCACCCGCCGCGACGAGGACCGTGCGCGCAAGCGCCTGACCGTCGGCGCCGAGGTGGTGTTCCTCGTGACCTTCCTCGGAGCCGCGCTGTTCATCGCCTATTCGCCGGACGTGTGGAACACCGAGAAGCCGATGGACATGGCGTTCATGACGGCCACGCTGGCGTCCGACCAGATCCCGCCGCACGACCCGTGGATGGCCGGCGAGGACCTCAACTACTACTACCTCGGCCACCTCGCGGCGGCCCTGCTGATCCGCCTGACGGACGTCGAGCCCAGCGCCGGGTACAACCTCGCGCTGGCGGCGGTGTTCGCCCTCTCGGCCAGCGCCGCGTTCGGCGTCGGAGCGGCTCTGGCGGCCGCGAGTGGCGCCCGCCGGCCGACCCTCGCCGGCCTCGTGTCGGCGTTCGCGCTCGTCGCCCTGGGCACCCCGCGCGGTGGCTCGCGCGCGCTCGAGCACGAGGGGCCGACGCCGGCGTTCGACTGGTTCGGGCCCTCACGGGTGATCCCCGACACGATCAACGAGTTCCCGTTCTTCTCGTTCCTGCTCGGGGATCTGCACGCGCACGTGCTGGCGATCCCCTTCACGCTGCTCGTGGTCGCGCTCGCGGTCCAGGTGGCGCTCTACGGCCCGCGGTCGTTCCTCGTGACCGCTCTGGCCGTCGGCTTCCTCTACGGCGTGAACTCGTGGTCGTGGCCGCTCGGGGTGCTGCTGGTCGCCCTCGCCACCGTCGTCTGGGTGCGCCGCGAGGAGGCCCGGCCCGGTGCGTGGAAGACGCCGGTGGTCTGGGCGGCAGGCGTGGTCCTCACGGGCGCGCTTTTGATGGCGCCGTTCCTGCTGTCGTTTGACCCCAACGCCAAGGGACTCGGGTACGTCAAGGAGCGCGAGGGGTTCGGTGACTTCATGACCCAGCACGCGGTCATCTACGGCGCGCTGGCCTGGCTGTTCGCCGCCCTCTACGTCTGCCGCTTCCTGCTGACCCGGCACAAGCTGCGGTTGCTCGTGTTCGGCGGCAGTGCGCTCGCGGTCGGCCTGCCGCTGCTCGCGGGGGCCGATCTCGCGGGCGCGGGCACGCTGCTCGCGCTCACCGCCGTGGCGGTCCACGCCCTGCTCGACCGGCGCCTCGAGGCCTCGCGGCGGATCCTGTGGGCGCTCGCCGCGGCGGCGCTGGCCTGCCTGGTGATCCCCGAAGTCGTCTATGTGCGCGACGAGTTCGACGGCGGCCCCCTGTTCCGCATGAACACGGTGTTCAAGCTCGGCTACCAGGCCTGGATCCTGCTCGCGGTGGCTGCCGGCGTCGTGCTCGTCCGAGACCGCGAATGGATCGGGTGGGGCCGCTGGCCGTACCGGCTCGTGGCGCTCGGCCTGGTGGCGCTGTCGTGCGCCTACACGGTCGTCGGGTCGCTGGCGCGCAAGAACGACTTCGCGGGCCCGGCGACGCTCGAGGGACGCCGCTGGCTGGCGCGCAGCGCGCCAGGCGACCTCGGCGCGATCGACTGGCTGCGCGACAACGCCCCTGGCGACGCCGTCGTGCTCGAGGCGGTGGGCGACGACTACTCGGCCTTCGGGCACGCGCGCATTGCCACCTTCACCGGCCGGCCGACGGTGATGGGCTGGGCCGGGCACGAGCTGCAGTGGAGCCACGATCCGTCCGGTCGGCGGGAGGCCGTGCAGGCGCTCTACACAGCTCCCGACGGCGCCGCGGCCAAGCCGGTGCTCGAGCGCTACGAGGTCCGCTACGTCGTCGTCGGCCCGATCGAGCGCACGGACTACGGCGAAGCGGGGGTCGCCAAATGGGAGCAGCTCGGCAAGAAGGTCTTCGAACGCGACAGCACCACGGTCTACGACCTCGGTCCACGCCCCGAGGCTCCGCGAGACCCGCCGCGCGGCCCGCCGATCATCGGCTGAGCGTGATCGCCCGCTTCAGCTGGCTTCAGCGTCTCGGCGCACGTAGACCCATTCGGGCATGCCGCCCACGGGGTTCCACGTCTCGCGCTTGACGAACCAGTTCAGCCACGCCTCGGCGGAGAACTTCTTCTTCCAGTCGCGCACCCACCAGACGCGGAAGCGGAACTGCTGGCCCTCGTAGGCGGCGAGGTTCGGATCCAGCACGGCCTTCGCGCCGTCGGTCATCACCAGGACCTGGGTCTGCGGGACGTAGCCGGGCTGCTTCATGTCGATGTAGCCCACCCCGAGGTCGCGGAAGTACCAGGCCCACGGGAACGTCGCCCCCTCGGAGGAGTCGATGTTCACCGTCAGTCGCTTGCCGGTCCGCTTGAACACGCGCGCGTCGATGTCGTAGACCCGCTGGGCGACGTTGCGGACGTCTTCGGAGGACTGGGTGGAGACCAGGAACTCCTTCGGGTCGGCGCGGTGGACGGCGTTGGCCAGGTACGAGGCGTAGACGCTGTAGGCGCAGCCGAGCGCGACCAGGGCGACCCCGCCGTAGCGCACCACGTTGCGCCGCGCGCTCCAGATCCACTGGACGCCGATCCCGGCGAGCAGCAGCAACGGCATCAGCGGGTGCATGGCCAGCCACGAGAACTTCTCGCCGGCCCAGGAGTAGACGATCATCGAGACCAGGAAGGCCCAGACGAGGAAGAGCGGCAGCATCTCCTTGCGCTTGAAGGCGTAGACCGCGCCCACCAGTGCGAGCGCCAGCACCGGCCACTCGTGGCCGAAGAGCACGGCGAAGTAGAAGTACCAGGGCTCCCCGCCGCGGCCGACCTCGTGCTGGCCGAGCCAGTAGGACAGGCCGTCGGAGATGCCGTCCACCAGGCCGTTCGGGTTGGTGAAGAAGACCGTGAACAGCAGGGCGAAGACCAGCCAGAACGCGGCGACGCCGTAGGCGATGGACTCCCAGCCGACGGACTTGACGACGCCGATCAGCTTCTCGCGCGCGCCCTTGAAGCATGCTGCCGGGATCAGGAACGTGACGAACACGAAACCCGTGATGAACGTCGTCTCCTTGGTCCCGAAGGCGAGCGCGAGCAGGGCCCCGATCGCCGCCGGATGCCAGCGCCTGGGCTTGTCGATCATCCGGAACGTCACGACCAGCAGCGCCATGTTGATGCAGGCGATGTAGATGTCCTCGCGGGCGAAGCGCGAGAAGTACAGGTAGGTCGGGCCGAAGGCGAGCATCAGCGCCGCGGTCCAGGTGGCCATCGTCCCGAGCTGACGTCGGAGCAGGAACGGCAGGAAGACGATCCCCACGCCCATCAGCGCGGGGGCCAGGCGCGCCGTGAAGTCCGAGTCCCCGAAGACGACGTACATCAGCGCGGTGAGATAGAAGCGCAGCGGGCCGTGCAGGATCGGCTGGTAGGCGTAATCGCCGCGATCGAAGAAGACCCACGAGAAGTAGGCGTCCTGGGACTCGTCGTGGTGGAACGGCCGGTCGCCGAGATCGATGAAGCGGACCAGCAGCGCGGTGGCGAGCAAAAGGCCGTAGGGCAGGAAGCGGCGCATCAGGCGGTGGTTTCGGCGAGTTCCGGCTCGCGCGGGCGGCGGAGCTTGGAAATGCCACCGTAGCGAGCGGCCATGAGGAGCAGCCCCAGTGCGGTGATCGGCACGACGATGACGAAGCGCAGCATCACGAGATAGGAGACGGCGATCTGGTTGGAGCCGCCGATCGCCTTGATCCCGAGGATCGCCGCCGAGTCCTGCGTTCCCGCGTAGGCCGGGCCGGAGGGGATCAGGCTGAAGATGCTCGAGAGGGCGACCAGGTACAGGCTCTCGATCGGATCCATGGCGAAGTCCACGCTCGCGCCCACGGCCATCCATACGCCGGCTTCGACCGCCCAGATCAGGACCGTGATCGCGAGCATCGCGGCGCCGTGCGGGCCACGCAGGTTGAGCGTGGACGAGAGGATCGGGGTGATGAAGTGGCGGATGCGCTCCGTACGCCGCCCGATCACGATCGCGGCGACGGCGCCGATCACCCCCGCGGCGGTGACGGCGGCGAGGATCGCGACATCGCCGTCGCTGACGTTGCCGAGGATCGCGTACCCGACGACGACGAACAGGGCGACGATCACCAGCACATCGAGCAGGCGCTCGGCCAGCAGCGTCCCCACCACGGTCCGTTTCGACGTCGACGCCCGCGGGGCGATCAGCACGACGCGGATGGCGTCGCCCGCCCGTGCCGGCAGGATGTTGTTGCCGGTGTAGCCGACGACGGTCAGCGCGTAGGAGTCCGTGCGGCTCGGCTTCGCCCCGTCTTTGAGCAGCAGCCGGTGCCAGCGCTCGGCCCGGATCGCCGTGTTGAGCCCGTACAAGCCGACGGCGAGCGCGAGCGCGAGGATCTGGTCGCTCGTGCTCGGCAATTCGGGTGCCTCCTGGCGACTCGCCCACCAGACGACGGCGCCCAGCGAGAGCACGGAGACGACGAGACCGATGGCGGAGACGCGGGAGCGCACGAACTGGGCATGATGGCGAGATGGCGGCGCTGACCGGGTTGATCACCGGTGACGACCCGGCCGCGTGGACCTCGCTGGGGTTCTCGGTCGATGGCGGGAGTGTGCGCGTCGGCGGCCTGAGAATCGTCTGCGACGGGAGCGGTGGCGGGCCGCGTGGACTCGCCTATGGCGCTCCATCGACGGATCCGCCGACGAGGCACGCCAACGGGGCGGTCGCGGTCGACCACCTCGTGATGTTCACCGAGACGCTCGACGCGACCGTGGCCGATCTGGCGCGCGCGGGGTGGGAGGAGCGCCGCCGGGCCGGGCCGCCCGCCGTTCCGGTTGCGATGGCGTTCGTGCGCCTGGGCGACAAGATCCTCGAAGTCGCCGAGCGACCGGGCGCGCCGGCCCGGCTGTGGGGCCTGACCGTCGTCGTGTCCGATCTCGACGCCTGCGTCAGAGATCTGGGGGATCGGGTTGGGCAGGTCAAGCACGCCGTCCAGTCCGGGCGCATGATCGCCACGGCCCGCCCGGCTCACGGTTTCGAGACCGCGCTCGCCTTCATGACCCCACGCCCCTGATGCCCAAGCCCGGAGACCTTCTGAGCGCAGCAGTGCCGGATGCTGTCGGACCGCCGCTGTGTCGGCCCAGTGGCGCTCAAAGGCGGAGGACGTCGACCGCTCCGCCGGCACGCACCGCCGGCGTGCCGTCCGGGACGACGATGAACCCGTCGGCACGGGCCAGCGCGAGCGTCATCGCCGAGCCCTGGGCGGCGGTCGGGGTCGCGCGCAGGACGCCCTTGGCGTCGGTCTCCAGGCGCGCCGTCAAATACGTCCTGCGGCCGTCACTCGGTTCCACGCGCGCGGTCGTCCGCGCGGGCAGGCGGCGTTCGACCGCGCCGGCCTCGCCGTGGAGGCGTCGCAGCAGCGGCTCGACGAAGGCGAGAAAGGAGACGACGCCCGAGAGCGGGTTTCCTGGCAGCCCGAACGCCCACTTCTCGCCGCGGTGCCCGCAGAACAGCGGCTTGCCGGGCTTGATCCTGACGCCCCAGAAGAGCTCCTCGACGCCGGCATCGGCCAGCGCGCCCTTGACGTGGTCGTGGTCGCCGACCGACACGCCTCCTGCCACGAGCAGCACGTCGACGTCGGCCAGCGCGATCTGCAGGCGGTTGGCGATCCGCGCGCGGGTGTCCGGAGCCGTCCCGAGGTCGATCGCCTCCGCGCCCGCCCGCTCGACCATGGCGCGCAGGGTCACTCCCGAGGTCTCGTAGATCCGGCCCGGCGGGAGGTGCTTGCCGGGGGCGACGAGCTCGTCGCCGGTGAGCAGCACGCCGACCCGAGCCGGGCGATGGACCGGCACGGTGGCGAGACCGGCGGACGCGAGGACGTGCAGCGCGTTGACGGTGACGGCGTCGCCGGCGTCCAGCAACGGACCGCCGCCCGGGGCGTCCTCGCCGCGAGCGCGGACATGGCCACCGGGCCGGGCCCGCACGCGGACGTCGACCGTATCCCCGTCACGCTCGGTGTCCTCCTGGCGGACCACGGCGTCGGCGCCCTTGGGGAGCGGCCCCCCGGTGAAGATCCGCTGTGCCGTGCCGGCCCACACGGGGCCATGGGGCATCGAACCCGCGGCGATCTCCCCGGTGACCTCGAGGCGGCCGGGGGTGTCGGCGGCCCGCAGCGCGTAGCCGTCCATCGCCGACCGATCGAACGGCGGGAGGTCGATGCGGGTCGCAACGGGCTCGGAGAGGATGCGACCCACGGCGCGCGACAGCGGCATGGCGCAAGGGGGGAGCGCGTGGGCGCGTTCGGCGATCCGCACCCACGCCTGCTCGGGCGCCAGCAGGCTCACGGATGTCCACCGCCGCGCGCGACCTTGACCGCGTGTCCCAGCAAAGGCAGCAGGACTTCGAGCGCCTCGCGTACCCCGTCCGGGGAGCCCGGGAGGTTCACGATCAGCGTGCGCGCCCGCTGGCCGGCGACCGCCCGGGACAAATATGCCTTGGGGTTCGCCGCGCCGGTGATCGCGCGGACGGCTTCGGGGAATCCGGGGACGTCGCGATCGCAGACCGCGCGGGTCGCCTCGGGGGTGACGTCGCGCGGGCCCAGCCCGGTTCCTCCCGTGGTCAGGACGACGTCGCAGCCGTCCTCGTCGCACAGGCGGACGAGCGCCGCCTCGATCGCCTCGCGCTCATCCGGGACGAGCACGGCGTCGGTGACGGTGAACCGCGCCGGCTCGAGCGTGTCGCGGATCACGGCCGTCGTGGTGTCGGCGCGCTCACCGCTCGAGCGGGTGTCGGAGATCGTGACGATCCCGGCCCTGAAGCCGGGGGGCTCAGCCACCGATCTGGGACATCGAGCGCTCCGGCGCCACGAACCCGGCGTCCCCGATCCGGTGCTTGAGTTCTTTGCGCCAGACGGCCGCGCGCAGGATCTCCACGAGCTCGGCGTCGGACGCACCGTCGCGCAGCGGGCCGCGCAGATCGGTCTCGTGGAGCGAGAACAGGCAGGTCCGCAGGCGCCCGTCGGCGGTCAGGCGCAGGCGGTCGCAGTCGCCGCAGAACGGGTGAGAGACGGGGGAGATGAACCCGAGTTCACCCGCGCCGTCGGCGAAGCGGTAGCGCGTGGCCGTGCCGTGGGCGTCGCGGCCGATCGGCTCGAGCGGATGGACCATCTCGATCAACGCGCGCAGCTCGTCGTTGGGCAGCACGCGGTCCGCCGACCAGGCGCCGTCGGCGTCGAGCGGCATGAACTCGATGAAGCGCACCACGTACGGCTTGCGGCGGGCCAGCTCGGCGAAGCCCAGGACCTCGGCTTCGGTGAAGTCGCGCAGCGCGACCGCGTTGACCTTGATCGGCCGCAGCTGCGGGTAGGCCTCGGCGGCCTCGAGGCCCGCGAGCACCTCGGCGAGGGCGTCGCGGCGCGTGAGCTCGAAGAAGCGGTCGGGGACCAGCGAGTCCAGCGAGACGTTCAGGCGGCGCAGGCCGGCGGCCACGAGGCCCGGTAGGTCGCGCCGAAGCAGGTAGCCGTTCGTGGTCAGCGACAGATCTTCGACGAGCGGCGCGAGCATCGCCACGAGCCGGGGGAGGTCGCGGCGGGCGAGCGGTTCACCCCCGGTCAGGCGGATCGAATGCACGCCGAGCGAGGCGAAGATCCCCGCCAGACGGCCGATCTCCTCGTAGGTCAGGACCTCGGAGCGGTCCAGCCACGGCAGACCCTCTGCCGGCATGCAGTACTGGCAGCGGAAGTTGCAGCGGTCGGTGACCGAGATACGCAGGTCGCCGATGCTGCGACCGTGGCCGTCGATCAGCGGCTCGAGCGCGGTCATGTCCGGCGCCAGTCGGTCTTGCCGCCGGTCTTCTCGAGCAGCTCGACCCGCTCGAGGACGACGCCGCGTTCGATGCCCTTGACCATGTCGTAGACCGTCAGCGCCCCGACCGAGGCGGCGACCAGCGCCTCCATCTCGACGCCGGTGGCGGCCGTCGTGCGCGCTTCGGTGGTCAGGGTGACCAGGCCGCCGTCCGCATCGATCTCGATCACGCAGTCCACGTGGGCCAATGGCAGCGAGTGGCAGAGCGGGATCAGCTCGTCGGTCCGCTTGGCCGCCTGGATGGCCGCGATCCTCGCCACCGCGATCACGTCGCCCTTCGGGAGATCGCCCGCGACGACCCGCGCCGCGCTCTCGGGCTCCATCCGGACGACGGCCCGCGCGCGCGCCCGGCGGTCGGTCGACGCCTTGCCCGACACGTCGACCATCCGCGCCGTGCCCTCGGCGTCCAGATGGGTCAGGGGGCCGGAAGCCACACCGACCAGCCTACGCCGTGCAGATCGGGGTCACACACCTGCCTGCACGTGCAGGCAGGTGTGTGACCCCTACCTGCGTACGCTTGCCCGATGGTTCTCTCGGTCCGACTGTTCGCCGGTCTGCGTGAGCGCTTGGGTGCCGCGGCCGTCGACGTCGAGCTCGCCGAACCCGCCACGGCGGCGGACCTGCTGGCCGCCCTGGACCTGCCGCCGCGCTCGTGCGTGGTCGCGATCAACCGCGAGTACGCCGGACCCGACGCAGCCATCGTGCCCGGGGACGAGGTCGCGCTGATCCCGCCGGTCAGCGGGGGAGCGGACGCGCCACAGCACGCCCGCATCGTCGACACGCCGCTCGACGTGGCCGCCCTGTGCGCGCTCGTGGGGGACCCCCGGGCCGGTGCCGTGGTGGCCTTCCAGGGCGTCACCCGCGAGGTCGAGCGCCTCGACTACGAGGCCTACGCCGAGATGGCCGAGCCTCGGATGCAGGCCATCGTGGCGCAGGAGATCACCCGCCACGGGCTCTGCGCCGCCGCGGTCGAGCACCGGATCGGGGCCGTGGCGCTCGGGGAGGCGAGCGTCGTCGTCGCCGTCTCAGCGGCCCATCGGGCCGAGGCCTTCGAGGGGGCGCGGGCGATCCTGGACCGCGTCAAGGCCGAGGCGCCCGTGTGGAAGAAGGAGGTCGACGGGACCCGCGAGGCATGGGTCGCCGGCACGCTGCCCTCACCAGACGGTGAACCAGACGACCTCGGTGACGAGCGCCTGGACCGCTAGCGCGCCGAAGACGGGCCGCACGCGCTCAACCGGGAGGACAGCTGCGGCGGCCAGGCAGACGAAGGGCGCGAAGAACAGCCAGATCCGCTCCGTCTCGGCTTTCGTGAAGCCCGCGATGCAGGCCACCGCGATGACGGCGAAGATCGCCACCGCCACGTCCTCCCCGCGACCGAGCGCACGCAGGGCCAGCCAGGTGAGCGGCACCCCGAGCGTGAACAGGAACGCGGCCGGGGAACCGAAGAACCAGTACGTGTACGGGCGCGTCGAGGCGATCCCGGCGCGGTAGACGCCTTCGGTCGCCTGGAAGGTCCCGATCGGATCGAACCCGGTCAGCGCGAACAGGGCCGTGTAGAAGACCGCGATGGCCGCGGCACACGCTGCGCCGAGGGTCAACGCGCGCCGGAACCCGTCCCGGCGCCAGGCGATCACCGCCGCCCACGCGGGGATGGCGAGCAGCGACCAGGCGAAGAAGCTCACGAGCGCGAGCGCCGCCGCGCCCCCCGCCAGCCGTCCCCAGGTGCCGGTCGTTCGCCACGTCGCCAGTGGCCACGCCGCCAGCAGGCCGAGCGTCATGAACAGCCCGTCGGCGGAAGTCGCCCCGAACAGCAGCGCGACCGGTGAAAAGACGAGCGCCAGCGCGGCCACGCGGGCCCGGGGCTCGTCGAGCAATTCGCGGCCGACCAAATAGACCAGGGGCGTCGCCAGGGCACCGGCGAAGATGCACAGCGCCGCCAGACCCTGAGATGAAGCGATCCCGAGGAAGTCCATCGTCAACAGCAATCCCGGCGGGTGGCCGGCTGCGTGAACGGGAAGTGCCGGGACGACTTCCGCGAAGCGGTCGAGGAAGATGTCGGGTCCGTAGCGCAGCGCGATCAGGGCGGGCAGGTACTCGTTCGGGCCTTCGAAGGAGCCGTCGGGATCGAAGATGCGGTCCCATTCGCCCGGGCCGTCGCCTCCGGCCTGCAGTGCCAGCCGCAGGACGAGCGTCCCCGCCGTCGCCGCGGCCAGGAACCACGGTGTCGACAGCGTCAGCAGCCTCGGCGCCACCCACACCGCTCCTGCGAAGAGCGCGACCGCCGGTGCGATCAGCCAGTGGACGCCGAACTCGGGCTGGCCGATGAGCGGCGGGACCGGCGTCCCCAGCTCCGATCCGGTCGCATTCAGGATCAGTCCGACGAGTACCGCCGCGCCGAGAACGGCGAACACGGCCGCCGGGACGTAACGCTCCCGCGTCACGCGTGACATGGTGTCCCGTGATGCGGCGCGCTCTCGTCTTGCCCGTGCTCGTCGCCCTCGCCGGATGCGGTTCGGGTGACTTCGACAAGCTGCCGCGCGCCGCCGAACCCGCGAAGAGCCCGCCGCTGATCGCCGAGCCGGCGGGGGAGGTCTACGACGTCGGCAACGAGCCCGAGGGCGTGGTCGCCGATGCCCAGACCGGCCTGGTGGCCGTCGCGCTTCGCGATCCCGACGACCTCGTGCTCTTCGACGCGGACGCGCGCAAGGTGCTCAAGCGCGTCGCCCTGCCGGAATCCGCCCGCCACCTGGGCATCGCCGGGCCCGGCGGACCCGTGCTCGTCCCGGCCGAGCGCGCCAACGCCCTCTCGCTGGTCGACCTGCCGAATGGGCGCGTCCGGACCACGAAAGTCGGGCCCTACCCGCACGACGCGACCGCGGCACAGGGAAAGGTCTTCGTCGGCGACGAGCGGGCCCGCACCGCGACGGTGGTCGTCGACGGCCACAACACCGGGACGATCGGGGTGGCGTCGCAGCCCGGCGGGCTGGCCACGCTCGATCGAGACCGCATGATCGGCGTGATCTCCGTACGCGAGCGCGTGCTCGAGATCTTCGATGCCCGATCCCAGGAGCGCGTGGGGCGGATCGACGCCGGCGTCGGCCCGACCCATCTGGTGACCGACGGGAGGAACCGCATCTACGTCACCGACACCGCCGGGGACGGGCTGCTCGTCTACCGCGTCAAACCGAAGCTCGAACTGCTGCGCCGCCTGCGCGTCGCCGGCTCCCCGTACGGGATCGCGATCGACATTACGGCCCAGCGCTTGTGGGTGACGACGACCGCCACCAACGAGATCGTCGCGCTCGACATCCGCGGCGGCCAGCCCAAGACGCTGGGCCGCCTGCCGGCCGTGCGCCAGCCTGACACCGCGAGCATCGACGAGACGCGCGGGAAGCTCTATGTGACCGGTCGGCTCGACGGGGTGCTCCAGGTCCTCGACGCCCGCGCGACGCGGATCCCGTAGAGGATCGCCGACGCCGCGAACAGGACGGCGCCCGTGAGCAGCCAGCGGCCGAGGTGCCCGTCCCACGTCTGGCCCGATACGCGCGTGAAGTTGCCTTCGCCGCGCTCGAGGATCACCGGCAGGTAGACCAGGCCGAGCACGAGCCACATCCCGACGGGAACGCGCACGTGGTTGAGCGCGCTCAAGCGCCGGCCGTGGCCGGTGGCGAGGCCGTCCGCGGTCCGGACCACCCGGTCCATGACCGAGTACAGCGGCCACAGGAGCGCATCGTGCAGGAGCACTGCGCCGATCATCCAGGCCACGAAGTACGCGAAGCGGCTCATCTCGAAGGCCTGCAGCAGCGCCCAGCCGACGAACGCCAGGGCGGCGAGGTGGCCCAGCAGATGCAGCGGGCTGCGCCCGTACTTGGCCTTCATGCCGACCTCCCGAAGGTCATCGTGGACACCCATTTCGTGCAGTGCACGCCGGGTAGACCGGGGACGATCACGCGGGCGGGGAAACCGTGGTCGCGCGAGATGTCCTCGCCGTTGACCCTGAGGGCGAGCAGGGACTTCGACTGGCGCACGTGCTGGTTGCCCAGCGTCGCCTTGCGCAGCACGCCCTTGGGCTGCAGCGAGTCCACGGTCACGGTGCCGGCGCCGCCGACGAGCGCGGCGAGGTCCTGCAGGCGCACGCCGGTCCACTGGCGCTCGGCACTCCAGCCTTCGACGCAGGCGATCGGCAGTGTCTCCGTGCGCTGGGGCATCGCGAGCAGGTCCTCGCGCGAGAGCTCGACGACCTTGTCGCCGGCCTGCAGCTTCAGCCGCCAGGAGTCGCCGACGCCGTCTTCGGGGATCTTGGCTCCGGCGAACGTCTTGTTGACCGGGAAGTCGTTGGGGCCGTCGCCGTGGCCGGTCGAGCGCGGGCCGAGGAACGCCAGCGAACGGAACGGCCCGCCGAGGAACTGCCCGGCGTTGGCGATCGCGACCAGGAATGCGCTGCCGCCGGCGAAGGCGAGCAGCCCGCGGCGGGAGATCGTGGGCGCGTCGGGGTCCTTGGCGACAAGGCCGTCGTGGTCCCAGGGCTCTGGCCGGGTGGCCGCCAGGTCCTCACGCAGCGGCTTGAGCACCCCGCGCTCCCGGTAGGCGCGGCGCATCACCGGGATCTTGATCGCCACGTGCAGGACGATCGAGGCCAGGAAGATGATCGCGCCGTAGTAGTGGGCGACGACGAAGTTGAACTTGAACGGGTACCAGTTCTGCGCGTTCGCGATGCCCGTGGCGAGCTGGAAGACGGCGCTGGCCACGAGCAGCCCGATCAGCGCGCGCTCGATGCCCTCGGCGGGTGAATCGGTCGGCGGCCACTTGAACAGGCGTGGCATGACCGACCACAGCTTGGCCAGCAGCAGCGGGACGACCGCGTAACCGACCGTGACGTGCAGCCCCTGGGTCGCGGCGTACAGCCACGAGATCGAGTTCGGGAAGCCGATCCCGATCAGCGGGATGTCGAGGTCCGTCGGGACGATTGCGTTGCCGCCGAGGCCGGGTTCGTAGGCGGCGTGCGACAAGAACCCGGTGCTGGCGACGATCGTCAGCCCGACGAGCAGGATCGAGCCGAGGATCGACGTCAACCATGGTCCACGCAGCGGGCTCTTCCAGAATCCGGGCCGGAACGGGCCGGGCGGCGGGTTCTCCGGGAATGGCGAAGGAAGCTTCATCGTGCCTTTCTGAGCCAGACGAGGTGGCGGCCGCCGGCGTTCAGACGCCGGTGCACGGTGAATCCTGCCTGGTTTGCCAGCGCCGGCAGACCGTCGAGCGAGACGGTGGCCCAGGCAAACCACTCGCTGACCTCGCCGTGGGCTTCGATACGCAGGCGCTCACGCCTGCTGGGGGTGCCATGACCGCCGATGTCGAGGACGACGGTGCCGCGCGGGACGAGCAGCTCACCGATGCGCTCGAGCAGGGCGACGGGGTCCCCGCCGATACCGACGTTGCCGTCGAGCAGCAGCGCCGAGGCAAACGAACCGGCGCAGGGGACTTCGCCGAAGACGCAGCCGGCGTGGGCGAGACCACCACGGGCCTGGGCGATCTTGACGGCGATCGGCGACAGGTCGACCCCGAGGGCGGGTACGCCGCGGGCGCCGAGTGCCTCGAGCAGTCGCCCGGGGCCGCAGCCGACATCGAGCACGGGGCCGCGAACCGCGCCCGCGACGACGTGATCGGCCCAGCTCAGCGGCCCGAGGTACTGGGCGAGCGGGAGCGGTTGCAGGCGGCCGTCCGCGGCCCGGACGCGGGCCAGCAGGGGCACTCCACCGCCGGTGGCCGTGGCGAGCATGCGGCCGTAGAGGGTGCCGGCGGACGGGACGTCCTTCACATCGGGAACCAGTCGCAGCGCGGTCTGCGGGGTCATGCGAGGACCCCGTGATCTCGTGGCGCCTGATCGACGGCGGCCATGCGGGAGGCGAACCGGGTGTGCGGCGCGGCCGCGGCCACCGCGCGGGCAGCGGCGATCGTGTCGACGTCGAGCAGTTCCGGGAGCACGGCGATGCTCAGCCCGAGGTCCTCGAGACGCTCCAGCTGGACCGCCCCGGTGTGGTCCTCGCTCATCGGGATGTTCTCGAAGACCCGCGGATCCGCGCGCTGCAGGCCGATCGCCCAGTAGCCGCCGTCCTCGGCGGGCGCGTAGACCGCGTCGTGGTCGGCCAGCGCGGCGAGACCGGCTTCGAGGAGCTCGGGCGTCACCTGTGGCGTGTCCATCCCGACCAGGAGAGCGGGCGTCCCGGCGTCCTCGAAGGCGGCGGCCAGGCGCTCCTCGAGACCGGCGCCGCGCTGGGCGATCACCTCGAAGCCGTCGGGAAGCCACTCGCCGGGCTCGCCGTCGAGGACGAGCACGCGGCGCGCGACGGAGCTGGCCAGGCACGCGGTGAGCGTGTCCGACAGCGCGGCTTCGGCGAGGTCGGCGGCTTCGCGTGGCGTGCACGGCGGGCACAGGCGCGTCTTCGAGCGGCCTGGCCGCGGGGCCTTGGCGATCACCAGCAGGGAGGGGGAGGACGCGCTCATGCGAGCACCTTCGCCATGTCCCGGACCGCGCGGGCTGTCCCGCGGGCGGTGCCCGTGACCTTCGACCTGCCCTCGCGGGGGAGATAGGTGATCGAGACCTCGTCGATCCGCCAGCCCGCTTCGGCGGCGCGCAGGACCATCTCGAGCGGCCAGCCGAAGCGCCGGTCGGCGATCCCGAGGCCCAGCAGCGCCTCGCGGCGGGCCGCACGCATCGGGCCGAGGTCCGTGAGCGGGAGCTTCGCCCGGCGACGCAGTTCGAATGCGAGGACGGCATTGGCTGCGCGGGCGTGGAGCGGCCACGCTCCCGGTTGGGCGGCGCGTGCGCCGAGGACCATGTCGGCACGACCGGCGCGGACCGGATCGGCGACGCGCGGGAGTTCGCGTGGATCCATCGAAGCATCGCAATCCATGAAGCAGACGATGTCGGCTTCCGCGGCGCTCAGCCCGGCGAAGCATGCGGCGCCGAAGCCGGGCTGTTCCTCGCGGACCACGCGCGCGCCGAGCGAGCGCGCGAGATCACCGGACCCGTCGGTGGATCCGTTGTCGACCACGAGCGGGCGATATCCGTCGGGAAAGCGCTCGAGCACCCAGGGGAGGGCCTCGCGCTCGTCGAGGACGGGCAACACGACGTCGATCACGCTGCCACCGTCCCATGTGCACCGGTCGCGTTACGGTGGCGGCGATGATCCTCGTCACCGGCGGCGCCGGCTTCATCGGATCCCACGTCGTCGATGCCCTGATCGCACGGGGCGAGCAGGTGCGGACGCTGGACAACCTGCATCCGGCCGCTCACGCGGGGGATCCCGAGGGGCTTCATCCCGACGCCGAGCACCGGCGCGGGGACGTCCGTGACCGGGACACGGTGGAGCGGGCGCTCGACGGCGTCGAGGCGGTCTGCCACCAGGCTGCGATGGTCGGTCTGGGCGTCGATCTCGCCGACGTACCCGATTACGTCTCCCACAACGACACCGGCACCGCCGTCCTGCTGGCCGCCCTGCACGCCCGCCGCTTCGACGGGCGGATCGTGCTGGCCTCGAGCATGGTGGTCTACGGCGAAGGCCGCTACCGCTGCGTCGAGCATGGGCTGGTTGGCGCGCCGCCACGCGCGAAGGCCGATCTGGACGCCGGGCGCTTCGAGCCCACCTGTCCGCAGTGCGGCCGTCCACTGGCGCCCGAGCCGGTTCCCGAGGACGCGCGGGTGGACCCGCGCAATGTCTACGCCGCTACGAAGCTTCATCAGGAACATCTCTGCAGTGCCTACGCACGGGAGACGGGTGCGGACGTCACTTCCTTGCGCTACCACAACGTCTATGGACCGCGGATGCCCCGGGACACGCCGTATGCCGGGGTTGCGAGCATCTTCCGCTCCCGGCTGGAAGCAGGCGAGCCGCCGCTGGTGACCGAGGACGGGTCGCAGCGGCGGGACTTCGTGCACGTGCGCGACGTCGCCCGCGCCAACGTGCTCGCGCTGGCGGGCGGCCCCGGAGTCACCGGCCCGTTCAACGTCTGTAGCGGGGTACCGCACAGCGTGGGGGAGATGGCGATCGCGCTGCATGCGGCGATGGGGGGCGCAGAGGCAACGGCGCCCCGGGTGACCGGTGCCTGGCGTGCGGGCGACGTCCGGCACGTGTTCGCCGCCGCCGAACGCGCTCGTGACCAGCTCGGCTTCAGCGCCGAGGTGGGGTTCGAGGAGGGGATGGGAGAGTTCGCGACCGCGCCGCTGCGGCGATCGAGCGCGCTCTAGCGAGATCTTCCGGGGTGTTGACGTTCTCGACGTCACCCTCGATCACGAGCGGGTCGAGCGCCGCGATCGTCGCCCGCAGCGGCGCCTGGGCCTCCAGCGCGGCTCGCAGCTGCGGCAGATGGTGCGGCTCGTAGCGCGCGATCAGCGGGTTGCCCCGGACCATCGCGGCGCCGTCGGTGCGTGCCAGCGCCCGCAACAGGTCCGGATCCACGAACGGGACGTCACACGCGACCACGACCACCGGCGCACCCACGCGCTCCAGTGCGGCCACGATCCCGGCCAGCGGATGAACGACGCCCCCGGCCCCGCGGTCGTCCACGAGCAACGGCTCGAGCCCGGCCGCGCGCACGGCGCCGATCACCCAGTCGGTCATCGGTCGCCCGCCGAGGTCCACGCCGGCCTTGCCCCCGCCGAGTCGCGACCCCAGGCCGCCGGTCAGGACGGCGCCCGTGCAGGCAGGTGTGTGACCCCGACCTGCACGCAGGTTGGGGTCACACACCTGCCTGCACCACGATCGCCGCGGAGGCGCAGGTGGCCAGGGCGAGCGGGAGGTCGGCATCGACGATCCCCCGGAGGTCGGAATGGTCGCGGTCGATCGTGACGGGGAGGGCTTGGGTGAGACCCAGGGAGATCAGGCCGTTCGCGCACAGCTCGGCCCATAGATCGCCGGCGCCGGCCAGGAGCGCGGCGCGGGTCAAGGACTCCCGGCGGGCCAGGGTCTCCAGCTCGCGGACCTCCTCGAACGGATCGATGCGGACCTGGGAGTCGCTGCCGATCGCGAGCCGCAGTCCGGCTTCGGCAAACGCGGCCAGTGGCGGGACGCCGTCGCCGAGGTTGCCTTCCGTGGTCGGGCAGACCGCGACGGTCGTCCCGGATCCCGCGAGCAGCGCGATGTCGGCTGCATCGGTGTGCGTGGCGTGCACGACGGTCGCGAGCTCCCCGAGAAAGCCACAGCGCGACAGCAGCTCGATCGGGCCGCAGCCGTGCTCGGCCTCGCACTCGACCCGCTCGCGCGGTTGCTCGCACGCATGGACGTGGCGGACGAGCCCGTGCGCCTCGCTGTAGCGCGCGATCTCGGTCAGCCACTCCGGCGGGCAGGCCCGCACCGAATGAGCGGCGATCCCACACGCGACGCCCGCGCTGCGCAGCGCGTCCACCCGCTCCAGGAACGACTCCACCGTGGCATCGCGAAACCGTGGATGGCCGCCCCGGTGATAGGCCGCCGGGAGCAGGACGAGCGGCAGCCCGGCTTCGCGGGCCCCGGCGGCCACCGCGAGCGCCAGCGCATTCACATCGTCGTCGTAGGGCGTCCCGTCCGGCTGGTGATGGACGTAGTGGAACTCGCCGACCGCGCCATAGCCGTTCGCGCGCATCTCCGCGAACACCGCGGCGGCGACCGCCTGCATGGACGACGGCTCGAGGCCGGCGGCGAGTTCGTACATCCCCTGGCGCCACGCCCAGAAGTCGCCGCCGGGGCTCACCCGCTCCCCGCGCCCGCGCAGTCCGCGCTGGAAGGCATGCGAGTGCGCGTTCGGCATGCCCGGGATGATCGCCGTCCTCACGGCAACCGCTCCAGGGCTCGTACCAACATGGCAATCCCCGCGTCGGCGTCCGCGACCTCGATCCGCTCGTCGGGCGCGTGCGAGACGCCGCGCTCGTTGCGCACCAGCACCATCCCGGCGGGGATCCGCGCCGCCAGCATCCCCGCGTCGTGCCCGGCGAAACAGGGCACCTCGGGTCCGCCGAGCGCCGCGCGGACGCCGCCATCGAACTCGACGCCGTCCGAGCGGGACTCGACCTCGCAGGCCCCGGACGGCCAGTCGTCCCAGATCGAGGCCAGCCATCCGTCGAGGTCGCCGGGTCGCGGGCCACGGCAGTCGAACCAGGCGGTCACGTGGTCGGGAATCGTCGACAGCGCGTTCGGCTCCACGACCATCCTGGTCGCCGTCGCCCGCATGGGGGAGGCCACCGCCGTCGCGCGGACGATCTGCACGGCCATGGCCCGCAGCGCGTCCGAACGGTCTTCCATCGACGTCGTGCCGGCGTGGTTCGCGCGGCCCTGCGCCCGCGCCCGCAGCCGCATCCGCGCCGCCAGCCCGGAAACCGTGGCGGCGGGAACGCCCAGATCCCAGACGGCGCGCGACTGGTCGATGTGCAGCTCGAGGAAACCGGACAGCCGTCCGAGCCACTCGGGCGCCCGCACGATCCCGGCTGGATCCACGCCGTAGGCGGCCAGCGCGTCGCGCAGCGCGACGCCGTCCTGGTCGACACGGTCGAGGACCGCGGGATCGAGCCGGCCGGTCAGCGCGCGTGAGCCGAAGGTCGGCGTGTTGAAGCGCGCTCCCTCCTCGTCGGCGAAGGAGATGACCGCGACCGGCCGCTGCGAGCGGCGCGCGACCTCGAAGCCGGCCGCCACGCCCAGCGCCCCGTCCCACGCCCCGCCGGCGCGCACCGAATCCAGATGCGAGCCCACGCCCCACCAGGGGCCCGGTGCATCCGGCACCGCCCACAGGTTCCCGGCCGGGTCGCGCTCGACCGCGAGCCCGCCGGCCCGCGCCCGCCCGGCGAACCATTCATCCGCCTCACGCAGCTCGCCGGTCCACGGCAACCGTGTCGTGCCGCCGGTTGCCGATCGACCGACGATCTGGAGCTCCTCGAGCAGACCGGCCCAGCTCATACGAGCCGCCAGGCCTGATCGGGCCGCACGTGGACGATCACCCCGTCGAGGATCACCGCGGCGACGGGGTTGTGACCGAGGCGGTACGGCAGTTCCTCGACCGGTCCGTCGAGGACGACGAGATCGGCCCGCTTGCCGTCCTCGATCGACCCGATCCGGTCGGACATCCGCAGCACCCACGCGGCATTGAGCGTCATGGCCAGCAGCGCCTCGCGCACCGACCAGCCGTACCGGCGCACGGCAAGCCCGGCGATCAACGGCAGCGAGACGATCGGAGAAGTGCCCGGGTTCGCGTCCGTGGCGAGCACGCAGATCGCACCCGCGTCGGCCAGCGCCCGCGCCGGCGGGACGTCCTCGGCGCCCATGAACTCGGCACCGGGGAGCAGGACCGCCGCGCACTCGGCATCGGCCAGCGGCGCCACGTCGTCGCGATGGAGCTTGGCCAGGTGGTCGACCGAGCGCGCACCCGCCTCCAGGGCGACCGGCACCGACCGCGAGCAGGAGAACTGCTCCAGGTGCGCGCGCAGGTCGCGGCCGTGCTCGGCGGCCAGCGCGCCCATCCGGGCCAGGTGCTCGTTTTCGAAGGCGATCGACTCGACGTAGATGTCCAGCGCGCTCACGTCGAGCGCCGGCAGCAGACCGGCGACGGCATCCAGCCAGCCGTCGGCGGTGAAGCCGTCCGGGACCGCGTGCGCGAGCAGGCCGGTCACCGACACCGCCTGCAACACCACCCGCTCCAGCGCGTGGGCGAGATCGACCTGCCGGCGCTCCCCCTCCAGCGAGAGCCCGTAGCCGGACTTGCATTCCAGCGCCGTCGTCCCGTGTTCGAGCATCTCCCGGGCCAGCACGTAGGCCTGACCGAGCACCTCGTCGTCGGCCCACTCGGCCAGCGTGCGGGCCGACGAGCGGATCCCTCCGCCGCGCCGGGCGATCTCCTCGTAGGGCACGCCGGCCACCTTCATCCCGTACTCGGCCGCGCGCCAGCCCGCGAACGGCATGTGCGTGTGGCAGTCGACGAGGCCCGGAAGCACCGCACAACCCGAGCAGTCGAAGGTGAACCCGGTGTGCTCCACGGGAGCCCCGAGCGCGATCCCCGCCTCGCCGGCCAGCACGTCGACCGGCTCGAGCACCAGCTCGTCCGCTCGCGAATGGCGCAGATAGGGCAGGTGCGCCTCAGGGGGGCGCAGCACCTGCGCCGCGTCGCGCAGCCAGACGCTCACGAGCCGGACATCGGGATCCGCACGCCCGTGCGCTCGGCGCAGTCGAGCGCCTCGTGATACCCCGCGTCGGCGTGGCGCAGCACGCCCATGCGCGGATCGGCGGTCAGCACGCGCCGCACGCGCTCTCCCGCCTCCGGCGTCCCATCGGCCACGACGACCTGACCCGCGTGGATCGACTTGCCCATGCCGACCCCGCCGCCATGGTGGATCGACACCCACGTCGCGCCGCACGCGGTGTTGACCAAGGCGTTGAGCAGCGGCCAGTCGGCCACGGCGTCCGAGCCGTCGAGCATCGCCTCGGTCTCGCGCTCCGGAGAGGCGACCGAACCCGCGTCCAGGTGGTCGCGCCCGATCACGATCGGGCCCTTCAGCTCACCGGAAGCCACCATCTCGTTGAAGCGCACGCCCGCGCGGTCGCGCTCGCCGTAGCCCAGCCAGCAGATTCGCGCCGGCAGCCCCTGGAAGGCGATCCGCTCCTGCGCCAGGCGGATCCAGCGGGTGACGTGGTCCTGATCGCCGAAGAGCTCGAGGATCGCCTCGTCGGTCGCGTGGATGTCGGCCGGGTCACCGGACAGCGCGACCCACCGGAACGGGCCCTTGCCCTCGCAGAACAGCGGCCGGATGTAGGCCGGGACGAAGCCCGGATACGCGAACGCGTCCTCGTCGCCGAACGAGCGGGCCAGTCCGCGCAGGGCGTTGCCGTAGTCGAAGGCCTCCGAGCCGGCCCGCTGCAGGTCGCGGATGGCCGCGACGTGGATGAGGACGCTGTCGCCGACCCGGCGCAGGTACTCATCGGGGTCGCCGGCACGCAGCACGTCGGCCTGCTCGACGGTCAGCCCCGCCGGCACGTAGCCGTTCAACGGGTCGTGCGCGCTCGTCTGGTCGGTCACCACGTCGACCGCAACGCCGCGGCGCACGAGTTCCGGCAGGACCTCCGCCGCGTTGCCCAGCAGCCCGATCGACAGCGCCCGCCCCTCCGCCTGCGCCGCCGCGAGCCGCGCCAGCGCGTCGTCGAGCGATCCCGCCCGCTCGTCGAGGTAGCGGTGCTCGATCCGTCGCTCGATCCGTTGCAGGTCGATCTCCACGCACAGCACGCAGCCCTCGTTCATGGTCACCGCCAGCGGCTGGGCGCCGCCCATCCCGCCGAGTCCGGCCGTCACGACCAGCCGCCCGCGCAGCGTCCCGCCGAAGCGCTTCGCCGCGATCGCGGCGAACGTCTCGTAGGTGCCCTGGACGATTCCCTGGGTCCCGATGTAGATCCAGGACCCCGCCGTCATCTGGCCGTACATCATCAATCCGGCCGCGTCGAGCTCGCGAAAGTGCTCCCAGTTCGCCCAGTCGCCGACCAGGTTGGAGTTGGCGATCAGGACCCGCGGTGCGTCCTCGTGGGTTTCCACGATTCCCACCGGCTTGCCGGACTGGACGAGCAGCGTCTCGGAAGGTCCCAACATCCTCAGCTCGCGGCAAATCGCTTCGTAGGCCGCCGGATTGCGTGCGGCCTTGCCGATGCCGCCGTAGACCACGAGCTCCTCCGGGTTCTCGGCGACGTCGGGATGGAGGTTGTTCTCGAGCATCCGCAGGGCGGCCTCCTGGCCCCAGCCCTTGCAGCGCAGGCCGCCGTCACTCATGGCGCGACCGTATCGAAGCGCAGGAAGGCCGCGAGCGCGGTGATCTCGGCCGCCAGTGAGCGGTCCTCCCCGAGCGGGGCGACGAACCGCCGGACGGTCCTCAGCGCGGCTTCGAGGCGGTCGGTCGTCTGCAGCGGACGGTGGAACTCGATGCCCTGCGAGGCGCACACCAGCTCACTGGCCACCACGTGGGCGGCCAATCCGACCACCTGCCGGGCCTTGAGGGCCGCGAACGCGCCCATGGAGTTGAAGTCCTCCTGGCCGGCGCTCGTCGGGATCGACCCGGCGCCCGCGGGGTGGGCGAGCACCTGACATTCGTTGACCAGGGCGGCCTGCGCGTATTGGACGATCATGAGCCCGCTCGAGAGCCCGGGGTGGGGGGTCAGGAACGGCGGCAGGCCCGCGTAGGACGGCGAGAGCAGGGCGTAGGTCCGCCGCTCGGAGAACGACGCGAGCTGGCAGACCGCGAGCGCCAGGTGATCGAGCGCGAGCGACAGCGGCTGGCCGTGGAAGTTCCCGCCACTGAGGATCTCGCCGCCGAGCACCAGCGGGTTGTCGGTGACGGCCAGGCACTCGCGCTCGAGCACGCCCTCCACGTAGTCCAGCGCGTCCGAGACGGCCCCGAGGACCTGCGGCGCGCAGCGCAGCGTGTACGGATCCTGCACGCGCCCGCAATCGGCGTGGGAAGCGACGATCGGGCTGTTGTCGAGCAGCTCCCGAAGCCGTGCTGCCACCGCCTGCTGGCCGGGCTGCGGGCGCACGGCCTGCAGGCGCGCCTCGAACGGCGCGGTCGATCCCTTGAACGCCTCGAGCGACAGCGCCACCGCGACGATCGCGTCGTCGAGCAGCCGCCGCGCCTCGCGCACCGCGAGCGCTCCGCACGAGGTCATGAGGTGCGTGCCGTTGATCAACGCGAGCCCCTCCTTGGCGGTCAGGCGCACCGGCTCGAGCCCCGCCGCGGCGAGCGTCCCGTCCTCGCCGATCAGCGCCAGCGCCAGGTGCGCGAGCGGGGCGAGATCGCCGCTGGAGCCGACCGATCCCCGTGACGGGATGACCGGAACGGCGTCGCGCGCGACCATCTCGAGCAGCAGCTCGACCGTTTCGACCCGGACGCCGGAATGCCCGCGGGCCAGCGAAGAGGCGAGCAGGAACATCATGCCCCGGACGACGTCGCGCTCCAGTGGCTCGCCGGCTCCGACGGCATGCGAACGCACGAGGTTGACCTGCAGCTGCTCGGTGTCGGCCGCAGCGATCTGCACGTTCGAGAGCTGCCCGAACCCGGTCGTCACGCCGTAGATGACCTCGCCGTGCTCCACGGCGTCGGCCACCACGGCCCGCGCCGCCGCGATCCGCTCGCGCTGCTCGACGGTCAGCGCCGGCGCCGGAGCGCCCCGAGCGACGTCTTCGAGCTGCTCGAGCGTCGGCACGTCAGTCGAGCACGTGCCCGCGCACGCCGGCGCCCGTGCGGGCCGCCCGCAGTGCGGCCTGGGCGCGCTCGGCGAGCGAGTGCAGCTCGCCTCCTGGAAGCCAGCCGGCCCAGCCCGTCGCGATGCTGAGCGATTCCTCGCGCCCGCGCAGGTCGATGGGCGCGATCAGCGCGCTGCGCAGGTCGTTGGCCATGTCCTCGACCGCAGGAGGCGGGCCGTGCACGATCACGCCGATGACGCTGTCCTGCCACAAGCCGACCGAGCCGATGCGCCGAGCCGTGTCAGAGGCCCGCCGCGACGCCGCCACGAGCGCCTCGTCGACGGCCAGTCGGCCACGCCGGCGCTCGAGGTCGTGCAGCGCCAGCAGCTCGAGCAGGACGAGCCCGATCGGGCGGGCCCCGTGACGCGCGGCCTGCTTCTCGGTGTTCAGCAGGTCCTCGAGCGCCCGCCGGGTGGGCAGGCCCGTGCGGGGGTCGACGGCGCTGCCCTCCTCACCGGCCGGAGCCGAGCGGCGCGCCTCGTCCTGGCCGATCTTGACCTTCGACACGCGGTCGAGCAGCGCTCCCAGCTTCTCGGAATCAGGGGGCTTGATCAGGTAGTCCGTCGCGCCGCGAGCCAGGGCGCCCGCGATCACCGCCTCGCCGGTGTGGCCACTCAGGATCACCACGGGCAGGCGCGCCAGCGCCGGGTCCCGGCGCAGCTCGTCGAGCACGCCCAGTCCTGACATGCCGGGCATCTCCATGTCGAGCAGGACGACGTCGGGGAACTCCGACCGGGCCCGCTCGATCGCCTCGCTGCCGTCGGCCGCCTCGACCACGAAGTACCCACGCTCCTCGAGCATCGCCCGCAGCAGAGCACGGATGATGCGGTCGTCGTCGGCGATCAGAGCGGTCGGCATCAGTCCGGATCCTCTCACGGCGTCACGCGGACCGTTGCGGAGATCATTGCGGCGGCGTGTATCCGTGACTCCCGACGGCCGTGGGGCACCGACTCGAGGGGCAGGAAACCCAACCTCGGACAAATTCCGGTGAATGTCGACGAGTTGCCGACAGCAACCGACGATCCGCCCGTTATATGTCAAGTATGAGCCCGGATCCTCGACGCCTGCTCGCGATCATCCAGGCACAGAACGGCCTTGCGGCCTTGGGCCTGGATTCAGCTGCCCTGCTGGCGCATCTCGTCGCGAGCGCCCGTGAACTGACCGGGGCGTCCGGCGCCGCCGTCGAGATCGTCGACGAGAAGGACATCGTCATCCGGGCCGCCGCCGACAGCGCGGTGGTGCAGGTCGGGGTGCCACTCGACGCCGGCACGCTGGCCGGCCAGTCCTACATGGGGGAGAAGACGATCCGGATCGACCGCGAGGCCGGCTCCCCGGGTCCCGCGCTCGACGCGCTGCATCGAGCCGGCGCCCGTGCGGCGATCTCGTCGCCGCTGACCGCGGGCAGCCAGACCATCGGCGCGCTGACCGTCACCTCCTCGGTCACCGAGGCCTTCGCCGACGAGGACGAGGAGACCGTCGGCATGCTCGCGCGGTTCGTGACCCATCAGGTCCTGCAGGCCCGCCGCTACGAGGAGGCCGAGCGCTTGTGCCGCCTGGACCCGCTGACGGGTCTCGGCAATCGCCGAGCACTCGACGAGTGCCTCAGCGCGGAGATCGCCCGGCACTCTCGCTACGGGCGGACCCTCTCGATCTGCCTCGTGGATCTCGACAACTTCAAATCGATCAATGACACCCACGGCCATCAGGAAGGTGACCGCGTGCTCATCCGCGTCGCGGAGCGGCTGTGTGAGATCCGCGGCGCCGACGGCGCCTTCCGCCTGGGCGGCGACGAGTTCGGCGTGGTGCTGCCCGAGACGCCCGGCTCGTCGGCTGAGCTCGTGGCCCGCCGGCTGGCTCGGGCGATCCGCGAGGACGTCTTCCCGATGTCGGTGAGCGCGAGCTGGGGCGTGGCGGAAGCCGCCGGTACCGATCCTGCAGCGCTGCTCGCCGCCGCCGACGCACAGCTCTATGAGCGCAAGCGCGAGGCCGCGGGCGCCGCCACGACCGCCCCGATCGTCCCGGCGCCACGCGAAGCCTCCAGCCGCAACGGCTGACCGATCCCCGGGCGAGACGACGCGAGCTAGCGTGCCGGCGATGGCACGCACCTATGACGCCATCGACGCGACGATGGCGCAGTGGATCTCCCGCCAGCCGATGTTCTTCGTCGGAACCGCGCCACTGGGTGGTGGCGGGCACGTCAACGTCTCGCCCAAGGGGCCGATCGGGACCCTGAAGGTGCTCGGGGCGCGCCGCGTCGCCTACCTCGACTACTACCAGACCACGCGCAACGCGAGCTCGATCGACGGACTGCCCGCGGTCGACGTCCCCTAGCCACTCGGGCGGCGTCCGCGCGCGGCGCTCAGATCGCCAGGCGCGCGGTGGGCTGGCCGGTGGCCTCGGCGATGAGCTCGAAGTCCTTGTCGTCGTGGAGCACAACGAGGCCGGCGGTCTCGGCGATCGCCGCGATGATGAGGTCCGGGATCGACGGGGCCCGGTGGTGGCCGCGGTCGGCCAGCAGCGCGAGCACGCCGACCGCCCGATCCTCGGAGACCGGGGTGGCGTACTGGACCGGCATCGAGTTCACCGGAGGCCGGTGGAATCCGGCATGGAGATCACGGGCGTTCCGGGCCGAGTATCCGACCTCGAGCAGGGTGACCGTCGCGATGTGAACCATGCCGCGCTGGATGCGGTCGGCCCAGATCTCGGCGTCAGCGCTCACGCCCAGGCGCACCAGGGCCGATTTGTCGATCAGCCAGGCGCCTTCGGGGATCACATCTGTCACGACCAGGCGTCGCGCGAGACCGCGGGATCGGCGAGATCGCCGAACATGTCGCCGAACGCCCGGAGGTCAGCGACAGCGACCGGATCCGTCGAGCGCCGCGCGTCCTGATGCAGTCGACGACGGAGGTACTCCGTCCGCGACAGCCCCGAACGAGCAGCATGCGCGTCGATGCGCGCAAGGTCCGCGTCGGGCACACCCCGGATCAGGACGTCAGTCATGGAGGAGCATGATACCAGGCGATATCACTCCCCACGAACCCCGCTGGCTGACGGCCCCAGAACGACCACTCTCGCGCTTCTGGCTATAGGACGGCGCGCCCGCGCTTGTAGAATGGCGCTAACTGCGCCATTATGGCGCCATGCCGAGTATTCAAATCAAGGACGTCCCCGAAGCGACCCATGCGGTGCTTCGCCGGCGAGCCGCGGAAGCCGGCCAGTCCCTGCAGGAGTTCCTACGCGGAAAGCTCATCGACGAGGCGGGCGCTCCGACCGTGGATGAGGTCCTGGCTCGCGCCGGGGGGAGGGCTGGGGGTTCCGTGCCCTTCTCCGCGGCGATCGAGGCGCTAGAAGAAGACCGTGCTGGTCGTTGATGCCAGCGTCTTGGCTCCGGCGCTGGCCGACGACGGCCCGGACGGAGACGAGGCACGGGCACGCCTGCGCGGACAGTTCCTCGTGGCTCCTGAGATCGTCGATCTCGAGACCGCCTCGGTGATTCGCCGTGGGCTGTCGGCCGGCCATCTCGACGATCGGCGGGCGCGGCAAGCCCTGAGCGATCTGGTGGAGTTGCCATTGCGCCGTGCGCCGCACCGGCACTTGCTGGCTCGCTGCTGGGAACTGCGGGACAACGTCACGATCTATGACGCCGCGTACGTCGCTCTCGCCGAACTGCTTGAAGTGGTCCTGCTCACGGCCGATGCGCGACTGGCCAGCGCTCCGGGCACCCGCTGCCGGTTCGTGCTCCTCGGGGGCTCCGGTCCGCACCAGTCGACATAACGCCGATTAGCGAGCATTGAAAGGGAAACGGAGGTTTCCGCGGAACTCGAACGGGAACCCTCCGTTGGAACCCCCATGCAGCGCGTCTTCACCACTCTCGTCTCGTTCATCGCCGCGATCCAGTCGCGCGGCGGCCGACTCGCGTAGGCGAACCACTCGACCAGCGATGGTCCTGCAGTGCCCGGTTCGCGGCGCTCAGGCGTCGGGAACGAGGCGCCGAAGTTCTTCGGCTGCTCGGGCGGCGAAATACGCATTTCCGGTGTAGACCACTTCACCGCGTTCGTCCACGACAGCCCAATCCTCGTCGTGCGGGCCCACGGTCTGGGTCCGGTAGCTCGCCTCGGGTCGCGGGAAGCGGGGTGAATCGGTCATCGCATGTTCTGGAACGCCAGCGGACGGCGAAGATTGGCCGCAGGGCCCCGCAGATGGACGGATGGACGAGTCATCAGGCCTCACGCGGTCAAGCGGCCGCCCAGCACCACCCTCAGACGCTGCACCGCCTCGTCGATCTCGTCGTCGGGCGTGGCCAGCGAGAGCCGCGCCCAGCCCGCTCCCCGGGCCCCGAAGCCCTCTCCTGGCGCGACGCCGACTCGGACCTCCTCGATCAGCCGGCCCGCGGTCCAGCCGTCCGGAAGTCTCCACCAGGCGTAGAAGGTTCCCTCCGGGACGTCGATCTCGGCGCCGGCGGCCCGCAGCGCACCGATCAGCCGGTCGCGCCGCTCGAGATAGATCTCCCGACGGGCGGCGACGTCAGACTGATCGGACGTCAGTGCGGCGACGAGCCCCCGCTGCAACCCGGTCCAGACGCCCGCGTGCATGTGGTCGACGAGCGCCTGGATGCGCCCGATCAACTCGCTCGCGCCGACGGCGAAGCCGATGCGCCAGCCCGCCATGCCGTAGATCTTCGACGGCGACCACAGCTCGACCGCCACGTCGCGGGCGCCGTCGGCTTCGAGGATCGACCGCGCTCGGTGCCCGTCGAACGCCAGGAAGCCGTAGGCGAGGTCGTGCATCACCCATGCGCCGTGGCGGTTCGCCCACGCGACCGCGGCTTCGAAGGTCCCGTCGCGCTCGCAGACCGCGCACGGGTTCGACGGGTAGTTGAGGACCGCGAGCGCGGCGGCCGGCGTCGCGGCCATGTCGGGCTGCCAGCCCGCGGACGCCTCCAGCGGAAGGACGCCGGCCGTCGCCTCGGCCAGCGCGACGCCCGACGGGTAGTCGGGATAGCCGGGGTCGGGCAGCAGGACGGTGTCCCCCGGCCCGGCGGCCGCCATCGCGACGAGCATGATCCCCGTCTTGGTGCCGGGCAGGACGGCCACCTCGGTCTCTGGATCGAGCGTGACGCCGTGATCGGCGGCGTAGCGGACCGCGATCGCCTGCTTGAGCTCGGCGTGCCCGCGGAAGGGCGGGTAGCCGTGGACCGCCGGCGTCGCCGTCTCGAGTGCGGCGGCTCGGAGGGCCTCGATCGCGTGCGCCGGCGGCGGCAGGTCCGGGTTGCCCCGGCCGAGGTCGATGAACGGCTCCCCCGGGAGCGCGCGGGCGGCGGCGGCCGCCGCGAGGATGCGAGCGAAGAACTGGTCGGGCAGACGGTCGTGCAGCGGCGGTGCGGCGCGGTGCGGCATAGGCTGCCGGACCCTAGATGAACGCTCCCCTCCTCCCCACGGCAGGCCGGCGTCTTCGACGAACGCCCGGGCAACCAGGAGCGCAACGGATTGCCGAAGGACGACACGATCACTCTGCTGCCGTGATGCGAGCGATCACCGGCGACACCGTGCTGGTGCTTTTCATGAGTGAACCGTTTTACGCCTGGGTTGCGACAAGTGAGGCGTGAGGGTGCTGGCGAGCCAAGAACACAGCGATGTCGAGGTGCTGGCCGCGATCGCGGCGGGCGATCGCGGGGCGTTGCGCGTCATGTATGACCGCCATACCCCGTGGCTGGCTCTGCGGCTGGCGCGCCGCTGCGGCGATCCCGGCATCGTTGACGAGACGCTGCAGGACACGTTCGTCGCCGTCTGGCGCGGCGCTGGCCGCTACACCGGCCAGGGCGATGTCGGTGCGTGGATCTGGGGCATCGCGATCCGGCGGCTGATCGACGCGCTGCGCCGCCGGCCGCGCGGCGAGGTGCTCGTGGCGGAGGTTGAGGACCGTCGCTCGGCTGAGGAGGAGGTCCTGCTCGGCGTCGAGTTCGGTGATCTCGGCGGCGCGCTCGGGCGGCTCTCGCCG
>Ga0136633_1000109_pt1 | contig 57528 bp, 48 predicted proteins | sample AntDrymeUQ832206_2_FD_105494 | JGI IMG/M metagenome (GOLD analysis project Ga0136633, IMG submission 105494) | Polar desert sand microbial communities from Dry Valleys, Antarctica - metaG UQ83 (22.06) | ecosystem: Environmental > Terrestrial > Soil > Desert | place: Antarctica: Dry Valley...
CCTCGGCCTCGGCTCCAAGGGTGGCCGTCACTCGCCGTTCATGCGGGCCCTCTCGCGCTGCTGCCAGTTCGACGTGGCCGAGGCCCGGCCCGACGGCACCCTCGCCGTCCGCCGCAAGCTCCCTCCGCTCACCCGTCGTCAGATCCTGCGGCTGTCGCCCGATCTCGTCGCCGCCCATCAGGCCTGGCAGGAGTCAGAGCTCCGGACACCGGTCCACGAGCAGCAGCGGCGGCGGAGCCGGCGCCTGGCCCTGAGCCTGCTCGAGCTGGGCGAGGACGGCGAGGCCACCGAGCAGCAGCTGGCCCGGTGGGGATTCCATCCTGCGTTGTGCCGGGAGGCCACTGCCTGGGCCTCCGAGCGTCACGGCCAGAGCGTGCTGCCGACCGGGGAGGACCCCGCCGCCTAGATCGCCCCACCCACCGGCGGCCGGGTACCCCCCGCCCGGCCGCCGGTTCCCTCCACTCGAGCTACCCGGGCATCGGGGGCAGGAGGCCGAGCTGGCCGAACAGACCGAGGCCGTCGATCTCCTGCCAGCGCTCGGCGATGCGGCCCTCGCCGTCAAGGCGGTAGATGGCGATCCCGGTCCAGCGCAGGATGTTGCCCGTCGGCGGCAGGCCCATGAACGGGCCGTCGTGGGTGCCGGAGGCGACGCCATAGACCACGACGAGGTCGTCCTCGGCCACCATGAGGTCGATCGTCGTGCGGAAGTCCGAGAAGGCGGTGGAGAACCCGACGAACGCCTCCTTGAACGCCTGAGGACCGTGCATCTCCCCGGCCGGCCCGCCATGGTTCACGAAGTCCGGCGACAGCATGTCGTCGTACACCGAGAGATCACCGGCGTGGGACCGCTCGTAGAACGTCCGGACCGCGCCCTTGTTGCCTTCGATGTCAGCCATGGCGGCACGGTACCGGGGTGCTGGCACCCCCGCCCAGAGATGCCTGCCAGCACCGTTTCAGTTCCGGGCCGGATCTGTCGAAATACACAGGTACCGAAACAGACGCACGAGGGGAACCTGGCCATGGCGGAGAATGCAGCATTGAACCTGGCGGAGCACCGCTTGCGCCGTTCGGGCGCCGACGGCCTCGACCTCGCCACCGGCCTGAACCGGTACGGACCGCCCCCCGCGGTCCTCGACGCACTGCGCGCGCTGTCGGCCGACGACCTGGCCTTGCCCCCGCGCCATGCCGCCGAGCGGCTGGAGGGCGCCTACGGCCGCGTCCTGGGCGCCGACCCGGCCGAGCTCATCGCCGGTCGCGGTCCCTCGGAGTTCCTCTGGGATCTGGGCCGCATGGTGCCTCACCACTCCGTGGCCGTGCCCCTGCCGGCGTGGGGCGAGGTGCTCGAGGTCTTCCCCGGTCGGGGGTACTCCCGCTTCCCGGGCGAGCAGATCCCCTCGATCGAGCAGGTCGAAGAGGCCCTCGACGCGGCCGAACTGGTCGTGATCTCCAACCCCCAGATGCCCTCCGGCCTAACCCTCGACCGCGACGGCCTGCTCGACGCCGCCCGCCGCCACCCCGCGTCCACCCTCGTGGTCGACGAGTCCGCCATCGACTTCCTGCCGGACCCCGCCGCCGCCACCCTGGTGGGCACCGAGACCGACAACGTGATCGTGCTGCGCTCCTCGGCGGAGTTCTACGGCACCGCCGCCACCCGCACAGGAGTGGCCTGGTGCCGCGATGCCCGGCTCCTGCGCTCGCTCTTCGGTCACCGGGAGGCCCTGCCCGTCTCCGGCCTCGACGTGGTGGTGGCCGAGACGGCCCTGGCCGACGACGCCTGGGCCGACGACGCCCGGCGCCGGCTGACCGCCGACGCAGCCTGGCTCGACGCCATCGTCGCACCCCTGGGCGGGCGGCTGCTCGACGGCGGCCGGCTCCCGTACCGCTGCATCATCTCTGACACCGCCGGCGAGTGGGCCACCGTTCTCGCCACCGCCGGCATCCTCGTCCGGGCCCTCGGGCCCGGCCATGGCGTGCACCCCGGCGCCCTCGGACTCTTCGCCCCCCTGGAGTCCGAGCGCTCTGTACTGGCGACCGCACTAGGCGCCACGCACGCCAACCTCCCGGCCTTCAGCGAGGCCGGTTAGACCCCTGGGCGGCTCGGTCAACCCCCCGTGACCGAGCCGCCCGTACGGGGCTGGTGACGCAGCTCCTCGGGCAGTACCAGGTCGGCGGGCGCCGGCTCGGGCCCGGTGAGCGCGTCCAGCACCCGCAGCATGTCGACGGTCCCGGTCACGTCGTGGACCCGAAGGATCTGGTCGGGCACGTGACGGAGGGCGGCGACGGCTCCGAGCGTGCCTGCGTCCCGCGCCGCCGGCGGCCGGCCGGTCAAGGCCCCCACGAAGTCCTTCCGTGACAGGGCCAGCAGGATCGGCCGGCGCAGGTCGACGACCGGCCCGAGGTCCCTGAGCAGCTCCACGGTCTGCGCCGGGGTCTTGGTGAAATCGACCCCCGGATCCACCACCACCGCCTCCGGGTCGATTCCCGCCTCCACCGCGGCGGCGATCCGCCCGGCGAGGAAGGAGGCCACCTCCGACCCGACCCGCCGGTACAGCTCTCGCGCTTGGCGCCGAACCAGCGGAGGCGCGGCGGTGTGCATGACCACCAGCCCCGCACCCGCGTCGGCACACAACCGGGCCACCGCCTGGTCGCGCAGGCCCGACACGTCGTTGATCAGGTGGGCACCCGCCTGCAGGGCCGCTCGGGCCACCGGCGCCTTGAACGTGTCCACCGACACCAGCACGCCCGGGCAGGCGTCAAGCACGGCCCGAACCACCGGCACCACCGTGGCCGCCTCGTCGCCGGCGTCCGCCGGCTCACGGCCGGTGATCGCCGACTGGGCGCCCACGTCGAGGGCGCCCGCCCCGGCGGCCACCAGGGCGCGGGCCTGAGCGACCACGGCTTCCACCGTCCGGGCCCCCGGGTCTGAGAAGGAGTCGGGGTTGGCGTTGACGATGCCCATGACCAGGGGCCGGTCCCAGGAGAACGTGGAGTCTCGCAGCCGAAGTCGGGCCATCACGACCTAGGCTGGCAGGCCGATGGAACTCCTGCCGGACCAGGGCCCGAGCGGTCCCCTGAGCGGGGACCAGGGCCCGAGCGACCCCCTGATCGGGGACCAGGGCCCGAGCGGCCCCCTGAGCGGGGACCCGGACCTCGCCGGATGGCTGGCCGAGGTGGAAGGCAGGCTCACGGCGATCGACGCGCGCCTGGCCCACCTCGAGACGTCGCTGCGGCCGGCGGTGGCGGAGGAGGTCCAGGGCGCCACGTCGGAGCTCCGGCGGGCCATCACGGAGCTGGGCCGCCGGCTGGTCCAGGACCTCCCCCACGAGCTGGCCCGCCACCGCGACACCATCCTGGCCGAGCTGCGCCCGCCGCCAATCCCGTCCCCCGCCACCCCTCCGCCCGACCCCGACTTCGACGACGCCCCACCCGCACCCTCCGGCCCGCCGGCGGCCGCGCCCGACCCCGGCGACGCTTCCGACCCCGGCGACGCGTCCGAAGCCGGCGACCGGCCGCGCGCCTCCCGCCGGCGTCGCCGTCACGGGTAGCCGGGCGCCGAGAGGATGCGGATCGGGTTCGACGGCACACCCCTGCTCGGCTCCAAGACGGGAGTCGGCTGGTACACCCACGAGCTGATCGACGCCGTAGCCAAGCTGGCGCCCCAGGACGAGATGGTGGTGTTCCCCATCTCGTGGCGCACCGCCCGCCACCTCAAGATCGACCCGCCCCACCGGCCCAACGTCGCAGTGGAGCGCAAACTGGCCCCGGCACGGCCGCTCTGGGCCATGTGGGACCGCGTGCAGTTCCCGCCGGTGGAGTGGCTGGTCGACTGCGACATCTTCCACGCCACCAACTTCATTGCCCCGCCATCGCGCAAGGTGCCGGTGGTCGTGACCGTCCACGACATCGGCTTCGTCCACCACCCGGAAGCTGTGACCCCCGGCGTGCGGCGCATGGCCCGCCTCCTGCCGGGCATCCTGCGGCGGGCGGCGGCCATCATCACCGTCTCCGAGTTCACCTGCGAGGAGCTCGCCGGCTGGCTGCCGGAAGTGGCCGACAAGGTGACCGTGATCCACAACGGCAGCCACGCGCGCTCGGCGCCGGCCCCCACTCCCGAGGCGCCAGCCGCGCCACCGTACGCGCTGATGCTCGGCACGCTCGAACCTCGGAAGAACCTGCCGCTGGCCCTCGACGCGCTGCGGATCCTGCGCCGTCGGGGCGTCGACCTGCGCCTGGTGCTGGCCGGCGGGAAGAGCAACCTGCTCGATGTCCCGGCGGAGCTACGGAGGCGGGGCATGGGTGGCCCGGAGGTCACCAGGACCGGCTACATCGACGATGCCCGGGTGTCCGCCCTCCTGGCCGGGGCGCGGGTATTGGTCTTCCCCTCCCTGTACGAAGGCTTCGGCATGCCGTTGCTGGAGGGCATGGAGGCCGGGGTCCCGGTCGTCGGCGTGCGGGCCGGGGCAACACCGGAGACGGTCGGGGATGCCGGCCTGCTCGTGGAGCCGGGCGACGCCGAGGCCTTCGCCGACGCCATGGAGCAGGCCGCATTCGACGACACGCTGCGCGCCCGTCTCATTCCCGCCGGGCACGTTCAGGCCGCCAGGTTCACCTGGGAACGAGCGGCGACCGCCACCCTCGGCGTCTACCGCCAGGTCGAGAAGTGACCGCGGGTTCCGCTCGCCGTGCTCGGCCGCCGACTACCGTGAGCGGCTTGCGAACTCGAAAACTGGTTCTCGCCGCCCTGACACTGGCCACCCTCCTGTCGCCCGAGGCCGTGGGTGCGGCCGGGGCCCAGACCACCCCGCCGACCCTTCCGCAGGCGACTGCCGTCGCTCCGGTCGACGGCGACGTCCAACCCACGCCCCGCGACCCGGGGCAGGCTGCGGATGCGGGCAGCGAGGCCGGCCCTCGGGGCGGTGCGGTCCGGGCCAATGCCGGAGAGCCCGCGGGCACCACCCCGTCGCCCGCCCCGCCGGGCGCCGGAGCGGCCAACCCCCCCGGTTTCGCCACCTACCGCGTGTACGGCACTCAGTACGCCCCCAACACGCCGGGGAGCGTCGAGGTGGCGGTGCCCGACAAGTGCGCCAAGTTCGCCGCCCTCAAGAACCAGACGGTGCTGAACCAGTTCGGCTGCCCGGCCGGCTACCGCCTCGACCTCGACTACCGGGTGGTGGTCACCCGGGACAACGGGCAGTCCGCCACCATCCCCGTGAAGGAGGTCGGTCCGTGGAACCTCGACGACAACTACTGGGCGGGCCCCGGCTCGAGCCGTCCCCGACGTAGCTACACGGACCTGCCCCGGGGCGTGCCCGAGGCCCAGGCCGCCTTCTACAACGGCTACAACACCGTCCCCAACTGCACAAGCCTCGCCACCGGCCAGCCGAGCGGGAAGCCCGGGGGTGCCGACCAGTTCGGCCGCTGCGTGCTCAACCCGGCCGGGATCGACCTGTCGATCGAGGCGGCCAAGCTGCTCGGCCTAGGCAACCTGGAGAACTCCTGGCTGACGGTCAGCTTCCTCTGGGAGCCGCTCGACACCACGCTCACCGTGGGTCATAGCGGCAAGAACCTCGACATCAACTTCGTCTCCCTCGACCGGGGCGCCCAGGCCATCCAGTGGCCGGCCAACGGCGGCCGCAACCAGGCCTGGCGGTTCATCCCGACCGCCACGGCCGGCGTCTTCTTCATCCAGGTCCAGCACAGCGGGATGATGCTGGATGTCGAAGGGGTGTCGACCGCAGACGGGGCCAGGGTCATCCAATGGCCGGCCAACGGTCAGATAAACCAGATGTGGAGACTCGTGCCCGTCGGCTCGACGGGCACCTTCAACATCCAGGCCCAGCACAGCCAGAAGATGCTCGACGTCGGCGGGGTGTCGACCGCCGACGGAGCCCTCATCATCCAGTGGCCGGCCAACGGCGGCACCAACCAGCAGTGGAGGCTCACAGTCTCCGGGCTTTAGGGCGCCGTGCGCGTCCTGGTGGTGGCCGAGCAGCTGCGCCGGCCCGTCCAGGGGGGCATCGGCACGTACATACGCGGTCTTCTACAGGGTCTCAGCGAGCTCCACCAGCCCGACGTCACCCTGTGGGCCAGCCGGCCGCCCCGCAGCGGGGTCGACCCGCTGGTGGCCTTCGGCCGGCCCGTGCTGACGTCGGCCCTCCCCGGCCCGGTGATGACCCGGGCCTGGGACCGGGGTGCCGGCCGGCCGCCCGGCCATCCCGACGTCGTGCATGCCACGTCGTTCGCCGTACCGCCTCAGGGGCCCGCTCCCTTGTCTGTGATGGTGCACGACCTGGCCTGGCGGCACTTCCCCGACGCCTATCCCGACCGCGGACGGCGCTGGCACGAGGCCGCCCTCGGCCGGGCCATGGAGCGGGCGCGGCTCATGATCGTGCCGTCGGCCACGGTCGCCGACGACCTGCTGGCCGCAGGAGCCGCTCCGGGCCGGGTGGAAGTGGTCGAGGAGGGGTGTGACCACCTCGCCCCGGCGGACGGCGACGGCGCCGCCGCCCTCCTGGCCGGCCTGGGCGTGACCGGCGACTACCTGCTCACCGTCTCCACCCTCGAGCCCCGCAAGAACCTGCCCCGGCTACTGGCCGCCTACGACTCGGTCCGCGACAGGCTGCCGCCGCTCGTCGTGGCCGGCCCCACGGGCTGGGGGCCGGCGGTCCGGCCGGGCCCGGGCGTCGTCCTTGCCGGCCTGGTCGGGGGCGGCACGCTGAGCGCGCTGTACCACCGGGCCCGGCTGGTGGCCTACGTCCCGCTGCGGGAGGGGTTCGGGCTGCCGGCGGTCGAGGCCATGTCCTGCGGCGCGCCCGTGGTGGCCGGCGCCGTCCCGAGCGTGGGAGACGCTGCTCTGGACGTCGACCCCCTCGATGTCGACGCCATCGCCGCCGCCCTGGTGCGGGTGGCCACCGACGACGGCCTGCGGGCTGACCTGATCGCCGCCGGCCGGGCCCGCACCGCCGGCCTCACCTGGTCAGCGGCCGCCCGCGGCCACGTCGAGCTGTGGGCGGCGATCGAGTGACCCGGGTCGCGCTCGACGCCACCGCCATCCCGGATCCGCCCGGCGGCGCCGGGCGGTATGTGCTGGCCCTGGCCGAGGCCCTGAGCAGGCGGGACGACGTGGACCTCACCGTCGTCTCCCGTACCGGCGACACCGTCCGCTGGCCGGCGCCGGTGCTGGACCGGGCGCCGGCCCGCCGTCCGGTACGCCTGGGCTGGGAGCAGGTGGGCCTGCCGAGAATCGTGCGGGGGCTGGGGGCCGACGTCCACCACGGGCCGCACTACACGATGCCCCTCGCCCTCGGCCTGCCCGCCGTCGTGACGATCCACGACCTCTCGTTCTTCACCCATCCCGAATGGCACCAGCGGACGAAGGTGGCGTTCTTCACCGCCGCCATCCGGACGTCGGCCCGCCGGGCCGGGGCGTTGATCGCAGTGAGCGCGACCACCGCAGCCCTCCTCGACGAGCGGGTGCGGCCCCGGGCGCCGGTGCACGTCATCCCCCACGGCGTCGACCTCGGCCGCTTCCGGCCCGATGATCCCGGCGACGACCGGGCCGCCCGCGCCAGGTCCGGGCTCAGCGGGCCCTACGTCGCCTTCCTGGGCACGCTGGAGCCCCGGAAAGACGTCCCCACCCTGGTGCGGGCGTTCGACCGCCTGGCCGGCACCCGACCGGACCTGACCCTCGTCCTCGCCGGCGCCCGGGGGTGGGGCACGGATGCGGTCGACCGGGCCATCGCCGCGGCCAGGCACGGCCACCGGGTGCGCCGGCTCGGCTACGTGGCCGAGAACGACATGCCCGCGCTGCTCAGAGGCGCGGTGGCCGTGGCCTACCCGTCTCTCGAAGAAGGGTTCGGCCTGCCGGTCCTCGAGGCACTGGCCTGCGGGACCCCGGTGGTCACCACGTCGGGCACGGTCATGGAGGAGGTGGCCGGAGGCGCGGCGCTGCTCGCACCTCCCGGCGATGCCGACCTCCTGGCCTCAGCCCTGGAGGCGGCGGTCGACGGCGGCCCGGGCCGCGAGGAGCGCCGCCGGCTGGGGCTGGAGGTGGCCGGGAGGCACAGGTGGGAGGCGTCCGCCGCCGCCCACGCCGAGGTCTACCGCTCGGTCAGTTGAGGGAGGGGTCGGCGGGGTAGCCGGCAAAAAGGGCCACCGTGCCCCGCTGGCGGCGCAGGACGTGGGACCACAGGCGTTCCGGCGCGGGCGACAGCGGATCGGCAGGGTCGGCGTCGACCACGAACCAGCCTCCCTCGGCGATCTCGCTCTCCAGCTGGTCCGGCCCCCACCCGGCGTTCCCGGCGAAGACCCTGATCTCCTCCAGCCTGGGGATGGCCTCGTCCGGGTCGCTGTCGAGGTCGAGCGTGCCGACCACCCCGTCGGGGCCGAGGGCCTGCCAACCCTCCGTCCTGCCGTAGCGGCCCAGGCGGGCCAGGCATACGGCGGCACTGGGCGCCACCGGTCCGCCGATGAACACGACAGGGGGATGGGCCGCAGCCCGCGCCCACTCGGGCAGCGGCTCGGCGAGGTCCAGCTCGCTCGGCCGGTTGAGGACCACACCGAGGGCCCCTTCCTCGCTGTGCTCGAGCACGAGCACCACGGTGCGCTCGAAGTTGGGATCGCCGAGGTTCGGCGTGGCGACGAGCAGCCGGCCCTTCAGCTCGCCCAATTCGCTCATCGGGCTTGGCCCGTCGAACCATCCGGGACCGGTCTCCCGGGCCGGTCGTGGGCGTCCCCCCAGAGGGACCGGCGGGCGCTGTCGGCGGCAGCCCGGACCTGGGTGGCGAGCGGACGGAGGTCGTCAGGGAGCTTGGCCACCAGATCGTCGAGCACGGGATCGACCTTCCCGTGAAGTTCGTCAGCCACCCGGCCCAGCTCGCGTCGGAGGTCGCGGCGCCGCACCTGGGCCTGCTGGATGCCCAGCACGGCGAAGCCGACCGCGGTGTACAGGGAGTCCCGGAGCCCGGTGGCTGCGTCGTCCATCCCTCCAGGAAACCACGAACGCCGAAGAACCACGAATGGAGGTGCCAGGGGTGCTCCGAGTGGTCCGGCTAGCCTCAGGGCAGTAATGGATCCGCAGCCATCTGCACCTCCTTTGGTCGCAGTCGTCGTCGCTGATCAGCCGGGAGAGTGGTTCGAGGAGGCCCTGCAGGCGCTGGGGGCCCAGGACTACCCGAACCAATCGGTGCTGGTCATCGACGGCGCCGGACGTGACGACCCCGGCCCCCGGGTCGCCGCCGTGCTGCCCGACGCCTTCCTGCGCCGGCCCGAGCCGTCGGGCCGCACCCCCGGGTTCGCAGCCGCAGCCAACGACGTCCTGGACACCGTCCAGGGGGCCGCCTTCCTCGTCTTCTGCCACGACGACGTGGCCCCCGAGCCCGAGGCCCTGCGGCTGATGGTCGAGGAGTCGCTACGCTCAAACGCCGGGATCGTCGCCCCCAAGCTGGTCGACTGGGACCACGAGGACCGCCTGCTCAGCGTCGGGCTCTCCGTCGACAAGACCGGCGCGACCGCACCGCTCGTCGACCGGGGCGAGCTCGACCAGGAGCAGCACGACTCCGTCCGCGACGTGTTCGCCGCATCCTCGGCCTGCCTGCTGGTGCGGGCCGACCTGTTCGCCGAGCTCGGCGGGTTCGACCCGGCGATGGCCGACTACGGGGCCGATGTCGACCTTTGCTGGCGGGCCCAGGTGGCCGGCGCCCGCGTGGTCGTCGCTCCCGAGGCCCGGGTCCGACACCGGGAGGCGGCCAAGGAGCAGCCCGGCGCCGACCCTCGGCGCGCCACCCTGGAGCCCCGGAACCACCTCCGGGCCATGCTCAAGAACTACGGGTGGCTCCACCTCGTGCGCGTGCTCCCCCAGGCCATGGTGGCCACGGTCATCGAGGCCCTGGTGGCGCTGGCCACCCGGCGGGGCCACGAGGCGCGTGAGGTGGTGGGGGCGTGGGTCTGGAACCTCCGCCATCTCGGCGACCTGCGCGCCCTGCGGGCGGGGGTCCGGCGGGTACGGGCCGTGCCGGACGCCGAGGTTCGCCGGCTTCAGGCCCGGGGCAGCTCCAGGTTCTCGCTCTACCTCCAGCGGAGGCTCCACGCCGAGGAACGGGCCCGCCAGCTGGTCGAGGCCGGACACGACCTCGTGGAGTCGGTCGGCCGGGGACCGGCCCGGGCCGCCACCGCCCTGCTCTGCCTGCTGATCCTCGGTCTGCTGATCGGCACCCGGGATCTGTACACGGGCCGCCTTCCCGCCGTCGGACAGTTTGCGCCATTCCCGCGGCCCTCCACCCTCCTGACCCACTTCTTCGACGGCTGGCGCACCACCGGTATGGGCTCGACGTCGCCGTCGCCGCCCGCCCTGGGCATTCTCGGCGTGCTGGGGGTGGCCTTCCTCGGGCACATGGGCACGCTCGCCAAGGTGCTGGTCCTCGGCGCATTCCCGGTGGCTGCGCTCGGGGCCTGGCGGCTGGCTCGTCCGCTGGGCTCCACCATGGCCCGGATCGCGGCGGTGATCGCCGTGCTGGCCGTGCCGCTGCCCTACAACGCCCTGGCCCGTGGCCGTTGGACGGGCCTGATCGCCTACGCGGCCATGCCGTGGTTCCTGCTGCTCCTGGCCCGCATGACCGGCATCGACCCGTTCGGCACCGGCGCCGGCGCCGGCCGGAGGAAGGCCCGGGAAGGCAGCCGCCGGGAACGCCGGAACCTCCGCGCCACTGTCGAGGGCCCGACGTGGCGGAGGTACCTCCTGCTGGGCGTGCCCCTGGCCGCCGTGAGCACGTTCGTGCCGGCCATGGGTATCGCAGTGTTGGTCGCCGCCCTCGGCATGCTTCTGGGGTCGACCCTCGTCGGTGGCGTGGGAGCCGCCTTCCGGGCCGTACGGGGAGCGCTCGGCGCCCTCGTCGTCGCCATCGTGCTCCTCCTGCCCTGGTCGGTCGCCCTGGCCGTCCCGGGCGGATGGTCCACCGTCGCCGGCGTCGGCCGGCTCCCGAGCCGGGCTCCGGGGCTCGGGGCCCTGCTGCGCTTCCAGGTGGGCCCCGTCGGGGCCGGCCTGTTCGGCTGGGCCCTTCTGGCCGTGGCGGCCATGCCCCTGCTCGTCGGACGCGACTGGCGCTTCGCCTGGGCGGTGAGGTTCTGGGCCGTCGCCATCCTCGGGGTGGGCCTGGCGTGGGCGGGGGGCCGGGGCTGGCTGCCGGTCCGCCTCCAGGATCCCGACCTCCTCCTCGCCCCGGCTGCTGCCGCCCTGGCCGGCGCCGTGGCCATGGGCGCCGCCGCCGCCCAGGTGGACCTGCGGGGCTACCGGTTCAGCTGGCGCCAGGCCGCGCCGCTGGCCGGCGGTCTGGCCCTGATCGCCGCCGTGCTCCCCATCCTGGCTGCCTCCACGAGCGGCACCTGGCACCTGACCTCCGAAGAGGTGGCCCGGTCGGTGGGGTGGATGCCGGCCCAGGCCGCCCAGGGGGAGTTCCGGGTGCTGTGGATCGGTGATCCCGAGGCCCTGCCCCTCGACGGTTGGGCGCTCGAAGGCGACGAGGGCGTCGCCTACGCCACCTCCCGCAACGGCCCTCCCGACGTCACCGATCTATGGCCCGGCCCGCCGTCGGCCGCCACCGAGGCCATGGGCGACGCCGTCCGCGTCGCCCGCCAGGGCGGCACCGCCCGGCTGGGCCGGCTGCTGGCGCCGATGGGCATCCGCTACGTCGTCGTACCGAGGCAGCTGTCCACCGACGACAGCCGCCCCGAGGAGCTCACCGTGCCGGCGGCGCTGACCCGGGCGCTCGGGTCTCAGCTCGACCTGCGCCTGCTTCCGTCGGATCCCGCCCTCGACGTCTACGAGAACGTCTCCTGGGGCCCGATGCGGGCGGTGCTTACCGCCGCCGCCGCCGGCGGGCTGGGCTCCGACTCCCGGAGCGGGGCCGACCTGGCCGGTAGCCAGGCCGTGCTCCCTGGCGACGGTCCCGTCCGTTTCAAGGGGGATCTCCCCGCCGCCGGCACGGTTCTCGTGTCCGAGGCGCCGTCGGGCCGGTGGGAGCTCACCGTCGAGGGGGACACCGTCGACCGGGTCGACGCGTTCGGTGTGGCCAACGCATTCCGGGCCGAGCAGGGCGGATCGGCGCGGGTGCGCTACCGCACGCCCCTGTACCGGTGGCCGCTCGCCCTCCTCCCCTTCCTGCTCTGGGCGGGCGCAGCGTCGCTCCTGTGGCGGACACGGGCCAAGCCCGCCCCGCTCGAGCCGGACACGCAGCTGATCCCGATCCTCACGGGAGCGGGGGCCCCCCGATGAAGATCCGAGGCCGCCGGCCGTCCCGCGCCGCAGCGGACACGCCCGGGCGCAAGGCCCCGGGCAACGGGGGCGTGCGCCGCACCCACCGCACCCCTGCGCTCGCCGTGCTTGTCGCCGTGCTCGTGGCCGGCGGCATCATCGACCGGCGGATCGAACGCGACAGTGACGGGAGCGCCACCGCGATCAGCTCGCAGGTACCCATCGCCGCGCCGGCTTCGGCCAGGTCGTCGGCCTGGTACTGCCCGGGGGTGCCGGTCACGGGCGTGCTCGGCGAAGGGTCGGTCGTGGTGGCCAACGCCGGCGACCGCCGTCTCACCGGCACGGTCACCGTCTTCCCCGACCGGGGGGAGAGCAAGCGGACACCCTTTGCCGTCAGCCCCGCCAGCCGGGCCAGCGTCCGCCTGGCCGACGTGGTCACGGCCACCTTCGCCTCCGCGCTCATCGAGCTCGACGGTGGCGAGGCGGTGGCCGAGGCGGTCGTGGTCGGCGTCCTGGGCGACACGGTGGCGTCCTGCACATCGTCCGCCTCGTCGTCCTGGTACTTCGCCGAGGGCGTCACCACCAGAGACGCCGCCGAGGTGCTGCTGGCGCTGAACCCCTTCCCCGACGACGCAGTGGTCGACGTGGTCTTCAGCACCGAGGAGGGCATCGTCACCCCGCAGGCCCTCACCGGGCTGCTGGTCAAGGGGCAGGCCCTTACCATCATCAACGTCGGCGAGTTCGTCCAGCGCCGCGAGTCGGTGTCCGTCAGTCTCGTCGCCCGCACCGGACGATTGGTGGTCAGCCGTCTGCAGACCTTTGACGGCACCCTCGGGCGCCGAGGGATCTCCGTGGGGCTCGGCGCCGCTGCGCCCGGGGCGGTGTGGTACTTCCCGGAGGGCCTGGTGGCCGAGGGCCTGAACGAGCGGTTCCACGTCTACAACCCGGGCCGCACCGAGGCCCAGGTCGAGTTGGCGCTGGTGCTCGACACGGGGGAGGCCGAGCCGATCCGGCTCACCGTTCCCCGGGAGTCCCGGCTCACGGTGGTCGCCGGCGAGGAGAGCCGGATACCGAAGAACGTTCCTCACGCCGTCACCGTGCGGTCGCTCGAGGGCCCCGAGGTGGTGGTAGAGCGCACGATCGACGGCGTGGCACCGAGCAGCCGGACCGGGCTGGCGGTCACCCTCGGCGCCCGGTTGCCGGCGACCCGGTGGGCCACGGCCGCCGGCGCGGCCGACGACACCACGGACAACTGGGTGGTCGTGCAGAACCCCGGCGACAAGTCGGCGTTCGTCACCGTGAACGTGCTGGCCGACGGCGCCGCGCTGCTGGTCGGAGGCCTCTCCCGCATCGAGGTACCCGCCGGCCAGCGCAGGGCGTTCCACCTGAATGCGTCGCTGAAGCGGACCACGGCGCCGATCTTCGTGACCGCCACCGAGGCCGTCGTGGTGGAGCGCGACCTCTACCGGCTCAAGGCCCCCGGCCTGGGCATGTCGGCGGCCATCCCGCTGCGCTGAAACGGAGCGGGGCCGGCCAGCCGTCGGCGGCCGGCCCCCTCCGTATCCGCTGCCCGGAACCGACCGGAATCATCACAAGTTCGACGGCCGGGTGCAATAGGTGAACCTGTCACCTACCGCCCAGCGGCGATACTGGGGAACAGTGGAACGGTTCCTCCTCGCCGCCGTGGTCGTGGTCGTGGCGGTGGTCGTGGCCGTGATCCTCGAGCGCCGGCGCCCCGAGGCCCCCACCCAGGGATCCTGGACCGTGCCCGCCCAGCTCGACCGGGCCGACTTCGCCCGCCCGGACGCCGAGTGGCTGGTGGCGGTGTTCACGTCGGCCACGTGCGACACCTGCGCCCGGGCCGTCGAGCGGGCCAAGGTGCTGGTCAGTGACGCAGTGGCGGTCGACGAGGCGGAGGTCAAGGACCGCCCGGATCTGCACCGCCGCTACCACATCGATGCGGTGCCGATCATCGTCGTCGCCGACCGCGAGGGCGTCGTTCGAACCTCGTTCACCGGCCCGCCGTCGGCCACCGACCTCTGGGCCGCGGTGGCCGGCGTGCGTGACAAGCCGGCGGCGGAGGGGTGACCCGAGCGCCCCACTGGTAGCTTGGTCACCCGTGGCCACCACGATCTCGGGTCCATCGCGACCCGGCTCCCCCCCTCCCAAGGGCCCGGCCACCCGCTCGTTCGGCTGGCTGCGTGAGCTCGCCGGCGCCCGAGAGCTGACGGGCAACCTGGTCCGCCGGGACCTCAAGGTGCGCCACCGGGGCACGTTCCTCGGGATGCTGTGGTCGCTCACCACCCCGCTGCTGATCGTCGGCCTCTACTACTTCGTGTTCAAGCTGCTGTTCAAGGCCTCCCCCGCCACCGACGCGGTGCGCCCCGACGGGAACGACGTGCCCTTCGCCGTCTATTTCTTCGCCGGGCTCACCCTCTGGAACCTGTTCTCGAGCTCGGTGCTGACGTCGGCCACCAGCGTCACCAGCTCGGGGTACCTGCTCAACAAGGTGTACTTCCCCCGGGCGATCCTCCCGCTCAGCACCGTGCTCTCCTCGCTCGTCACGTTCGGGTTCGAGATATGCGTGCTGCTCGTGGTCACGGTGGCGGTCGTCGGCCCCCCCAGCCTCCAACTTCTCTGGGCCCCCGTGATCGTGGCCGTCGTGGTGGCCCTCGCCTTCGGGCTGGCGTTGCTCGTCTCCGCGATCAACGTCTTCCTGCGCGACATGGCCCACTTCCTTGCCGTCCTGGTCCAGCTGTGGTTCTGGGGCACACCGATCATCTACTCCCTGGGGTTCGTCGCCAACCGCGAGGACCTCCTCACCCTGTTGCGTCTCAACCCGCTCACCGGCGTCGTCGTGTCGTTCCGCAACGTCGTAGTGCTCGACCGCGGCCCCGACTTCAAGCTGCTGGCCTACGACGCGGCCTGCGCGGTGGTGGCCCTGGCCGTCGGCGCCGCCGTGTTCCGACGTTCGCAGAAGACCTTCTCGGAGATCGTCTGATGGCCGACTGATGGCCGACTGATGGCCGACATCGCCATCACCTGCTCGCAGGTGTGGAAGAGCTACCGCATCTACCACCAGCGGTCCCACACGCTGAAGGAGAAGGTCCTCTCCCGCCGCAACATGTACGAGGACTTCTGGGCCTTGAAGGGCGTCGACCTGGAGGTGCCGGCCGGCTCCACCATGGGCATCGTGGGGGCCAACGGCTCGGGGAAGTCGACCCTGCTCAAGACCATGGCCCGCATCCTCACGCCGAACAAGGGATGGGTGCAGGTCAACGGCACGGTCTCCCCACTGCTGGAGCTTGGTACCGGCTTCCACCCGGAGCTCACCGGACGGGAGAACGTGACCCTCGCCGGCTCCCTCCTCGGGCACACCCGCCGGGACATGCAGCGCAAGTACGACAGCATCGTCGAGTTCGCCGGGATCGAGAACTTCATGGACATCCCGGTAAAGAACTACTCGACGGGGATGTACACCCGACTGGCCTTCGCAGTGGCGATCAGCGTCGATCCCGAGATCCTGCTCATCGACGAGGTCCTCTCCGTGGGCGACGAGAGCTTCCAGATGCGGTGCCACCAGCGCATCGGCGAGCTGCGGTCCGAGGGCCGCACGATCGTCCTGGTCTCCCACAGCCTCGAAACCATCAAGGCCCTGTGTAAGCGGGCGGTCTGGATCGAGGGTGGAGCGGTCCGCCAGGCCGGCCCCTCCCACGACGTGGTCGCCGGCTACCTCGGGCTGGTGCACAAGCGGGTCACCGAGGCCCGCACTCCGGAGTCGCTGCCGGCGAACCGCTACGGCACCGGCGAGGCGGAGATCACGGGTGTGCGGTTCCTCGATAGCGACGGCGACGAAGCGCCTGACTTCTGCACCGGCCGGCCCCTGACGGTCCGCGTCTCCTACCGGGCGGACCAGCCGATCGAGGACGCCACCTGCGGCATTGCCGTGTTCCGGGCCGACAGCCACGCCTACGTGTTCGGCCAGAGCACCCAGGGCGCCCGGATCAAGCTGACCCTCTCCGAGTCGGGCACGATCGACATGACGGTGCCGGCCCTCCCACTCCTCAAGGGCCAGTACCTGGTCACCATCTCGATCGAACGGGCCCAGGTGAAGGAGGTCTTCGACCTGCACGACCGCGAGTACACGTTCGTGGTGATCGACAACCCGGCCCTGCCCACGGGCGACGGGATGTTCCACGTCCCCACCACGTGGACGATCTCCTCCTCGCCGGTTCCGGCCTGATGCTGCGCGGCTCCGACGTCCCCCGCACCATGCGCGCCGTCGAGGCCGCCCTGACCAAGCTCGCGGCCCGGCCGGCGGGGCACCGGCCGGTGGTCACCTACGTCGTGCCCGACCACGAGGTCGACCCCCGCATGGCCCGCCTCCGGAGCGCGGCCACCATCCGCACGGAGTTCCACTCAGGGTCGGCCCGACCCGTCGTGGGCGCCGCCGTTCGCCTGACCAAGCGGGTGGTGCGGCGGGGGCTGCGCTGGTACGTCGACCCCATCATGGAGCAGCAGACCCGCTTCAACCACGCAGTTCTCGACGTCGTCGACCAATTGCGGCTCCAGCAGGAGCAGCACACAGACGAGCACCTGGCCGGGCCCGCTTGACGGGTGCCGTGCGGCCGGTCACGGTCGTCATCCCCACGTGGAATGCACTGGCCTGGACCAAGGCCTGCGTCGGCGCCCTGCGCCGGCTGACCGAACATCCGTCGTGGCGGATCATCGCCGTCGACAACGGGAGCACCGACGGAACCGTCGAATGGCTCGGCGGGGTCGAGGGTCTCACGGTCATCGCCAATCCCCGGAACCTCGGCTTCAGCAAGGCCTGCAACCAGGGCATCGCCGCCGCCGGCCCCGACGACGACGTGGTCCTCCTGAACAGCGACCTCGAGGTCCTCGATCCGGCATGGCTGACCACGCTGCAGGCCACGGCCTACGGAGCGGCCGACGTCGGCGTGGTCGGCTGCCGGCTGGTGGACGGCGGGGGCCTGATCAGCCACCTGGGCAGCTACATGCCGCCCCTCTCGCTGTTCGGCCAGCAGCTCGGGGGGCTCGAGCTCGACATCGGCCAGGCGCAACGCACCCGCCCGGCGGAGAGCGTGGTGTTCGCCCAGGTGTACCTCACCCGGCAGTGCATCGACCGGGTGGGGGTGCTCGACGAGGACTTCTTCTCCTACTTCGAGGATGCCGACTACTGCGTCCGGGTCCGGAAGGCGGGCCTGCAGGTGGTCTTCGCCGGCGACGTGACCTCCGTGCACCACGGCAACGTGAGCACCCGTGAGAACAACGTCGACTTCTGGACCATGTTCAACCGCTCACACCGCACGTTCGAGCGCAAGTGGGCGAGCTGGCTCGAGGCCGGGCAGTACGACAGCCAGCTCGTATGGCACTCCATCCTGCACCGGGCACCCGGCTACGCCCTGCAGTCGCGCAAGCTCATGCTGGCCCTGCACTTCGCGGGCGTGCGGGTCATGTACCGCAACGCCTACGGCGAGGACGACGGCCGCAGCGAGCACCCGCTGCTCGACGACATCCGAGCCCGTACGGCCCGTGCCGACGTCCCGCAGATCGCGTTCGCCCAGGCCGACGTCTTCGAGAGCGTGAAGGGCCGCCCCCGGATCGGCTGGACCATGCTCGAGGTCGACGGGCTACCCCCCGACTGGGTGCGGGGCTGCAACGCGATGGACGAGGTGTGGGTGCCGGCGTCGTTCAACGTGGAGACGTTCGCGGCCAGCGGAGTGACGAGGCCGATGCACGTCATGCCCCTGGGCGTCGACGTCGACTACTACCACCCGGGCATCGTCGGCTTCCGGCCGTCCGACCGCTTCACCTTCCTGTCGGTGTTCGAGTGGGGTGAGCGCAAGGGCGCCGAGATCCTGTTGCGGGCCTTCGCCCAGGAGTTCAAGGAGTCCGAGGACGTCCTGCTCCTGGTGTCGGTCTACAACCACGACCCCGACGTCGACGTGCACGGCGAGATCGCCAAGCTCGACCTCGAGTCCTGCCCGCCGATCGTCGTGATGGTCAACGCCGAGTTCGCCGATTATCAGATGGGCGCGCTCTACCGGTCGGCCGACTGCTTCGTCCTGCCCACCCGGGGCGAGGGCTGGGGCATGCCCGTGCTCGAGGCGATGGCGTGCGGCCTGCCCACCATCTCCACCGCGTGGAGCGGGCCCGCCGACTTCCTCACCGCCGACACCGGTTACCCGCTCGAGGTCCGCTCGATGGTGGCGGCCAAGGCCAAGTGCCCGTACTACGACGGCTTCCGCTGGGCCGACCCCGATGTCGAGCACCTGCGGTTCTTGATGCGCCACGTCGTGGACCGGCCCGACGAGGCCCGCCACAAGGGTGCCGCCGCCGCCGAGTACGTGGCCCGGAACCTCACGTGGGAGCACGCGGCGGAGCGCGTCACCGACCGCCTGCGCGAGCTCGGATGACTGGCGCGCCGTGCGCATAGCCGTCGACTACCGGATCCTCGTGGTCGGCCCGTCGTCGATCCACCGCGGCATGGGGCGCTTCACCCAGCAGCAGCTCCGCGAGGTGCTCCGCCTCGACACCGAGAACGAGTACATCCTCCCGTGCTTCCCGGGCTCCGACGAGTCGCTCATCGACCCGGCCATCCGCGCCGCCCCCAACTCCGAGGTGCGCGCGCTGCCGGACGGCATGCGGATCACCGGGTCACCCGACGAGCCGGCCACCGCGCTGCGCCGGGCTGCCGAGTTCCAGGACTGGGTGTACGCGCAGGACGTCGACCTGTTCCACGCCGCCACCCCTTTCCTCCTCGAGGGGCCGGTGGTCGCGGACTTCGACGTCTGCCCCCTCGTGGCCACGTTCTACGACGTCATCCCCCTGGTCTTCCCCGCCCACTACCTGGCCAGCTGGCCGGGCCGTGACTACTACATGCGCACGCTCGGCCTGCTGCACCGGGCGACGCGCCTGCAGTCGATATCGGAGTGCTCGCGCCGGGACGCGGCGACGTACCTGGGCTTTCCCGCCGCCCGCAACGACCTCGTGTACCCGGTGGCCGATCCGTGCTTCGCGGTGCTGGCGCCCGACCAGGTCGAGCGGGGCCTCGACCGCCTCCGGACCGTCCACGGGCTGCCTGGCGCTTTTGTCCTCGCCGTCAGCGACCTTCACCACGCCAAGAACGTCGAGACGCTGCTCCGTGCCTACGCCCTGATCCCCGCCGGCCTGCGGGCCGGGTTGCCCCTCGTCATCGCCTGTTACCTCAACGAGCACTCCGTCGCCTCTGTGCAGGCGATGGCCGACCGGCTCGACATCGGCGACGACCTCGTCCTCACCGGCGTGGTCGACGACCTCGAGCTCGCCTGCCTGTACAACGCGGCCTCGATGGTGGTGCACCCGTCGAAGTACGAAGGGTTCGGCCTGCCGGTCCTGGAGGCCATGAGCTGCGGGACACCGGTGATCACCACCACCTCGTCGTCGCTGCCCGAGGTGGCCGGCGGTGCGACCGTGCTCGTCGACCCCGACGACGTCTGGGCGTTCAGCGACGCGATCCAGGACCTCCACGCCGACCCCGGCCGGCGCGAGAAGATGGCCGCGCAGGGTCTGGAGCGCGCCGGCTTCTTCACCGCCGACGCCATGGCGCGGGCGACGTTGGCCAGTTACCGGGCCGCGGTGGCGCCGCGGACCGACGAAGGCTCCGCCGCACTCCGGGTCGCCCTCTGGAGCCCCCTGCCCCCGCAGCGCAGCGGTATCGCCGACTACACCGTCGAGCTCCTCCGGGGACTCGAGCCGGACCACGACGTGGAGGTCTTCGTCGACGACGGCTACCTGCCCGACACCGGGCTGCTGCGCGACCACCGGGTGCAGCACCACAGCGCGTTCGCCCGCCGTCACCGCCAAGCGCCGTTCGACTCGGTCGTGTACCAGATGGGAGGCTCGACCTATCACCTCTACATGTACGAGCCCCTTCAGGCCACTCCGGGGATCGTCGTCCTCCACGACCTCATGTGGAGCCACGTGCTCTACACCGACTTCAACGAGCGGGGCGACCTGAACGGGTTCAAGCGGGAGCTCGTCGCCCTCGAGGGGCAGCACGCGCTCGACGAGCTCCTCGCCATCGAGAACCGGGCCACCACGGATCCGGTGGGCGCGCACCAGGCCCTCTGGGACTTCTTCGCCGCCCATCCCATGCTCGGCCGGGTGCTCGAGACCAGCCTGGCCCAGGTCGTCCACTTCGACTCCGCCCGCACCGAGCTCGAACAGCGGTACGGCACCGACCGGGCCCGGACGATTCCCATGGGGGTTTCCGACCCTCTCCGTCCCGGTCACCCGATGGCGGCGGCCGAGGCCCGGTGCCGCCTCGGCGTCGACGCCTCGACGTTCGTGATCGGCGTCTTCGGCATCGTCCACCCGGTGAAGCGGATCGAGTCCTGCCTGCGGGCCCTTCGCCTGCTGCTCGACCGCCACCCCGACAGCCTGCTCCTCGTCGTGGGGGAGGCCCTCGACCCCGGCTACCAGGAGCGGCTCACGACCCTCGCCTCCGAGCTCGGCATCTTGCCGCACGTGCGTTTCACCGGATACGTTCCGAGGTCTGAGTTCGACTCGCAGCTCCTGTGTTGCGACGCGGTCGTGAACCTCCGAGCCCCTTTGACGAAGCACATGTCCGCCACCCTGGTGCGGGGGCTGGCCGCGGGGCGCCCCATGATCGTCAGCGCGCTCGCCAACTGGGAGTTCCTGCCTCCCGGCGTCTGCCTTCAGGTTCCCGGTGGCGAGGCCGAGGTCGACGTGCTCGCCGGCCACCTGGCGACGCTGGCCTCCGATCCGGCCCGCCGGCGGCACATGTCGGCGGCGGCCCGCGCCTACTTCCATGAGGAGGCGAGCATCGAGCGCATGGCCGCCCGGTACGGCGAGCTGCTCGCCGAGGTCGCCACCGGTCGGCCGGCATGACCGGCCTGGCCCACAACAAGGTCTGCGAGATCGAGGACTTCTCGGACCCCGACCTTCACGCCACGCTCGTCGAGGTCAGCGGCGACTGGCCGTCGGCCATGGCGATCAGAGCCCTCCGGAGCCACGGGGCGCTGCGGGACGACGCCGTCCTCCTGGCGGTGGCGGTGGGCCCCGGCGACGTGCTCCTGCACCTCTCCCGTCAGGCCCGCCAGGTCTTCGCCACCGAACGGTTCCACGGCGCCGGCGCCTGGGAGTCCCTGGCCCCCCTGGCGTTGATGGTGGAGCCGTCGATGGCGATTCCGGAGCTCGAGGTCGATCGTCTGGTCGTCCAGCACATGGACGCCCGGTCTCTCCGCTTCCCGGACGACTTCTTCGACGGCATCCTGTGCGCCGGTTCCCTCGGCCGGTTCGACCAGTTGCAGGACGTCGCCAACGCCGCCTACGAGATGGGCCGGGTGCTCACGCCGGGCGGCGTGCTGACGGTCTGCGCCGAGCTGCAGCTGAGCGGTCCCCCCGGCGGCATCGGGTGGCCCGGGCGGGGTCTGCTGCTGTCCCCCGCCCACGTGCAGCGCTACATCGTCGATGCCAGCGGGCTCGAGCCGGTCGACGACCTGCGCGCCGAGCCGTCGGCCGCCACCTTGGAGACGCGCCGGGACCTGACCCGGGCCATCGTCGACCTCGACGCCCGGGTGGTGGGCTCGGACCCCACCGCGGCGTCCACGGGCTTCCCGGACCTTGTCCGGCTACAGGGTGGGTACGTGTCAACCTCGGTCCAGGTCACGCTGCGCAAGACCGACGCCTACCCCGCGGCGCGCAACGGCTGGGCCCGGCCCTCGGCCGGAACCCTCGAGGAGATCGCCCGGCACAACCGGGCCCTGCTCCGCCGCCGCGATGCGGCGCCGGAGCCCGTGGAACCGCCGGCCCCCGGCGACACCACCGACCCCCTCGCCGGCAGCTGGACGGAGATCGAAACCGCCCACCGCCAGCGCGGTGAGCACATGGCCGCGTACGAGCACACGGTCGCCACCGCGTGCAGCCGGATGCTGGACCGGCGCCACGAGGTCGACGACCACCTCGTGGAGCTCAACCGCGTGCGCCGTGAGGGCACGGCCCGGCTGACCCCACTCCTGGATGCGATCGCCGCAGAGGACGCCAGGGTGGCGACCCGGGTCGCCACCCACGCCCCACCTCCCACCGGTGACACGGTCAGGTGCCCGGTCCACGTCGCCGGAGGGGTGCGCTTCGACGTGGTGGTCCCCGCGGACACTGACGACCCGGTGGCGTCGACGCTCAAGGCCGGCGCGGTCTGCGATCCGACCCTGGTGAGCCTGATGCTGCAGCTGGTCGCTCCCGGAGACCGCATCGTCGACCTGGGCGCCCACCTCGGCACGTTCGCCCTCACCGCCGCCGCCGCCGGCTGTCACGTGCTGGCGGTGGAGGCCTCGCCCCGGAACGCCGACCTGCTGCGCGCCAGCGCGGCGGCCAACGGCTTCACCGACCTCCGCGTCATCCACGCCGTCGCCTCCGACGAGCCGGGGACCGAGCAGTTCTGCGTCAACGGCCCATGGGGTCACGTCGCCACGGACGCCACCGATCTGCCTGCGGTCGCCGTGCCTGCGGTCACCATGGACGAGCTGCTGACCGAGATGGGCTGGGCGCCGGTCGCCCTGGTGAAGCTCGACGTCGAGGGAAGCGAGATCCGCGTGCTCCGAAGCATGGCGAAGCTGCTGGAGGCACCGGACGCGCCACCGTTGCTCTTCGAGTCGAACGGCCACACCCTCGGCCTGTTCGGGCTCACCCCTCACGACCTGTTCGGCGAGCTCGAGTCCCTCGGCTTCACCAGCCACCTGATCGAGCCCGGCCGTCTGGTGCCCGTCCGGCCCGCCGACGTCCAACCCCAGACCATCCTCGAGTGCCTGGCGTTCAAGCGCCGGCCCGCCGGGCTGGGCGGCTGGCACATCGATCCGCCCATGTCGGCGGCCGAGCGCATCGAGCGGATCAGGTCCGACTGCCGGCACGCCAACGTCACCCACCGCCGGTACATGGCCGCCGCGCTCGAACGGGCCGAGCCGCCCGCGCTGACCTCGCCCGGTGTGGTGGAGGTGCTCGAGGAGCTGGCGGAGGATCCCGACGACGTCGTGCGCACGGCGCTCGGCTGGTGGAAACGATGACGCTCACCTCCTACGCGCAGAATCATGAGGACGTCCTGCTGTCGAGGCTCTTCCCTCCTGGGGTTCCTGGCTTCTACATCGACGTCGGCGCCATGGACCCGGTCCTGCACTCGGTGACGAAGCTCTTCTCCGATCGGGGCTGGCGCGGCGTCAACGTCGAGCCCGCCACCGCGCCGTTCGATCGCCTGCAGGCCGGGCGGCCCCGCGACGTCAACCTGAACGTCGGCGTCTCGGACCACGAGGGTGAGCTGACCCTGTTCGAATCCGACGCGAACGCCGGATGGTCGACGTTCTCCCCCGAGCAGGCTGCGCAGCACAACGACGCCGGCATCCCCCTGGTCGAGCGGACGGTCCCGGTGATGACGCTGGCCCAGCTGTGCCAGAAGTACGTCACCGACACCATCGACTTCATCTCCATCGACGTCGAAGGACACGAGCGCCAGGTGCTCGAAGGCGGCGACTGGCGCACGTGGCGGCCCCGGGTCGTGCTCGTCGAGGCCACGGAACCGAACACCACCATCGCCACCCACCAGCAGTGGGAGCATCTCCTCCTCGAAGCCGACTACGTGTTCGCCGCCTTCGACGGGCTGAACCGCTACTACGTCCGGGCCGAGGACGAGCACCTCGTCGCCGCGCTGGCCACACCGGTCAACGTCCTCGACGACTACGTGCCCCACGGCTACCAGAGCCAGATCGCCGATCTCCGGTTCTGGCTCGACACCACGCAGCGGCACCTTGCCGCATCCCGGGCCCTCAACGCCACCGTGTCGGCCGAGCACGTTGCCCTGTTGACCGAGGTCGCATCTCTGCGACCGAAGTACCAGGATCTACAGCGTGAGGCCCTGCTGCTCCGCGACCAGTACGACAACGTGCTGGCCAGCACCCGGGCCCACTTCGCTTCAGTGAGGGAGAGTGTGCTCAGCAGCTCGGTCGGGCTCGAGCAGCTGCGCCGGGAGGTCGTCGACGCCCGGGCCCGCACCGAGGCGGTGTCGACCCTGTTCGACAACATCGGGCAGGCCGGCCTCGGTGTCGCCCGCCGGCTGACGAAGGTGTCGGCGCGCTATCCGGCCGCCGCCACCATGTCCAAAAAGGCCCTGGGGACCGGGCTGCGGCTCAAACGGGCCGCCCAGAGGAGGACGAGCTGATGCAGGATCTGCCCACGTCGCAGGACGACCCGCGCCTCGACGGTTGGTACCACACCGTCGACCTGGGGAACGGGCTGGTGTCCAAGGGGATCTTCGACCACCGGTCGGTGATCGACCAGTATGGGATCCCGCAATCGCTGAAGGGCAAGACCGCGCTCGACATCGCCACCGGCGACGGGTTCTTCGCCTTCGAGCTGGAGCGGAGGGGCGCCGAGCGGGTCGTGGCGGTCGACGTGCCGAGCATCGGCGAGTGCGACTGGATGCCGCGGATGAAGGCCCGGTTGGGCGGCTCCGCCACAAACCGGTCGTGGCCGGCCCACTTCCGCATGGCCCACGCCATGCGGGGATCCAGTGTCGAGTACCGGGCGGCCAGCGTCTACGACCTCTCGCCCTACAACGTGGGCACGTTCGACGTCGTCTTCTGCGGCTCCCTGCTGCTCCACCTCCAGAACCCGCTGGGCGCCCTGGCCGCCATCCGGTCGGTGACCAACGAGATGCTCGTCATCGAGACCGCGGTGCTGCCTGCGTTCGAAGCGGTGCCGGACCAGCCGCTCATGTCCTTCGGGTACCCGGCCGAGGAGGAGGAGCCGGGTCAGGGCAACTCGTACTGGGTCTTCAGCACGTGCGCGCTGCGGAAGATGCTCGCCTACGCCGACTTCCCGATCACCGAGCCGCAGAACGTCTTCCTCCTCCCCCCCAACGGCCCGATCGGCAGCTCGGTGATCGCCTTCACCAGCGAGCCCGCACACCAGACCTGGACCGGCATGCCGTGAACCCGGCCGGCGCCGGGGGCGCCGGGACGACGGCCCAGGAGCTCCCCGATCGTCCCGACGTCGAGCCCATCGACGCCTCCATCACCGGACCTCCCTCCCAGCGGGTCTGGTTCGCGCAGGCCCTGCGCGGCATCGCGTGCCTCATCGTGGTGTGGGAGCACCTGGGCCAGGTGTACCTGTCGGCGCCGTCCATCGTGCGGCTGGTGGTGTTCACGCCGCCCGATCCGACCCTGGGCGTGCAGCCACCCGGTTTCCAGACGGCCGTGTACCGGTGGCTTTCCGAGATCCACGTCCTCCCGGGCCTGTTCGGAGTCTCGCTGTTCTTCCTCATCAGCGGCTTCGTGATCCCCTTCTCCCTCGAGCGCCACCGGCTGGGCGGGTTCTTCGTCCGCCGCTTCTTCCGCCTCTATCCCACGTTGTGGTGCGGCATCGCGGTGGCGCTCGTCGCGCTCGGGGTGCAGGCCCTTCTCCTGCACAACGGCTTCCCAGTCGGCAAGAAGTCGATCGTCACCAGCGGGCTCCTCGTCAGCGCCTACGTCGGCCATCCGTCGGTGGACCCCGTCTACTGGACGCTCGCCATCGAGGAGCTCTTCTACGTCATCGTCGCCGTGGTCGCCTGGCGGGGCATGCTCCACCGGCGCGCCGTCCTCGGCGCGGTGGCCGCCGTCCTGGCCGCGGTGTGCATCGGCCTGGCCCGCATGCCGACGCCGACCACCTCCGTGCCGGACCTCTGGTACCTGCGGACCCAACTGGCCCGCAACACCGGCTTCGTGATCTTCATCCTCATCGGCGTCGCCTTCCACCAGCACTACCGCGGGCGGTGGACCGCGGCGTCGGCGGTGGCCATGGGCGGCGGACTCCTGGCCGCGTTCGCGGTGAGCCTCTTCGGCGGGCCGTTCCCGGGCAACCAGGCCGGCCTCTACCTCGGCTCCGGCGTGGCCGCCCTCCTCGTCTTCTGGCCTCTGTACGTGTGTCGGGAGAGGGTCCCGGAGGTGCGGGCCCTCGACGCCCTGGCCAACATCAGCTACCCGCTGTACATCATCCACACCGTGGTCGGGTGGGTTCTCCTACGGGCGCTCTTCCACCTCATCCCGAGCTTCTTCGTGGCGGTGCCGCTGGCCCTCGCCGCGTGCATCGCGATCGCGGCCGTGCTCCACCGGCTGGTCGAGCTGCCCTCCAATGCGTTGGGCAGGCGGATCGTGGCCCGTCCGGCGTTCCGCCGCCAGGACTAGCGAAGCTAGGGCAGCCGGCGTCTCACGTCGACCGCGGCGCGGGCCGATCTCTTGACCATGGCGCTCGCCCGTGGGAAGTGCTGGGAGAGGCGGCTGAGCCGTCGGGCGATGGCCAGCCCGTCGGCGGCCACGCCTTCGAGCATCTGCTGGGTCGCCGCCACATGGGCCATCGCCGCGGCCATGTCATGGCGCATCTGCTCGTAGCGGCTGCGCACGTCGGTGAGCATGGCCCGCACCGCCTCGTACTGGGTCTTGGACGCCAGGAACGCGTACTCCAGCTCGCGGTACCGGGTCTCCAACCGCTTGTACTCGGCGTGGAGGAAGGTGATCTGCTGGCGGAAGGCGGCCGCCTCGGCCAGGTAGGCCTGGTTCAGCGCCTTGGTAGCCGCCAGCTCGTGCCGGGCCGACTGGGCCCCCCCGTCGACCTCCTCGATGCGGCGGGCAAACTCGTAGGGCACGAAGTCGTCGAGCACGTTGGCCGGGACCTTCAGGGCGTCGGCGAGGCCGGCGTCCTCGGCCCGCACGTAGAACCGGTTCAACCCGTCGAAGGCGGCGAACACGTAGTTTGCGTCGACGAGCACGTGCTCCCACGGCTCGTGGCTCGGGACGGTGGTCCCCGGTTCGGTGGCCTCCACCAGGACGACCCGCGGCCGCCAGCGAGCCCAGTCGGCACCCCGCAGGACCTGCGCCTCGTACCCCTCCACGTCGACCGTGAGGAAGTCGATGGTGGTGGCGTCGACGTGCTCCTCGCACAGTCGGGCCAGGGTGGTGACGGGAACCCTCCGCTCGACCAGGGGGATCCCCGACTCGATATGGGCCTTGGCCTGCTGCGCGTCGAAGGTGGACCACCCCGAGTCGGGAGGAGACTCGAAAAACGTCAGCTCGCCTTCCTCGTCGGAGATCCCGACGTTGAGGTTGACATCGCGGCTCCGCATGGACGACAGCCGCTCGAACGGGACCGACGCCGGTTCGACGTTGACCCCGTGCCACCCCAGGTCGTAGAAGTGGCGGGTGACGGAATTCTGTGTCGGGTCGTAGGCGCCGACGTCGACGTAGAACCCCTTGGTACCGCGGGGAAAGATCCGGTCGAGGACCACGTCCTCCCGGTTCTGGGCGTAGGAGATCACGCCGTCACGCTCGACCAGGCGCCGATTGCCTCTCGCACCTCGGGAACCGGGTCGCGCCCCATGTCGTCGACCAGGCCTCGTACGGACGGGTGGCCGAGGATGGCAGCTCCGGCCCTCTGGAGCGCCCGGGCCATGTACACGCGATGGTTGAAATTGGCGTGGGTGCCGTCGGCCACGATCCGGGCCACCCGGTCCTCCAGGCCGAGAGGCGGGCGAACCGGCCAGCCCGTGAGGGCGGGCACCCGCTTCACCGCCAGGTAGTCGATCAGGGTCTGCGGCTGGAAGTCGTCCGTGCCGACCTCCACCAACCGCCCGTCGTCGACCATGTAACTGGTGTACCCCAGCTCGGCCACGGCCCGGACGAGGTCTTCGGGAGTGGCCCCGAAGGGCCACAGGGTGTGCCCGTTGCACTCATAGAGAAGCGGCGGGGCGGAGGCGTCGGCGAGGACATCGGTCATGCCCTTCAACACCTGGAGCTCCCAGCCCTCGACATCCATCTTGACGAAGGCCAGGGGCGACCACGAGAGCGTCAGCAGAAGGTCGGCGAGGCTGACGGCGGCCGTGGTCACGGCCGTCTCGTCGTCGACCAGCGCCACCTGGCCCCAGGGGCCGTGGGCGTGGAACCGGATCAGACCGGGCGAATCGGATGCGACCGCCTCCACCACCGTGATGTTGGTGAAGCCGTTGCGGGCCGCGCTGGCCCGGAGGAGGGCGGCGTTCTCCGGCGACGCCTCGATGGCGAGGCTCAGTGCACCGACCGCGGCGGCGGCGAGGGAGAACGTGCCGACGTGGGCGCCGATGTCGAGAATCCGGTCGCCGGGGCGGACGAGGTCGGTCATCAGCTTCACGAGCGTCTGGTCGAGGCTGACGCCGACGGACAGCGCGAAGGTGACTTGGTCACCCACACGCGGATCGACGACCACGTCGAACTCGGGCCCTCCGGGGATGGCGACCCGCGAAGTCCGCCAATGCCGGGCCTGGTCATCGTCCGGGGACGGGACCGACGGGGTTTCGTCGAGCTGCCCGGCCCAGGCGATGAGCTCCGCTTCGAGGTGAGCGGCGAGGTCGTGGCCCTCCCGGGTGGCGCCGGGGTAGACACCCATCTCGGCCACGTGCCGGTCGACCTCGACGATGAGGCGATCGAGATCAGCCGTCCGCCGGTCGATCTCCGCGCCGTCGTCGCTGATCGTGGTGACGTGCAGGGCCGTGGCGGCGAGGAGGTCGTGGTCGGCGACTGCGCCAGCCGGAGCCGGCGGCGCCTCGCCCGCCGCCGGCGACGCCGCCGCGGTGGCCACGGTCTTCCCGATGAGGTCACGGTTGTGCTCGGCGATGGAGGCGATGGTGACCTCGGACGGCCGGGCCCAGGCGTTGGGCACGCGCGGGTAGTCGACGGGCTTCCGCAGCGCCAGGTGCACGGACGTGAACACGTACCCCTCGTGCAGCAGGATGACGTGGGGGAACTCCCACGCCTCGTACTCACGCTGCCCGCCCTCCTTGGTGGCGGCCAGGTGTTGCAGGATCGACTGGGTGAGGTCGCGCCGGACCGACAGCGTCTCCTCCGAGACATCGGTGTCGAGCTGGTCGACCAGTTCCAGGCCGCTGGCGTCGACGATGAAGCGCTGGAGATTCTCCGCCGAGAACAGCAGGGTCAGGCCCGGCCAACCGATGCCTCCGGGAGGTCCCGCGAGGCGGATCTCGGTGGACAGGGTCAGCACCCCTCCCGGTTTCAGCACCCGGCCCATCTCGTACGCCGCGCTGGCGACGTCGTCGAGGTCGCCGAAGTGCTCGATGGAGCCGGAGGAGTAGATGCCGTCGAAGGTGTCGTCGGGGTACCGCAGGCTGCGACCGTCCATGTGCTGGACGACCAGGCGATCGGCGTCGAAGGGGTACGGAGCCATGTCCTGGGGCTGGATCAGCATGGATAGAGGGGCAGTCGGCTCCCAGTCGCCCGACGCCAGGTACCGGTCGGTGGCGAACACCTGCTTGGCCTCACGGGTGAGGAAGAACGACGTGTCCTCGGCCCCGGCGGCGACACCGAGGATGGTGGCATCCCGGTGTAGCGCCCCGAAATGGCGAAGTGTCCGGACCGCCATGGCGACTTCCCAGTCCTTGCGGTGCTCGGACCCTATGGGAAATCCGGTGGGCAGATTTGGCAGCTTGTAGGTGCAGACGTCCCGAATGATCTCGAGCAGTTCGGGTCGCGAGAAATCCTCGACTTCGCACACCTTGTTGAATCGGAAAGGCTTCACGACTGGTGTGTCATTCCTGGCCGGGTCGGCCGCCTGGTCAACGGCGCGACGGACGCTCGCACAGAACATGTCTAGCACGTCGGCGTAACGAGCCGCCATGGCGTCGGTGGTGCCATGGCTCTCATAGAACAATCGGGCCTGTGCGGACATGTTCGCCCGCAACGCCCCGTCACCCGCCAAGTGGATGAACTGGGCGGCGATGGCCCGGGAAGGATCGCTTTCGGTATCGTCGACGACACAGAGCGCATCATCGGGCAGGCCCGGCCACCGGGGTCGCTCCAATACGATCATCGAACAACCGGCGGCCAGTCCCCGCATCATGATTGTCGCCACGGCGGTGGTCGTCGGCGATTCAGGGACCAGCATGGAGTCGACAGCCATCAAGTACCCGCCCAGATCGGTGCATGACGCCTCACCGATAAGCCGCACTCGGGTGCCAATGCCCAGCGATCCTGCCAAAGACAGCAGGCCGGATAAACGGTGGTCGTCCAGCGCTGGACCTACGATAACAAGCAGAACGTCGGCGTGACATTCTGCGGCGATCGCCAGAGCTTTCACGCATTCGTCCAAGCCCTCCGGCCCGGCGGCGGTGGCGAAGATACCGACGACGAACGTCGTGTCGGTCGCACCCAGCCGCGTGCGCAGGGCCCGGCGCCGGGCCGGCCGATGACCCCGCCGCGGATCGGTGACACCCACGGGCATGGCGAAGACCGGGGCCCCGCCGGGCCTCCCGCGCAGGTCCTTGGCCGCGTCCTCTCCGTGGACGATGACGGCCTGGCTGCCAGTTGCGATTTCATCGACGTCATCGCCGGCGAGACCGTCGTGCAGCACAGCGACGCCGGGGTGGGCACGCAGCGCCGTGCGCGTCGAAGGCGCCAGCGTGGGCCCGGACACCTCGTACAGGAATGTGTCGAAAGGATCCTGGGCGTGGCGGCGGTCGACCGCCGAGGAGTGCGCGACCCGGTACCGGCCGAGGAAACCGGCGTCGGGCATGCACCCGTCGTCGACGAACACCTCGACGTCGTAACCGTCGGCGAGGCGGTCCAGCAGGACGACGCTGTGGTCGGCGACGGCAGACCGGTCCGGCGAGAGGGGTGCGAACACGGCGAGGCGGGACCGGCGCGGGGCGGGGACTTCCGGCCTGGCTAGTGCGGCCAGGTAACAGCCCAATGTGGAACGGGCGAGCTGATCCTTGTCGAACCGGGCGGCGTGGACGAGGCCCCGCTCGGACATCGACCGACGCCGCCCGGGATCCTCGTAGAGCTCCTGGATGGCACGGGCGAACCCGTGGGCGTCATCCGGGTCGACCAGCAGCGCGGCGTCGCCGCCCGCCTCCGGAAGGGAGGAGGCGGTGGTGGTGACGACCGGCGCGCCACAACTCATCGCCTCCACCACCGGGAGGCCGAAGCCCTCGTAACGCGACGGATGGACGACCGCTGTCGCCGCGTTGTACAGCGCGGTCAGTTCCTCGTCGGTGACGAGGTCGGTGAGGATCAGGTCTCCGGCGACGCCCAACTGATCCGCCTTGCCCTGCAGATGGTCGAGACTGTGCTCGTCGAGGTGGCAACACACGACGAGCGGAAGGTCGGCCCGCACACCCGCGGGGATGAGCGAGTAGGCCCGCAGCAGGGTCCCCAGGTTCTTGGTGTGGTGGAGATGGCTCACGGTGAGGACGAACCGCTCGGGCAATGGCAGGCGCCGCCGCAGGACGGCGAGCGAGTCCGCCAGGTCGGGTGCGTCCAGCACCCGGAAGCAGTCGTCGGCCACCGGCCAGGCGACGTCAATGCACCCGGAGGGGAAACCCATATACGTGGCGGCATCGGTCCTGGCCGACCGGGAAATGGCGATCATTCGGGTGGACTTTCCGAGAAATGAAAGGCTGCGGAGATACTGCTCCTCCCACCATCCCGAAAGGTACTGCGCGGGATAGATGAGCGGGATCAGGTCGTAGAAGCTGCTCACCATGGGGCAGACGTCGAAGTCGACAAGCACCGGACGGTCGTAATGGAACGGTGCGGTGGCGTGGAAGAGGTCCAGTTTCCGATCGGCCATCCAGGCGAAGTATTTCTCGGCCTCGCGTAGCATCGTCGCCGTTTCATACAACGGTGGGGCGTCCGGTCCATCGGCCAAATAGACCTCAACCGACACATTGGGGGCGCTACGGATGACCGGGTCAATGAGTGAACGGTCGTGGTCGGAGTTGCAGAGGAGGACGAACTCGTTCTCCTGGTCGACCTCTAAGACGGCCCGCACCTGCTGCTGTGTATATCGACCGATTCCCCGGTGCATCAACTCTCTGCCGACACCGAGGATGCGATAGTCTATTCCGATGCGCATGGGTGCCCCGTTGCCACCGAGCAAGGATAGGTTGACCGCCCGCGAGGCGGCAAACCTCGGCGGCGCGCTGGGCGACCACGACGCGGGTGACGCCTGAGTGGAAGGCGGATCCGCCGGCCGTCTCACTTCCGTGCTCGCCGGCCTCCTCCGGGAGCCGCTTGTCGTGGTCGACGCCGGCTGCCGATGGGGATTCGCCCAGGCGTGGGAACGCCTCGGGCCCCATTCGGTGATCATCGGCTTCGATCCCGACGAGAAGGAGTGTGCGCGTCTCCAGGAGTCGTACCGCACGAATCCGCAGGTGCGGGTGGTGGCCCGGGGCCTCGGTGCCGAGGCCGGCCGCGTCGACCTCTACATCACCGACGACCCGGGGGGCTGCTCGCTGTTCCCGAGCGTCCCCGATGTCGTCGAACGTCACCCCGGCCTGGCCGGGGGCCGGGTGACCGGCACCGAGGAGGTCAGCGTCGTCACGCTCGACGAGTGGCTGTCAGCTGAGGGCATCGAGCGGGTCGACGTCCTGAAGATCGACACCCAGGGTTCCGAGCTCCACGTGCTCCGTGGCGCCCGCCGGGCCCTGGCCGCGGTGCGGGCCATCGAGATCGAGGTCGAGTTCAACGAGCTCTACACCGACGTCCCGCTCTTCGCCGAGATCGACGGCTTCCTCCGGGAACACGGCTTCGTGCTCTGGCGGCTGAAGGACCTCGCCCACTACGCGCAACGTGGGGCGCCGGTCGACTGGCGGGCTCCCGAGTCGCAGTACTTCGACGAGCTCGTCGCCCGCTTCGAGTCCGGGAGCGGACAGCTGTTCTGGGCCAACGCCTATTACCTAAAGCGCGATGCCGCCTATCCGGCCCCGGAAGCGGGCTGGGAGTCGCTGGTGCGCGACGCGTGCGTCACATCCGCCCTCGGGTTCCAGGACCTCGTCGGCCTGGCCATCGGCCGGGCGGCGACGTCGGCCCCTCCCGACGTGGCCGCGCAGCTGGCGCGGGCCGCCGACGAGGAGTCCGGGGCGGCAGAGGAGTCGAGGAGGTCGGGGGCGCGGCGGGCCGTGCTCGACGGCACCTTTTTCCTCGACGCCGCCGACCCGGGCTTCCGGGGCACAGGGTGGCGGGCGCCCCAGGCGCTTGCGTGGGGAACGGTGCGCTGGACAGGACCGCAACGGGAGGCGTCGGTCGATCTGGCGTTCCTGGTGGCGCCGAGTTCGGTCGTCGAGTTCCTCGTGGCCACGGCGATGAGCGCCGGCATCCTCGAGGATCTGACGCTCGAGGTGAACCGGTCTCCCGTGGCCCTCGAACGGTCCGAGCACGAGCACGGCGTGCTCTACCGCGGCTGCGTTCCCTCCGACTACGCGTCCGCGCGGCTGTTCACCCGGCTGGTCCTGAGGACGCCGGTGACCATTCCCTGGAACGACCTCGACCCCGGCAGCACCGACGACACCGAGCTGGGCGTCGCGGTGGCGTGGATCCGCATCACCGCCCCGGCATCGGGATAACGACGGGAAGTTCCTGCCGTACTGAAGGTGGTGACCGGGCGGTACCGTTGGGCTATGGTCGACACCTTCACCGACGAGGAGCTGACGGAGCTGGCGCTCGCCGGCGACCCCGACACCGTCGTGGCCGACGACGCAGTCCCCATGAGCGTGCTGCTCGGCTCCGGCGAGACGTCCGACGCCGGCGGCCTGCTGCCCCCCTGGTACATGCCGCCCCCGATGGGCACCAGCCGCCTGCTGCAGGGCTGGCGCCGCCGGATCGTGCTGCTGATCGTCGCCTCGTTCGTGCTGATCAACGCTGTGGGCCTGTGCAGCACCTACGGCAGCGTGGGGTTCGGCTAGGAAGTCCGTCCATGGACGAGGACAACCTGCTCGATCTCGCCCGCCGGATCGGCGAGACCTGCCGCCTGACGGGAACCTTCACCCTGCGGTCGGGTCAGGTGTCGACGACGTACTTCGACAAGTACCTCTTCGAAGCCGACCCCGTGCTCCTCGCCGCCGTCGCCCGGGCGGCCACCGCCCTCATCCCCTCCGGCACCGAGGTGCTGGCCGGGCTCGAGCTCGGAGGGGTGCCCGTGGCCACCGCCCTGTCGCTGGCCACCGGCCTCCCGGTGGCGTTCGTCCGCAAGGAGGCGAAGACGTATGGCACGGCCAAGCTGGCCGAAGGGGCCGAGATCGACGGGCGGCGGGTGCTCATCATCGAGGACATCGTGACCACGGGCGGCCAGGTCGTGCTCTCGGCGCGGGACCTGCGCGAGCGAGGGGCCCAGCTGCTCGGCGCCCTGTGCGTCATCGACCGCAGCGGCGGCCGGCACCAACTCGCCGCCGAGGGCCTGGAGCTGATCTCGTTGTTCACCGCCGACGACCTCGCCTGAGCCGGGGCATGCCCGTCGCCGTCCCGCTCAGCGGCCTCCCGGTGGAGGAGTGCGTGCCCGACCTGCGCCGGGCCCTCGCCGAGGCGGGATCGGCGGTGCTGGTGGCGCCGCCGGGAGCCGGAAAGACGACGATCGTCCCCCTCCGGCTGCTGGACGAGCCGTGGCTGGCCGGGCGGCGCATCGTGGTGCTCGAACCCCGGCGCCTGGCCACCCGCGCCGCAGCCCGGCGCATGGCGACGCTGCTGGGCGAGGACGTCGGCGACACCGTCGGCTTCGTGACCCGGGACGAGCGCCGGGTGGGGTCTGGGACCCGTATTGAGGTGGTGACCGAAGGCATCCTCACCAGGCGCCTCCAGCACGACCCGTCGCTCCCGAACGTCGGCCTGGTCGTCTTCGACGAGCTGCACGAGCGCAACCTGCACGCCGACCTGGCCCTGGCCCTGGTCCTCGACGCCCGTCCGGCGCTGCGACCCGACCTCCGCCTGCTGGCCATGTCGGCCACGCTGGAGGCGGCGAAGGCAGCGGCGCTGCTGGGCGACGCGCCGGTGGTCGAGAGCGTCGGCCGGGCTCACGACGTTGCCGTCCGATGGGTCCCCCGACGCCCGAAGGAGCGGCTCGACGCAGCGACGGCGGCGGCGGTCCGGCGCGCCGTGCGCGAGGAGAAGGGCGACGTGCTGGTGTTCCTACCGGGCGCGGCCGACATCCGCCGGGTGGAGTCCTCGCTCACGTCCGCCGGCGCCCTGCCCCCCGACGTCGACGTGCGTCCGCTGTTCGGAGCCCTGTCCGCGGCGGCGCAGGACGCGGCGCTGGCGCCGTCGCCTCCGGGCCGCCGGCGGGTCGTGCTGGCCACCGACATCGCCGAGACGAGCCTCACGGTAGAAGGCGTGCACGTCGTCGTCGACTCCGGTGAGTCGCGCACCCCCAGGTTCGACCCCCGGAGCGGCCTGACCAAGCTGCGGACCGGCCCCATCTCCCGGGCGTCGGCAGAGCAGCGCGCAGGACGGGCCGGTCGCACCGGCCCGGGCGTGGCCTACCGTCTGTGGTCGAAGTTGGAGCACGCGGCCCGCCGGCCCCATCCCGACCCCGAGATATCGAGCGTGGACCTGGCCGGCCTGGCCCTTGAGCTGGCGGTCTGGGGCGCCGATCCCGCCGGCCTGGCCTTCCTCGACCCGCCACCGGCCCGGGCCCTGGAGGAGGGGCGGGCGCTGCTGGTCGCTCTCGGCGCGATAGACGGCTCGGGGCGACCGACGGCGCGGGGTCGGGCCATGGCCGACCTGCCCCTGCATCCACGGCTGGCCCGGATGGTCGTCGGTTCGGTGGGCCGCGACCTTGACCCAGGCCTCGGATGGACGGCCTGCGTCCTCGCCGCGCTGCTGGAGGACCGGGACGTGCTGCGGGGCCATCCCGACGACCTGCCCACCGACGTGGCCGAGCGGGTGGTGCTCATCGCCGATTCGTCGGCCCGTCACCCCTCGGCCGAGGCCGGGGCGATGCGGTCGGCGGCCCGGCGGGCGGGTGAGCTGGCCCGGCGAGCCGCGGTGAAGCGTGCGGCGGTCGACCCCGGCCGTTGCGGCGCGGTGCTGGCGCTGGCCTACCCCGACCGCCTGGCCCAGGCGCGGGGCGGCGCCCGGTTCCGCCTCCGCAACGGCGCCGGCGCCTGGGTCCCGGCCGGCGACCCTCTGGCCGGCGAGCCGTTCCTGGCCGTCGCCGAGATCGACGCCGGCCGGGGCGACGGTCGCATCCGGCTGGCCGCCGGGCTGGACGCAGCCGACATCGAGGCCGTCGCCGAGGACGCCGAGGAGTCGGTGACGGTCTCGTGGGACGCGGCGCGAGACGACCTGCGGGCCCGGGTCGAGCGCCGGCTGGGGTCGCTCGTGCTGGCCGCGAGCGACGCTCCCGCCGCTCCCTGTGCGGCCACCACCAGGGCGCTGGTCGGTCGGGTCCGGGCCACGAAGCTCGCTGCGCTGCGCTGGACCGGCAAGGCCCGCGCCCTCCAGCACCGGGCCGCATTCGCCCGGCGCACCCTCGGCGACGAGTGGCCCGACGTGTCGGACGCCGGCCTGCTGGCGTCGCTCGACGAGTGGCTTGCCCCCCTGCTGGCCGGCGCCACCCGCCGGGCGGACATCGACGCGGTCGACGTCGCCGCCGCACTTCGCACCCGCCTCGGCCACCGGCTGGCGAGGGACCTCGACCGGGTCGCACCTGCCGGCCTGGTCATCGCCGGCGGGAGGCAGGTTGCGGTCGACTACAGCGGCGCGGCGCCGGCGGTGTCCGTGCGGGTCCAGGACCTGTACGGCACGGCCACCCACCCGACGGTCGGCGACGGCCGTGTCCCGGTGGTGCTGCACCTCCTGTCGCCGGCCGGGCGCCCGGTGCAGGTGACCGCCGACCTTCCGGGGTTCTGGGCCGGGAGCTGGTCGGAGGTGCGCAAGGAGATGGCCGGTCGGTACCCGAAGCACCCCTGGCCGGCCGACCCGCTCGCCGCCGCGCCGCCCACCCGCCGGCGCTGATCGTGTGCCAGGAGATCACCGAGGACATCGACATCTTCGCCGAGTCGCTCCGTCAGGCAGCGGCGCCGACCTGGGTGCCGACTCCGGCAGACCACTACATTCGGATCATGCCCCATCGTCGGAGGAAGACGGCACCGGGCATCTGGGCCAGTCGTCCGGCGAGAGCCGAGGCGCACCGGAGCTCGCCGAGCTGGACGGCAGCGACATTGCCGCCAAGAGCGCTTGGCGCCCAATGGTCAGAGCGTCGGCCCGAAGCGCGCCGCGATGTCGTAGGAGTAGACGAACACCGTCTGCACGCCGATGGGGATGATCTCCGCCGGAGGGCCGAACTCGACCGGCGCCGCGGCCACCCCCGCCGGGCTGGGGTCGGTGATGAGGAACGTCCGCACGCCGTTCTGCGGCAGGTACCAACCCGCCACCCGATTGGCGAAGAAGCCACACATGCTGAGGCGTCCGGGCCCGAGCAGGCAGGGCAACACTGGGCGGACCACGAGCCGCCCCTCGCTCTGGTAGGTGTACACCGAAGCGCTGACGTAGCCGGAGTACCCCCGGCGCAGGTTGCGGGCTTCGAGCGCGTCGAGCAGCGGTAGCGCCTCGGCGACGTAGGCCAGCACCGGTGCGCCAGGCTTCGCAGGAGTCGGCACGACCAGGTCGTAGGTGCTCAGGGCGCCGAACAGCCCGGCCGCGACACCCACGCCGATCCGCGACCAGCGGGCCCGGGCGGCGACGATGGGCAACGTGGCCGCCACGGCGAGCACCACGGGCGTGAGGTAGTTCACCGCTCGATCGGCGTTCTCGACGGCCAGCTCGCTGAAGATCAGCCCGGTGACGAGCGCGCCCACGACCAGGCCCCAGTACAGGAAGTACAGGCCGGTGGGCGAGGGCTCCTCACCGGGATCGGGCTTCCAAAGGGCGCGCCCGATGAGAACGACCGGCAGCGCCAGAACGAGGAGCGCAGGGAGGGCCAGCACCGCACGGGGCACGGTGGTGACGTCGAACCCCTCCCCGAGGAAGTCGGCGCTCCAGATGTCGAGGACATGGCCGCCCAGTCGCCGGACGTTGTCGACGATCTCCCCCGGTGCCGCGAGCGAGAGCGGACTTCCCTCGCTCACCCCGACGGCATGGAGGCCGCTGGCCCTCATGACCGCGACCGTGATCGTGCTGACGACCACGGCCACGACGCCTGCGGCAGCCGACACGACGAGCGCCCGCCGGTTGGGCCGGGACCAGGTGCGGGCGGCGGCGAGCGCCGGAGCGCCGACGAGCGGGGCGATGCCGACGAGGAGGAGCAGCGCGTCGGAGGCGAGGTTCACGCCGGCGACGACGCCGACGACGACCGTGGCCGCGCTGGTCACGCCCAGGGAACGGCGCCGCCCGGCGATCATGGCGAGGAAGGCGGCCAGCACGCACACGACGAAGTAGGTGGTGCCATGGATGGCCTGGGCGATGAAGGTGATGATGACCGGCTGGCTCCACACCAGGCCCAGGGCGGCCGTGGCCAGCGCGGCCCACCAGCCGGCCAGGCGCCACGCCACCCAGATGAGCAGGCCGACGCCGACCAGCGAGAGCAGGAGCGGGCCCACCTCCCAAAGCTCCCGGTGGAACGGCAGGCGCCGGGTCAGGGAGTTGAACCACACCGTGGTGTAGGGAGCGTACGTACCGAAGGCGACGTCCTGGGGCCCCGTGGTCGTGGCCAGGCTGTCGGCGATCACCATGGGCGAGACCAGGTCGGGAAGGTAGGTCAGCCCGGTGACCAGCTGCGGGAACGTCCGCACCATCGCCCAACCGAATGCACCCAGCCCGGCGACGAGGAGGAGGGGATCGAGCTGGGGGCGGTGCTCCGACGTCCTGCGCAGGACGGGTGAGATCACGAAGAGGGGATCTTCCTCATGACTGCGAGGATCGAGGTGCCGAAGGGGAGGGAGAGCCGGCGCACGACGGTCCGCTCCACCGCGGTGAGCACCAGCGCCATCAGGTCGATGAGCGGTGACGTGGCCTGCAGGCCGAGTTGGCGCCGGGCGTCGCCGGTCATGCGCCGCTGCACCCAGACCGGTAGCACCAGCCAGCTGAACACGTGCGACATCCACAGGACCTCGAAGCCGGCCGTCTCGACCTGCTCCCGGAGGAGCGGCCGGGTGTAGCGGCGGACATGGCCGAGGAGCTCGTCGGCGCCGCTCCACAGCCACTGGTGGGCCGGCACGTTGACCACGAGGAGCCCCTCGTCGCTCAGCACGCGGTGGGCTTCCTCCAGCACCAGCTCGGGTTGCTCGAAATGCTCGATGACATCGAGGGCGGTGACGACGCCCACCGTGGCGTCCCCCATCGGGAGGCGCTCGGCGAGTCCGGCGACCATGAACAACGTGTGGCGGTCACGGCCGTGGCGGCACAGCAGCTCGGATCCCTCGACGGCCCACACCCGGTCGGAGCGCCATCCCAGGGCTGCGGTCACACCGCCGGCGCCGGCGCCAACGTCGACCAGCCGGGCGCCTCGGAGGCCCGGAGACAGGTGCCGGCGGAGCATCGACGATGCCAGGGAGGCCTTGCTCCTGAACCACCAGTGGTCCGAGTCCGCCTCCATGAGGGTCGACGCCTGCGAGTCCTCGAACACGCCGGAGGCCCCGCGCGGAGACGGGACCTGCCGGGACCGACGCCAGATTCGGGGCAGGGCGGCGACCATGTCGACGCCGTCGCGACCGACACGTACACGGGTCCGCTCGTCGTTCTGCCATTCGATGGCGACCTCGCGCACCGGAATGTCGAGCCGGCGGGCCACGGCCAGGGCCTCGACGTCCCACGCGAAGCGTTCCTCCTCGCACCAGGGGAGGATGGCCTTCCAGATGGCCGTCTCGGCCAACTTGGCCCCGCACTGCGTGTCGGCCACCCCGGGTACGACGGCGAGCTGTACCAGGCGGTTGTACCCCTTGCCGAGCAGCTCCCGGGACCACCGCTGCGGGCGCACCAGGAGCGACGTCGGGACGTCGCGGGAACCGACGGCCAGCGCCGAGGCCATGGTGGCGGCCTTGAGGACGACCTCGAGCTGGTCCACAGGAGTGGACAGGTCGATGTCGGTGAAGCCGGCGTAGTCAGCCTGGGCTTCCGCCAGACCGGCGCGCACCGCCGCCCCCTTCCCCCGGTGGGGCCGGCGCAGCAGGCGCACGACGTCCGGGAAGCGCGTGACCAGGGCCTCGACCACCTCTGTCGTCCGGTCGGTGCTCCCGTCGTCGACGAAGAGAAGCTCGCTCCCCGGCCCACACTGTGAGATGAACTTGACCAGGGCCCCGCCCGATTCGGCGACCCTGACCTCCTCGTTGAACAGCGGTACGACGAGGGAGAGCCCGGGGCCTCCGGGTAGCTGGCTCACTGCAGTGTCCCCACGCCGGGCCCAGTTCGGGGAGGTCCGAGAGGTTCGCTCTCGCCTGCTTGAAGAACCTTCATCGGCCCGCAGGCTACAAGCCCCTAAGCGAAGGCCAGGTGTGGCGACGGCCACGTGACCAGTGGACTCAGGCGGGGGGTTCCCAGCCGGGGTCGCGCCCAGTGACGCCGAGGATCCGTTCGAGCAGCGGCGCGTCGGGCGGTGCCTCCACCTTAGGGCCGAACAGCCCCTCCGCGTTCTGGGCGCGGAAGTATTTCACCATGCCGTACACCGCCTCGAGTCCGGGCCCGTCGTAGCCGGCCGGTTGATTGGTGGCCTTGGCCAGGGCTCGCAGGGCGTGGGCCGGCCGAGGTTCTCGTCGGTCACCCCCGCCACGAGGGCGGCCACCCGCGGGCAGCTACGTCAAGGTCGTTGGGGGCCCCCACGCCCGTGGCACTCAGTGCTCGTGCTCGATGCGCTGGACGATCAGCTGCTTGCCCATGTCAGCGGCGCGGCGGTAGCCCTGCTGCACCTGCTGGAAGAACGTCTTCAGCTCCTCGTCGGTGCCCGGATCGTCGAGGTACTTCTGGATCGTCTCTGCGCCCTGGAGGGCGTGGTACACCACGCTGATCACGTTGTAGGTCGGGTCGCTGGTGCCGGTGGCCTGCTGATCGCTCATCGTCCCTTCCTTCCCGACTTGGCGGCATCCACACCTCGTTGCCCGCCCCTGGTCGCGCAGCGTTCTAGTATCTGCCCGACTCGACGGGGGGTCCGTGGGCGATGACGTGATTACCGAGCGGCAGCGGCTGGCCGAGGTGCCCTCGCGGACCGCCACCGCCGGCATCGTGGTGCCCACCCACAACGACGGAGCCAACATCGGCCTCCTGCTCGACCGACTGCTCGATGAGCCCGATGTCGGCGAGATTGTGGTAGTCGCCAGCGGATGCGACGACGGCACGATCGCCACCGTGACCCGCATTGCCGCCCGCCACCCCGAAGCGGTCCGGCTCTACGTCGAGCGGGAGCGCTCGGGCAAGGTGTCGGCCGTCAACTTCGGCCTGGCCCGCTTGGGGACACCGATCCTGATCGTGGTCTCCGGTGATGTCCTGCCGGATCGCGGCGCCATCGCCAAGGTGGTCACTGCGCTGGCCGAGCCCGGGGTGGGGCTGGCCGGCGGCAGACCGGTGCCGGTCAACGCGTCGAGCAATGCCATCGGCCACGCCGCCCACCTGCTCTGGCGCCTGCACCACCGTCTGGCCCTGCACCAGCCCAAGCTCGGTGAGATGATCGCCCTGCGGGCCGAGGCGGTCGTCTCCCTCCCCCGGACGTCGGTCGACGAGGCGTGCTTCCAGGCCCTGCTCGAAGGCGCCGGCTGGCGATCCGTCTACGTGCCCGAGGCCGTGGTCTGGAACCGGGGCCCGGGCACCACCGCCGACTTCGTGAGCCAGCGCCGCCAGATCCACACCGGGCACCTCTGGCTCCGCCGCCGCCAGCATTACGCGGTGCCCAGCATGCGGCTGGGTCTGCTCGGCAGCGTGCTGTGGGATGACATCCGGACGGAGCCGAAGGGCATGCGGCCCACGCAGCTAGCCTGGACGGCGGCGGCAGTGGGCATGGAGGCCTGGGCCCGCCTGCTCGCCCGGCTCGACTATCTGCAGGGGAAGGAAAACCATGTCTGGGCAATGGTCGAGAGCACCAAGGCTCCGGCGCCTGACGCGAACGGCATGGGCCTTCGGCACAGCTAGCTCCTGGCGGGCCCGGGGCTGGCCCCGGCTCCTCCCGGTCAATGTCACCGTCAGCACCAACTTCCGCTGCAACTTCACCTGCCTGACCTGCAACGTCTACGACCGCAAGGTCGTCGAGCTGACGGCCGAGGAATGGGTGACGGTCTTCGAGTCGCTCGGCCGGGCGCCGGCCTGGATGACGTTCAGTGGCGGCGAGCCGTTCCTGCGGGGTGACCTGCCCGACATCGTCCTGTCGGCGGTGCGCATCTGCCAGCCCGCGGTGGTCAACATCCCCACGAACGGGTGGTTCACGAAGCGGGTGGTGTCCGGCGTCGAGCGCATCTGCACCGGCAGCCCCGGCACCCAGGTGGTCATCAACCTCTCGATCGACCACCACGTGCCCGAGCGCCACGACGTCATCCGCGGCGCCGAGGGGTCCTACACCCGTCTCATGGACACCCTGGCCGGCCTCCGGGCGCTGAACATGCCGAACCTCACGGTGGGTGTGCACACCGTCGTGTCGAATGAGAACGAGGGCGACTTCCCCGCCATCGCCCAGGGCCTGTCCCGGCTGGGTGCCGACTCCTACATCGCCGAGCCGGCCGAGGAGAGGGTGGAGCTGCAGACGATCGGAACCGGCATCACGCCCGGGTCGTCGACCTTCGGCCGGGCGGCCGCCGCCGTCCTCGACGCGGAGCAGGCGGCCAGCGGGGCCGTGGCCCGCATGGCCCGGACCATCCGCAACGAGTACTACGCCCGGGTCACCCGGTTCCTCGACGGCGACGTGACGGCCATGCCGGTCTGCCACGCCGGGTTTCTGTCGGTCCACATCGGGGCCGACGGCGATGTGTGGTCGTGCTGCGTGCTGGCCCGCTCCTTCGGCAACCTGCGAGACCACGGGTTCGACTTCCGCAAGGTCTGGTTCTCCCCTGCCGCCGAGGAGTTCCGCACGTGGATGCGCGAGCGTCGCTGCGCCTGTCCCCTGGCCAACGCGGCCTACACCAACCTGCTGGCCGAGCCTGCTGCCGCCGTGCGCATGGCCACGGGCATGGTCAAGACGCCCAAGCGCATCCCGGTCGTGGCCGCCCCGGTCGCCCACGGGTGATCCTCGTCACCGGCGGCTCCGGGTTCATCGGCCGGCGCCTCACTGACGCCTTGGCCGCCGACGGCCGGAAGGTGCGGGCGCTGGTGCGGTCCGAGGCGGGGGCCAGGCGCATGCCGAACGGGGTGGAGGTGGTCGTCGGCGACGTGGCCGACGCCGAGAGCCTGCGCCGGGCGGCGGCGGGCGTCGACCTCGTCTTTCACCTGGCCGGGAGCTACAGGGCCGAGGGCCCCGAGCTCCACGCCGCCCACGTCTCAGGCACGGCCAACCTGCTGTCGGTGCTCGAGCCGGGGACCCGGGTCGTCTACGTCAGCTCCACGTCGGTGTACGGCTGGGACCAGTCGTGGCCGGCCGACCACGCCACCCCGCCCCGTCCGGTGTCGGACTACGGGCGGGCGAAGCTGGCGGCCGAGCAGCTGGTGTCCGGCTGGACGGGCGGCGCGTCGGTCATTGCCCGGCCGACGATCACCTACGGACCGGGCGACGAAAGGGGCATGCTCGCCCGCGCGGTCAAGCTCATGGCTCGGGGGATGCGCTGGTTCCCCGGCGACGGTCGCAACCGCATCCATCTCCTCCACGTCGACGACCTCGTCCGCGGGCTCGTGCTGCTCGGTGGGCAGGGCGACGGGATCTACGTGTTCGGTGGGCCCGAGGCGACATCGGCGGGTCAAATCTTCGCCCTGCTGGCCCAAGGGGCCGGGTTACGGCCGCCGGCATTCGGCCTCCCCGTCGCCGCCGTTCGCATCGTCGCCCGGCACTCCGTCGAGGTGCTGACCCGGGACCGGGCCTACTCCTGGGCGCGGGCCGCGGCGGACCTCGGCTGGGAGCCGCAGGTGGCGGTCGGTACGGGCGTGCCGGCCACCGGTGCCTGGTTGGCGGCGCAACGCTCGACCGCCCATGGGTTCGACTGGCGGAACTACGTCGACGATCCGGACGAGGGCCTCGGCACGGTCTACGAGCGTTTCGCGCTGCGCGACGTGCTCGAGTCGGCCATCCAGCAGACCGGGGCCACCAGTGTCCTCCATGCCCCTGCTTTCGGGATGATGGGGTTCCCCGGGCTCGACGCCGTGTTCTGCGCCCGCGCCGGTCTGCGGGTGGGGCTGCTCGACCACGACGCCGATCGGCTGGAGGCGGTCCGGGCCCAGTGGGCCGAGCTCGGCCTGGAACCGGAGCTCCACCTGGTGGAGGGGCCCGACCCCGCCACGTGGCCCGAGCGGCTGCCGCAGTCCTACGACCTGACCTTCAGCTTCGCCGCCCTCTGGTGGTTCGACGACCCGTGGGCCGTCCTGGCCGCCCAGGCCCGCTGGGCCGACAAGGGCGTACTTTGCTGCGTGCCGAACAAGAACGTGTTCATGCAGATGCGGGCCCGGCTCTGGCACAAGGAGCTGTTCCGGTCCGAGCTGAACGAGCACGCCCTCGACCGTGAAGCGGCTTCGGCGGCCGCCTCTGCGTTGGGGCTGCGGGCCACGGGAACCGGCCTGTTCGACATCCCGCCGTTCCCGGACACCTCTGTGCCGATCGCCAAGATCCTGCGCCGAGGGCAAGCGTCGGAGGGCAAAGCGTGGGTGTGGTCGATCCTGCCCTACCTCAAGGGCGACGACCCCACCATGGAGGAGCGCATCACCCGCCTGGCATCGTGGGAGCGGTTCGTGCCGGGCGCAGTGGCGCCGGCGTTGGCCCACCACCGGTGGCACCTGTTCCAGTGGGCGCAGGACGACGTGCGGGCCTGAGCGGCCGCTCTATTCTTCCGCGAGGCCCATGACTGCCAACGCGGGGAAGCGAGCGGTGCGCCCGTCGGGGCGTCAGTGGCGGGCCGGAGTCGCCGGTTTTGCCGCGTTGCTCTCACTGGCCGGTTGTGGGGGCGGAGGCGGGGGGTCGGATGCAGCCGACATCGACCCGCTCGCAGTCGACACCACCGCCCCGGCGCTCGCGTCGTGCCCGGCCGAGGGTCACGTCGACACCTTGGGCGTGAGGGGACTGACGCCTGGCGAGATCGCCAACCTGCCCCTCACCTACACGTTCCTGTTCGTAGGCTCTGACAGGTGCACCCCGGCTCGACTCAGCCCGTGCGAGCCGGTTCACTTCATCCAGAACGGCGCCGCCGCCCCCGCGTTTGTCGTCGAGAACGTGCGTGAGGCGTTCAAGCGCCTGGCCCAGGAGACCGGGATCAACTTCATCGACGACGGCCTCACCGACGAGAACGCCCGCCGGGGGCCCTACGTGCCCGAGCGCTATCCCGGTCGGTGGGCGCCGATCCTGATCGTGTGGGAGCACTTTCCCGCCGAGCAGACGTCGGGCCAGCAGCAGATCCTCGGCAACACCGTCCCCATGCGGGTCGACGACGTCACCGTCTCCGCCCGCCTCCGCTTCAACGTCGACGCCTACAACGACGAGACCACGAAAGCGCCGATCGGGGACGGTTTCGGCCCACCCGCCGGCAGCGGCACGGGCCCCATCGGCCGCAACAACATCACGTGGGGCCGAATCATCCTCCACGAGCTCGCCCACGTCGTCGGCCTCGGCCACACACGCGAGGAAGCCTCGCTCATGTACCCCGACGCCGCCCAGCAGACCATCCGCCCCACCGGCTTCTCCAAGTCCGATGTCGCCGGCCTGCGCTACCTGGGACGTGACGCAGGATGTGTGAAGAGCCCGCCCCTGCCTGCCGGGTGAGCGGTCGGGCTCACGCCCCCACGTCTGTCCTCCGGTCACGCAAGGCCTGCTCCAGCTCGAGCCGGACTGGTTCGGGAAGGTCGGTCGACACCACCTCGCCCTCGTAGCGGCCCAACTCGCGGAGAACCTCAGCCTTGTTGTCGACGGTGACGAGGAGGAGCAACGCCGATCGGCCGGCGTCGAGCCATTCGGACATCTGCTTGACCCAGTCGTCGGCCAAGCCCTTGTCGACCAGCTTCCCGTAGAGCGCACCCGCCGCCGCCCCACCGGCGATGGCGAGAGGACCCAGCACAATGCCGGCGAGCATCCCCAACCAGCCGCCGATGAGTGCGGCCTTGCCCGGCGTGATGTCGACCGTCTCGCGGATCTGCGCGCGCCCGTCGTCGTCCTTGGAGATCACGACCGCGTCCCCGAGGCGGAGCGCCCCTTCCTCCTGCAGGTGAAGAAGATTGACGAGCACTTCGGTGGCTCGACTGGGCTTGTCGAATGCGATGCAGAGCAGGTGCTCGTCGCTGCCGGTGTCATTGGTGAGATTTTCGAGATCGGTCACGTCTCGCGCCTACCCCATCGCCGTCGCGTCCACTCGCCTGGAGCGTAACGAGTGTCCGGCCGATCCGCCGGAGTCATGCTCCATCGCATGAGCGGTTCGGGAACACGACCGCAGCGGAGAAGTCAGACCCGAATAGCTCGGCACCGAGCTGTTCGAGGCGCTCGAGCTCCAAAGGGGCGATCGGCTGCCGGATCACCCCCACCGAGTCGCTCCCGAGAGCGCGTGCGTACCGTCGGGCGATCCGTTCGGCCTCGGCGGCGGGCGGGTGTCCGGGGCGACCCTCGGCCAGGAGTCTCAGGAGCAGCTCGACGGCGCTGAGGGTCGCGTCGCCCATCGCGGGTGCCGGCTGCGAGGACGGCACGACAGAGGATTCGTCGATGATCTGGATCTGGCCGGACCTGCCGTCCATAGCCACCCGGCGCCCGACGAGATCTGCACGCGCCCCCTCCACTCCGCAGATGAACGGGATGCCCAGCTCCCGGCAGAGGATGGCGATGTGGCTGAGCGGCGATGCGTCGTGCTCCGAGACGACGCCGACGGAACGGAACAGCACGACGTAGTCGGCGGTCGTCACCTGCTCCATCACCGCGATCCCGGCGCCCTCCCCTCCGGTCGCCATTCCGGTGGCGTAACCCGACGAGCACGACCGTCCGGCCAGACCTGAACCTGGGGAAAGACCTGGCGTGTCGACCACCGGATTGCGGGTGACCGGGCGGCACTGCAGGATCACCGGCTCCTGGCCGGCGAGTGGCAGGGCGAACTCCAGGTCGACCTCGGTCTGGAGATGGGCGGCCAGCCGGGCCGCGGCCCGGTGCACCGCATCCAGCGACGCGGCCATCGCCTCGTCGACACCGCTCCACCGGCCGTTCGGGCGCCGGGCCCGGAGCGTCGCTCCCCCACCGCCGACGAGTGCCTCCGGCCCGGCGTGGCTCAGGTCGGCCCTGGGCTCAGGCATGCCCGTAAGCGGATCGACGCTCACATAGACCCCGTACCAGGCGGCGTCGACCTGCCGTTGGAGCAGGACGGCCATCGAGAAGTCGACCGGCTCAGAGCCCACCCGCAGGAGATACCGGAGTGCGTCGGCCGAGAACACCGACCGCCAGCAGTCGGCGATCGCGACCCCCAGGTCTTCAGGGGAAGTCAGATCCAGCACGCTCACGAACACGCCGGGGAACGCCGCCTCCCGACCGTCCTCCATGGCGGCCGACGATCGGCAGACCATGCGGGGCGCGGCGAGACGGGCGAAGGCGGCCTCGGCATCGGCGCACGCCAGGGCGTCCAACGCCGGAGCGTTCGTAGCGTCGACGATCGACGCGGCCAGATCCAGGGTGTGACGCGGATCGAGGCGGAACGCCGCAGACTCAAGGTACCTGGCCTGCTCGCCAACCCCACACGCGCCGAGCGCGGCCCAGAACCGATCGGCCGTGAGCACGAACCCGCCGGGCGTCGCCAGCCCGTTGCCCTCCGCCCAGCCGAGGAGGGCAGCTTTCCGACCGACGCGCCCGGGCGGTTCGTCGGCGCAGGCCGCCAGTGGGATGAGGCTCAGATCGGGCGGCCGATCCAGGTGCAGAGGTAATCCATGTGCACGAGCCGGGTCTCGCCCAGGAGGACAGGTTGCTGTGGGTACGGAAGGTCCGGCGCCTCACGGACCGGGCAGTACGGGTCAGGCGCTCGGAAGGTGCGGGTACCCGTCTGATGCAGCGCATACAGGTACGACCGCCCGGCGCACCCACCCCCGCACTGAGCCAGCTTGGGGCAGCCGTCGCAACCGACGACGTGTTCGGGGTTCGCGTTCCGTTGCCGGAACACGCGGAACTGGGGGCTGAGGATGATGTCGATCAGATCGTGCTGAAGGAGGTCGACCGGCGCCTTGTAGTCGTGCAGGTAGACGCACGGGCTGACGTGGATCTCGCCGGCCGGCGTGATCGAGTGGATGCGGAACGAGGTGCGGCCGCAAGGGCAGCGCTTGGCGCCCTGGAAGTCGGTGGCTGCCGCGATCGGCGGCTCCCCGAGGTCGATCGGCTGGCATAGCTCGAGCAGCCGGGAGAAGCCGGCGTAGTACATCTCCGCAGGCAACGCCGACTCCATGTGCTGGGGCTGCACGGGCTTCACCGGGTTGATGCGCACGTTGGCGTCGTACCGCTTGGCCAGGGCGACGAGCGCGTCGATGTTGGGAAGCGTGAAGTTCCAGTTCATCGCGCACATGATCACGGTGTGCGGCTTGTCGTGGCGCTGGCAGATCTGGAGCGCCTCGGCAGCCTGGTGGTAGATGTTGGCGCCGCGGTTGCGGTTGTGCTCCTCCTGGTCGGGAGAGTCGAACGAGACGTCGACGTCGTTCAGCCGGTCGAAGGCGTCGCGATGGTCCCGGTACAGCCGCAGGATCGTGATCCCGCTCGTGGTGAGCCCGACGATGATCCCGGCGTCGGTCAATCGCTCGATGATGAGAGGGAGCAACGTGTCCCGGGGGTTGGCCCCGTTGGTGAACAGCGGCTCGTTGCCGCCGAGGTTGACCGTCTCCACTCCGTTGATCCGTAGCTGGTCGACGACGCGTTCGATCATCTCGACCGTCATGTCCGCACCCTTCTGGCGGGCGTTCATGCTGTAGCAGTGGGTGCAGCGGTAGGGGCAGTCGTTGCCGAGCGTCCAGCCGATGTTCTTGATCGTCGGCGGCGTCTCCGGCAGGCTCCCGAACTCGTCGGTCGGGCCGACGTTCAGCTCGTAGTGATCGAACGGATCGAACGCGTCGGACACCTGGATGAGCGCCCGCCCGAGCAGCGGATTGGCCATCTTCCCGTCCATGTGCGCCCTTCGCTGTGCCTCAGGTCGACCGTAACACCGGGCGACGTTTCTCGATAGGGGTGCCTCTGCAGGCAGCGGCGAAGGCGGTCAGGCCGTCTCGCTCGAGATCGATCTCCGACAGCTCGGCGAGGTCCCGGAGATCACGCAGGAACCGCATCTTGGCCCGCCGGTTGAGGTCCTCGTGGGCCGCCAGCGCCCGAGCCAGCAGGACATGGGAGACGAGGGTCACCGCGTCGTGCGACAGTTGGCATTCCGCAAACACCCGGCGGGCGTGTACCTTCTCGGCCCGGTCCTCGGCCAGGGCCCGTGCCAGCCTCCGGCGCTCGGCTGACACGGCGTCGGGTCCGCCCACGCCGAGGGCGCCAAGCCGGGCGTCGATGGCCTCGAGGCTCTCCTGGGCCCGGAAGTCGACATCCTCGGCGAGGAGATAGCCGAACTCCCGGCGGTGGCGGGCGAGGCGCCGCCGGTACTGAGCCGACGGCCCCTGCAGACGCCCCTTCGCCAACGTGAGCTCCCGCGCCGCCAGGACCGACCACACGCTCTGCTGCTCAGGCGCAAGCAGCGCATCCACGAGGGCCGGGTCCATCACGTCGGCGAGCGCCGGACGGAGCGTGCCGGGGAGGCAGAACTTCAGCGCCCCCAGGGCCTGGTAGGAGCCCGAGGCCATGACATACGCGACGAAGCTCTCCCGCCGAGGCACAGTGCCTCTGCCAAGGTGCGCCCCGAAGGCCGCCGCCACCCGATCGATCGTCGTCCTGGCCGCCGACATGCTCCTCAGGTATGTGATCGCGCCCTTTGGGCCGGCCTCGAGCCGAGAATGCGCCTCGGCGTTCGTCCGGGCCAGTGCGACGGCGTCGACTTCCAACGCGGCGCCGTCGGCGGTGACATTGGCGGCGACCAGCTCGGGCCCGGTACCGAACGCGTGCGCAGTCATCCGCACGCGGACCTGCAGCATCTGGCGCGTGACGGTGCTGGCGTAGGCGGAGAGGTCGAAGCGCAGGGTCTCGCCGGCCACCGGCATCGGCTGGAGGAAGGCCTCCAGGCCGCTCATGAACGCTGGGTGTGAAGCAGCGTCACGCAGGAGGACGCAGGCAGGTCGACAATGTCCCGCGCGTACATGTCCATTGCCGCGCCCACGCCCAGGCCCTCGGCGCGCTCCCGCCACACCGTGTTGTCGGTGAGCGTGCATGGCAGGAGCCGGCCGAGGGAGTCGATGTAGAGCACGGTCCGGCCCGCGCCGCAGGTCTCGCCGCCACACCCGCGGAACTGTGTCGTCCGGATCACCATCCGGCCGTCGTACTCCAGGCGCTTGGCCGACACCCGCTCGAAGAGACTGTCGATGCGCTCATCCGCGATGCGGTAGTCGCGGCAATCGTCGCGGAACCGGGCCGGCGAGGTTGGGTCCTTGAACACGTTGATCACGCTGATGCCCGGAATGCCACGGGCCGCGACCCAGTCGATGATCTCCTCGACCTCGTCGTCGTTCTCCGAGCTGACGGCGGTGATCACGTTGACCTGCCCCGGAGGCAGCCGGTCGAGGGTGGCGCAGAGCTTGGCCCAGGCGCCCTCCCGGCGGAAGATGCCATCGGCCTTCTCCGGGCGCACCGACAGGATGCTCAGCGAGACCTCAATCGCGGGATCGGCCTCGATCATCCCGAACACCGCGTCGTTCCCGACCGTGCCATTGGTGAGCAGCTTGACCAGTACCCCGCCGTCGAGCAGCCGGCGCATGACCTGCTCGATACCCCTGAAGAGCAACGGCTCGCCGCCCGAGAGCATCACCTTGTTCACGCCCCGCTCGACGAGCTCGTCGGCCATCTCGAGGGCTTTGTCGAGGGTGACCGGCTTGCGCTTCATCTCCACCAGGCAGAAGTCGCAACGCAGGTTACAGGCGCTGGTGATCTCCCAGAGGACCCTGACGCCCGCGCTGGTGATCGAGCGGAAGCAGCAGATCTGGTCTTCTGTCTGCAGGACCGAGCGGACCTTGGACACAGGCTCACCCCCTCGCGTTACGCTAACCGATCCCCGCTTCCACGACTGCCGCACTTGCTCTCTTCGGCGGGGTCGCCGCCGTCACCGAGCCGACCGATTTCGTCTGGCCACCCATCACGCCGGACGACATCCGGGTGGTGACCGCCCTTCTCGAGCGAGGCGAGATCTCCTACTACGGCCGGGAGGGCGAGGTGGAGGCGCTGGAAGCGGCGTTCGGGGCATACGTCGGCGTGCCGTTCACCCTCGCCTGCAGTTCGGGCACGGCGGCCCTGCACTCGGCGTTCTTCGGCCTCGGGCTCAGCGCCGGCGACGAAGTCATCGCGCCGAGCTTCACGTTCCTCTCGACGGTCATGCCCCTGTTCGTCGTGAACGCCACGCCCGTGCTGGTCGACTGCGAGCCGGACACCGGCAACATCGACCCTGCCGCCATCGAGGCGGCTATCACCGCCCGCACGCGGGCGGTCGTCGTCGTCCACATCAACGGCCATGCCTGCGACATGGAGCCGATCCTGAAGATCTGCCGCCAACGGCGCCTGCGCCTCGTGGAGGACTGCAGCCACGCCCATGGCGCCATGCACGGCGACACCCGTGTCGGCACCTTCGGCGACGTCTCGGTCTTCAGCCTTCAGGGAGCCAAGCTGACAGCGGCGGGCCAAGGCGGCCTGCTCCTCACCGCCGACCGCGAGATCTTCGAACGGGCGGTGCTGCTCGGGCACTTCCGCAACCGGGCGTTCGACGACGTGACCATCGAGGCGTACCGGCCGTTCGCCACGACCGGCTACGGCCTGAACTACCGCATGCATCCCCTTGCCGCCGCGCTCGCCCGCCGGCAGTTCCAGGATCTCGACGCGTACATCGACGGCCGCAACGCGAACCTCGGCCCGTTGTCGGCCGGCCTCGCCGCCGTTCCAGGGGTGGAGCCGCCGGCGCGGAAGCCGTATGCCACGCGACATCCGTACTTCAACTACAAGCCCCTCTACGACGCCGATGCGATGGACGGGCTCGACCGGCGCGTGTACATCAAGGCCCTGCAGGCGGAGGGTGCGCCGGTCGGCGACTCCACCTCGCTGCCCCTCCACCGCGAGCACCTGTTCCAGGTGAGCGACGACGGCAGCCGTACCTACGGCCGCGATCCCAACCGGCGGGTGTATTCCGACGGTGATCTTCCGAACGCCGAGTCGTACGCCGAGCGGGCCCTCCGCATCCCCACCTACACCGACCCCCGGCCGCGCCTCATCGAGCAGATACTCGAAGCCTTCGACAAGGTGTCGCGAGCCCGCGGCGCCCTCCTCGACTACGCCCGCAGCAACCCCTGAAAGGCCACCGGCTCGGCGGCCAGGCGATCCGAGCAGGACGACGGCGGCGTGTCAGGCAGATTGGCCCGGTAGAACGTGATCGCCTCCTGCACGCCCATGCCCTTCACCGAGTCGTGCCAGATCCGGTTGTCGGCCACGGTGCAGGGCGACACGACGCCCTTCGAGTCGATGTAGAAGACCGTCCGGCCGGCCATGCAGCGCTCGTGAGGCTGTAACGCGAATTGAGTGGTCCGTAGGGCGAGCCGCCCGCGGTACTCGGTCCGCTTGCGGGTGACGAGATCAAAGAGCGCCCGCCGCTGCGCGTCGTCGATGCGAAGGTCCCGACAATCGTCCCGGAAACGGGCCGGGCTGGCCGGATCCTTGAAGATATCCGTAAGGCTGAGACACGGAACTCCCGCCGCCGCCACCCAGTCGACGACCGCCTCGACCGCATCGATGTTCAGGGCGCTCACTGCGCAAATCACATTGAGCCGAGCCTTCGGCAGGCTGTCGATGGTGGCGGCGATCTTCGCGACTGTGTCCCGCCGCCCGAAGATGACGTCGGCCTCGACCGGGTCGACGGTGGGCAGGCTGAGGGACACCTCGATGGAATTGGAGGCGCGGATGAGATCGAAGACCGCCGGGTGCTCAATCGTCCCGTTGGTCAGCAGCTTCACGAGAACGTCGGACCCGCTCAGCCGCCGGATGACCGCCTCGGCCCCCGGATAGAGGAGCGGTTCACCTCCGGAGAGCAACACCTTGTCGACCCGTGCGGCGACAAGTTCATCGGCGATGGCCAGCGCAGCGTCGACCGGCAGGTGGCCCCGTTTGATCTCGACCAGGCAGAAGTCGCACTTGAGGTTGCATGCGCTGGTCAGCTCCCAGAGAACCCGGGTGCCTTGGCTCTCCACGCCGCGGTAGATGCAGAACTGATCCTCGTCCTGGACGAGCGAGTGGGTCGCCATGTCGTCCTCAGCCCCCGGCGCCGAAGAGCGTTTCGGCTGCGGCCGCGACGGTGTGCGCCTCGTGTCGGTGCGCGGCTGCCAGGTAGACCCGTACCGACCAGAGATCCGCGTAGCGGCCTGCGATGTCGTCCGCCTGTGTGGCGAACCCGTGCGCAGCCGCCTCGGCGAGGGAGAACACGACACCGTCGCGCCCGACGAAGCGGGCGTTGGCCGGCTTGGCCTGCATCGAGGGCGGCGAGACGGCGACGATCACATCGCCGGCCTGCACCCACGGCAACCGGGCGGCGAGCGCCGCCTCGGCGTCGTCGCGCCAGTCGGAGGCCAGCGAGAGGGCGGCCGCTGCGTCGGCACGGCTCCGGAAGGTGGCGAGGTCATCGGTGCGCCACACCTCACGGTGGAGCCGTCCGGCCTGAAGGGATCGGAGCATCGGGTCGGCGGGAGCCAGCCGAGCCACGAGCTCGTCGTCGCCCATGGTCAGCAGGAGCTCCTCGGGAGCCAGCGCCTCGCATGCGCCGGCGCCGATCCGCCGCAGCGCGAGGTCGAACATGGCATCGGCCGCCAGCTTGACCGGGTGGAAGACCGAGGCGGCGAAGACCTCGAAACGGGCGAGGTACAGGTCGTCGGCCATGGCGACGCGCTGCGGCGCCGTCGTGGGATCGGCGACGTCGAGGGCCAGGCCGCACCCGTGGTCGGTGTCGACCAGGCGCAATGCCCCGGGCAGGTCACCGTGGAAGGCCTGAGGCCGGGCGATGGAGAAGGAGTCGCGCAGGGCGAAGTCGACCAGGTCTGCGCCGAGGCCCGAGTTGACGATCTCGGTCATCAATCGGCCATGGGGCGAGGTACCGCCTGCGATCGCCACGGCCGCAGCATCGAGGTGCCGCTCGAAGTCGACGTCGCCGCCGGCGTCAGCCTTGACGGCCGCCTTGATGGCCGCGACGCATGCGGCGAGTCGCGGCTGGCCGGGATCCTCCCGGAAGAACCCCGACTGGTAGCGGAGCGTGTGGCCGAGCGGGAGCAGGTCGATGTCGTGGAGGAGGCCGAACAGGCGCAGGACCACGTCGAGCGACAGACCGCCGAGAGACGCTTCCGCGGAGGCCAGGAGCCGGCGAGTGTCGTCGTCGGGGACATGACGCAAGGCGTCGAGGTACCGGGCGCTCCAGTAGGCCACGCCGACGCTGTGCGACGCCCGCGTGTTCTCGGCGTTGGGCCAGGCGTGGAAGGCGAGGCCCATCTGCCGCAGCCGGCGTAGGCGTTGGAATGTCGGCGAGGCGACGAGCAACTCCTCGGCGCTGGTGAGGGTGTGCCGGCACCCGCGCCAGACGTCGAGCGTGTGTGCCGGTTCGGCCGGGTCGTCTCTTTCGGCGCGGATGAGATCGGGCACAGTCACCGGTCGAATACCTCCCGTCGCGCATCGGCGGCCGCCACCGCGGCCTCGAGCAGGTCGGGCGTGGGCTGGAAGAGGGCGAGATAGGTGGCGGAGAGGCCGCAGGAGGCGAAGGTGTCGACCACGCCGGCGTCGGCATCTCCGGCACTCAGCATCCCGGCCGCCAGGCGGGCCGAGAACCTGGCCACGTACTGCGCTTCGAGGTACCGCCCGGACGCCGCCAGGTCCTCGGCGTCGTCCAGGCACCGGGACACGTAGCTCGCCTCGGCGAAGTCAGGCGCGTAGCCCATGGCCAGGATGGCGTCATGGGTCGGAGTCCCGGCCAGCGTGTACGCCTGCTCGATGAGGTGGCGTGCGCCGGCGACGGCGTCGTCGGCCGATCCGGCATCGTCGGACGTTATTCCGTAGGCGGCAAGGATGCCCTCGACCAGCGCGTCCTCGCCGGCGTGCGACAGGTCGGCGAGCGCCCACTTGGCCTTCTGGTACCGACGCGACCGTTCCAGCAGCGCGAGAAGGGCAAGGTTGTCGAAGCACCCTCGCAGCGCATCCGCCCGCCGGGCCGGGTCGCCATCGGCTTGTCCGAGGCCGATGAGCAGCAGGTAGACGTCGCGCAGCGTGGATTCGAACCGGTCCGGCCAGGGGGTCATCGCCGCCGCCCGATCGGCCAGCCGGCCGCCGAACCCGTCGGTGTCGAGCACCGGCACACTGCAACCGAGTCGGGCCGCCTGCCGCAACTCCCAGACCCAGCCTCCGCCAGTGGTGGCCGCGAGGACCTCGCGCCGGCCGAGCCGCTCGATCTCCACCTGTACGCCCTCGATCGTGCGGGACGCGAAGCGGTCCCGCGCCGATGGCAAGGTCGGGGTTATGACGACCAGGTCCAGGTCGGCGCGTGCCGAGCACCGCCGCAGAGCTGTGGATCCGACCACCAGCGCGGCGACGACGGGCTCGACGGCTCGGATGTCCTCCGCCACCCGGGTGGCGAGTGCGAGACGTGCTGTGATGACGGCCTGCGGCGTCTCGAGCGCCAGCAGGCCAGCGGTGACCGACACCGCCGCCTCGCCCCGGGGAGCCGTTGAGTGCTCTAGGTCCCGCTCTTCTTGGCCGCCGCTCCACCCTTCTCGGGGATCGCGCCGAGCGCCTTGTCGATCTGCTTGAGAGTGCTGGCGTCGACACGGGTCCGCGGCCTGCTCATCTCCCGCTTGGCGAAGGCGGAGAGCTGACGCAACTCGACGGGCTGCTCCCGCTTGCGCAGCGTGGCCACCAGCTCGTAGCCCTCGGCGAGCTCCACGGGATCGGTCGGCAGCTGGTCGACAGGATCGGGGTTGCTGACCCGCGCGTAGGCGGACTTGAAGCCCATCTCCGCTCGGAGCAACTCCGGAGCCGTCAACCCCAGCTTCATGGTGCGGTTCATGACTTCCAGCGCATGAAAGACCTCGCCCATCGGTGTCCTCCCACCTCGGCGCAACCGGAAGGCCGAGCTTAGTCGCCCTTCCGGTCGGCGCAAGGGCTCAGGCCGGCTTGGTCTCCACCGCCTCGACCACGAACCACAGCGTCTCGTCGGCGGCGATCGTCGGTGGCCGGCCCTCTGCGCCGTAGGCCTGCTCCGGCGGGATGCCCAGCAGGCGCTGCCCACCTACCTTCATGTTCGGGATGCCGTCCGTCCAGCCCTTGATCACGTTGCTCAAGGGGAAGGTGGCGGGCTGGCCGCCGCGGGAGTACGACGAGTCGAAGATCTTGCCAGAGGAGCAGGACACGCCGATGTACTGGACCGTCACGGTGTCGCTGGGAGCGACCGTGGCACCGGTGCCGACCTTGAGGTCCTCTGTCACCAGCTGGGTGGGCGGCGGACCGACCTTGACCGGCACGTTCGGGGCGCCGGCCGGCAGGGGATCGGTGAGAGGAACGCACGGCTTCCCGGCGGCGGAGCCGGCGTTCTCCACCTCCGTGGGGACGGTGGAGTCCGTGGTTTCCACATCAGAGGAGTCGCCCCCACGAGTGGCGAGGAAGAATCCCAGCAGCACCACCGCCACCGCTCCGACCCCGAGCCTGATCGCCCGCCGGCGCCGGGCCTGGGCGCGCGCCCTGGCCGCCTCCCGTTCCATACGGGCCTGCCGAAGCGCCTTCTGCCGATCACGCTTCGTCTGGGGCACACCGGCAAGGTATCAACCGCGACGGGCAGCTGGGGCATCGCCGGCCGAGCGGTCGAGGACTCCTCCGTCGCGCAGCGCGCCGAGACTTCGGACGCCCGTCGAAGTCCAGCCGGTACGGTGCGGGCCATGGTGTCCGTGGACGATGTCGCCCGGATGGCGCTGGAGCTGCCGGAAGTGGCCGAGGGTGAGCGGTATGGGAACCGCACCTGGTCCGTCGCCGGCAAGGCGTTCGCATGGGAGAGGGCGTTCAGCAAGGCGGACGTCCGGCGCTTCGGCGACGGACAGCCGCCCGACGGACCGATCCTCGCCGTGCGCGTGGCGGACCTCGGCGAGAAGGAGGCTGTGCTGGCCGCCGTACATGGATACCGGGGCGCGTCGGAGTGAATTGAGGTGAATGACCGGTTGCCGACCGCCGATTTGCGGAAGTGGTTCAGCCGGCCCGCAGGATGAGCCCGGCGACGACGCCGGCGTTCG